>MDSW01196853.1_pt1 | contig 18742 bp, 17 predicted proteins | sample 811171 | NCBI WGS metagenome assembly MDSW01 (sample SAMN05326641, study PRJNA326480) | marine metagenome | isolation source: seawater | place: Atlantic Ocean: North West | collected 2012 | reverse complement strand
TTCGTGGCCAGCGGTATCCCCATAGCCATGCACAATATTTATTACACCCTTTGGAAAATTAATTTTTTGACAAATTTTACTAAACAAAAATGCGGTATAAGGGGTGATTTCTGAAGGTTTTGCTACAACCGTGTTTCCAGCAGCTATTGCCGGAGCAATTTTCCAGGTTAGTAGATATAGTGGCAGGTTCCAGGGAGAAATACAACCAGCTACACCTATTGGCGGTTGCAGAGTATAGTTTAAAGCAGAACCATCCATGTCGTGTGTTTTAGAGTTAAAGTGTAGTATTGCTGTTGCAAAAAATCTAAGATTAGCGGAGCATCTGGGAATGTCTACAGTTTTAGCTAACCAAAGAGGTTTGCCATTATCAAAACTTTCTGCTTTTGCCAGTTCTTTTCCACAATTGTCAATAGCGTCTGCCAACCTAATCATCCAATCGTGCCGGTATTGCTTTGTAGATTGGCCCCACAAATTAAAAGCCTTTTTGGCTGCCCTAAAAGCAGCATCAACGTCTTTTTTACCACTATTTGGTGTTAAAGAATATGCGCGACCATTAGTGGGACTAAAATTATCAATGTATTGACCATTTTTAGGATTAACAAGCTTCCCATTAATATAATTAGCTATTTTTTCCATATTTGATTTCTTATATAAAGAGATTTATAAAGATTTTGTTCGCCCCCCATCAACAGGAAGATTGATACCACTAACGTATTGTGCTTGTTCAGAGCACAAAAAGGTGACAGCGTTGGCAATTTCAAATGGTTTAGCAAATCGCCCAGCAGGAATGTCTTTTTTCATAGCTTGTGTTACCGCTTCAACAGAAACACTTCTTTTATTTGCATTGCTTTTTATTAAAGAAGTAAGTCTTTCGGTTTCGGTTGCCCCAGGAAGAATATTGTTAACCGTAATACCAAATGGCCCAAGTTCTGACGACATTGTTTTACTCCAGTTTCCCATTGCCCCCCTAATTGTATTAGAGACCCCCAACCCACTAATAGGTTGCTTAACAGAAGTGGAAATAATATTAACAATCCTACCAAACCCTCTTTTTTTCATTTCTGGAACAGCGACTTGTGCAATAATTTGTGCTGACAAAACGTGTTGCGAAAAAGCTTCTTTATAGTCTTCAAGACCCGCTGTGTGTGCAGCCCCACTAGGTGGTCCCCCAGAATTATTAATTATAATATCAACACAACTTTTGTTATGATAGTTTTTAATAGAATTTAGAAGCGATTCAGGTTTTGACATATCAACACAAAGAATATCATGTTGTTGATTTCTTTTGGTACAAAGCGAGTTTTTAGTTTGTTCTAAAAGTCGCGGGCTACGTGCCAGAAGCAAAATATTAGCACCCGCTTGAGCAAGACCCAACGAAACAGCCCTTCCAATCCCACGCGAGGCACCAAACACCCAAGCAGTTTTATTTATTAGATTTATTTCCATATTATCTCAAATATAACTAATTTACCATTATGTTATAAATGAAACATTAAGACTAAACTAAATAATACTTTTATGAAAAACATACCCCCACCATTTAATCTTACTAACTGGATATCAAAAAACAGACACCTTTTAAAACCCCCGGTTGGCAACAAAAACCTTTATGTTGATGCGGGAGACTTTATTGTTATGATTGTTGCTGGGCCAAATGCAAGAAAAGACTATCACTACAACGAAACAGAGGAGCTTTTTTATCAAATAGAGGGGGACATTATCGTTAAAACACAACAAAACAAAAAAATGATTGAGATTGATATCAAGGAGGGTGAAATGTTTTTGTTGCCAGCAAGAATTCCCCACTCGCCAATTAGGCCAAAGGGTTCAATAGGACTTGTTATTGAGAGAAAACGACAACCAAAAGACAAAGACGGCCTTATGTGGTTTTCAGAAACAGCCAATGAACTTTTGTATGAAGAGTACTTTCATTTAACAAATATTGAAAAAGACTTTTTGCCCGTTTTTAAAAGATTTTATTCTGACGAAAAACTAAGAACATGTCCTAAAACAGGAGAAATCATGGAGGCAGATAAAAGATATATTTAAATTCGATATTTTAATATGAAAAAATCATATCACACACTAATCTATAATTAAAATTCACAATAATATTTAAAAATTAACCATGCGAATAAATGGACACGGACATGTACTTCCCGAACCTCAACAGATTCCAATATTTATGAAAAAAAAGAAGCTTTTTTGGATTGATGAAGACAAGGGGTTCATGCGTCAAGGCAATTGGTCAAGGCCAATAAGCGGTCCAGGTTTTTTTGTCCAGGAAAAAATAAAATGGATGCACCAAAACAATATTGACCATGGTGTTATGCTGTGTTTATCACAACTATATTGTAATGGTTGGAAAAAAAAAGATTGTTTTGACGGTATTCGTTTTCAAAACGATTTCAACGCGTCTGTTCAACACGCTCACCCAAAAAAGTTTACCTGTGGATTTGTAGTACAACCACTATACATAGATCAGGCTATTAAAGAGATTGACAGATGCGTAAATGAACTTGGACTAAAAATACTTTGTTTGCCCACGCATTTTTTAATGGCGAATGGCGAATGGCGATCTACTGCAGAAGCAGATGTAGACCCCATATTTGAATTAGCTAATAATTATGGGCTAGCCATCCAAATTCACCCATATGATGGTGAAAAAATGATTGCTTTAAAAAATCAATATTGGAGATTTCATTTGGTTTGGATGATGGCGCAATGTGCAGACACACTCCACGTTTATACATTGAGAGATCTGCCACACAAATATCCAAAATTAAGAACTAGCTTTGCTCATGGAGGAATGCTTGGCATGGCTAATTATGGTAGAAGGGTTCATGGTTTTGATGGTCGTCCCGACCTTTTTAAAAACCTTCAAGACCCCAGAAAAACACTAGGTCACAAAAATATTTACTTTGACACATTGGTGCACGACCCCCACACCCTAAACCTACTTAAAAAACGTGTTGGAGTCAAGCAAATCATAATGGGCCTAGATGACCCCTATCCTTTAGGCGAAATAGAGGGTGTTGGCAATTCTTATCCAGGAAGAATTTTAGACCAAGCGAATAGTGAGGGCCTTATAACAAAACAGGAAAAAAAAGACATATGGTGTAAAAACGTTTTAGATTGGCTGGGAATGAAAAAAATGCTTTGATTAAAAAATTATACATTTGTAATACAGAACAATGAGTGATTCAATTAAACATGAGTGTGGAATAGCACTCTTAAGGCTTTTGAAGCCCCTTTCATATTATCAAAAAAAATACGGCACAGCACTATATGGACTAAACAAAATGTACCTATTAATGCAAAAACAGGTTAACAGAGGGCAGGACGGGGCTGGTTTAGTTAATATTAAATTAAACATAAAACCCGGACAACCATATATTAGCAGGCGTCGTTCTGCAGAACAAAACTCTATTCAAGATGTTTTTTCAAAAATAAGCCAAAACCTTAATACAATTAAAAAAAGGTATCCCCAAAAGTTTCAAGACCCAGCCTGGTTAAAAAAAAATTGTTCTTTTGCTGGTGAACTTTTTTTGGGCCACCTGAGATACGGCACATATGGAGGGAATAGCATAACTAATTGCCACCCCTTTTTACGACAAAACAACTGGAAGTCTAGAAATTTGGTTTTAGCAGGCAATTTTAACATGACAAATGTAGATGAACTTTTAAATCAATTAATAGAGCTGGGCCAGCACCCCAAAGAGAAGTCGGACACGGTTACCATCTTAGAGAAAATAGGGCATTTTACAGACGAAGAAAACGCTAGACTATACCATAAATATAAAAAGGAGTCCAACACAAATATTGAAATTGCTAAATTAATAGAAGAAAATATAAATTTGTCTAATATATTAATCAACTCATCTAAAAAGTGGGACGGTGGATATGTATTGTGTGGGCTACTTGGGCATGGAGACGCATTTGCATTAAGAGATCCAAATGGCATACGCCCGGCGTATTATTATGTTAATGATGAAATTGCAGTGGTTACTTCTGAGCGTCCAGTTATTCAAACGGCGTTTAATATAGATGCAGCAAACATACAGGAGCTTCCCAGGGGCAGAGCTATAATAATTAAAAAAAGTGGTAAAATCGATTTCGAAGAAATTCTTCCACCACGAAAAAGATTTGCGTGCTCTTTTGAAAGGATATATTTTTCTAGAGGAAATGATTTTGAAATAAATAAAGAACGAAAAATGTTGGGTGCTCTTTTAAAAAAGCCCATCCTAAAAAAGATTAATAATGATTTAAAAAACACAATTTTTTCTTATATACCAAACACAGCCGAAACGGCCTTTTACGGCTTGTTATCTTCTTTAGAAGACGAACTAAACACCCACAAGAAAGACCTATTAGACAATCAACAGTTAGATGAACTTAAAAAAGTAATCCACCAAAAGATAAGGGTAGAAAAAATGGCCGTAAAAGATGCAAAATTAAGGACGTTTATTACAGCAGACAATGATCGCGATGGGCTAGTTGGACACGTGTATGATGTAACCTATGGTGTTGCTAGCAACAACGACACACTTGTTATTTTAGACGACAGCATTGTAAGGGGTACCACACTTAAGAGAAGCATCCTTAGAATTTTAGACAGACTTAGTTTTAGAAAAATTATTGTTGTTTCTTCTGCACCACAAATCAGGTATCCAGACTGTTATGGTATAGATATGGCTAAATTAGGAGATTTTATCGCATTTAGAGCGGCAATATCATTGCTAAAAAAACATCCCTCTGGGGAGGAGGTTATACAAAACACCTATCAAAAATGTAGACAGGCTCTATTAAAAAACAAAGAAGACCAAACCAATCACCTAAAAGACCTGTATAAGCCTTTTACAGACGAGGAAATTTCTAAAGAAGTCGCAGTTCTTTTAAAAACGGATAATATTGCTACAGATTTTGATATTGTGTTTCAAAAGGTTGAAGACCTACATCAAGCGTGCCCAAATCACAAGGGAGATTGGTATTTTACAGGTGACTATCCAACCGCTGGTGGCAACATGATAGCCAACAAGTCATTTGTTTATTATATTGATGGCAATAATGCTCGTGCATATTAATATTTATTAAAGTATTTATTTTTAATCGCCCGAGCTAATAAATTAGCTGAAAGCGAATTTTTTCTAAACCACATTTCCGGTTCAATTAATTCTAACTCGGAAAGAGCCAGTTTGCCACCATTGTCTACAATTAAATCAACGCGGGCATATATTGGTTTAAAACGAAGAACATCAATAACTTTTTTAGCAAAATTTATTTCCAAAGGATTTGCGCTGTACTCCATCACCTTACCTCCATAATCATCCTGCACCCTAAAGTCGCCTTTTTTTGCTTTTTTAATCACACTATGAGAGTATTTTCCATCTATCATCATTAATGAAACTTCACCCAAAGAAAGAATTTTTTTTTGAAAAGACTGTATTAACATGTCTTGTTGTGTTGTTAATTTTTTAAACAACTTCAACTGCTCAGTTGAAAACGGGCGCTTTAATCTATACGTTTCCCACGCTGCTGCAGAAATACAGGGCTTGATAACAATTTCTGACCATTTTTTTTCTTCACAAACCGTATTCAAACAAACATTTTCCCCCATTTTAATTAATAAGGTGTCAGGTATATTTATACCCCTTGAACTGAGCTCTATTAAGTATTGCTTATTTAAATTCCAAACAACCTGTTCATAGGAATTAATAAAAACAACTTTATGTTTCCATGTTTTTAAAAAAAAATAAAACTTATCTAGTTTGTCAAAATAATTCCAAGTTGTACGAAATAGTGCAAAATTAAAATCATTTAAGACATTAGGCTCGTCCCAAGCCACCCTTTTAGCCTCAATGTTAAAAGCATCAAGAGAATCAGAAATTAACCTATCTTCTTTTAAGATGTTCCGCACATACCAGTTTTGGTGTGTGTGGTATAGATATCTTTTTTCAGTTAGTAGTGCTATTTTGCACATCAGATAATTAATTTGCTACAGGTCGAATATCTGTAGTATAAGTTTTACCTTTCCACACAAAAGTTTTACTATTTTTTTTGCGCGCTTTTAAAAAAGCATCTGAAAAACTCATCTTCTCATCATTTTTTTCCCCGACATCTATGCCATCAATTATTTTGGGAAACTCTTCAATTAGTCCCCTAATATCGTTGATAAACTGTTTAGTTTCCTCAATTTCAAGTTCGCGTTTTTTTTCATCACTAGTTTTCACTAATGTTAGCTCGTCAATTATATGCCCTGCATTTGCAAATCGGTCAATTATAAACAATATATAGCGAACGTCTACGGAAATAGTTCTTTGTAGTTCGTGCTCAAAAGCAATATCTCCACTCATCGCCTCCCAATTTCCATCAAAAGCACAACCAATTAATTCACCTCTTCCATTTATAACTGGAGAACCAGAGTTTCCCCCGGTAATATCATTATTTGAAATAAAGCAGACATTTATTTCTCCATCATCATTGGCATATGCGCCGTAGTCTTTATTATTATATAATTCCACAAGTTTTTGCGGAACCACAAACTCGGGGTCATCATTGTCTAGTTTTTCCATAACACCATCTAGCGTGGTTGAAAAATCATACATCATAGCATTACCTGGAGAGTATTCTCCTACCGAACCATAGGTAAGCCTCATAGTGAAATTAGCGTCAGGGTAAAAAACCCTCTTAGGATACATCCTGCGTAGTCCGTCGATAAATAATCGATTAGAAGTTGCTAAAGACTCTCTTGGCTCGCTAATAGCGGGTAGAATGCTATTAAAGTAATTGTCTAAAATCGATTTTTGAATTATATAACCAGGATCTTTTTTAATCCTTTTTGCCGAAGGTGTTTGTAAAAACTCTGTTAATTTCTTCTGATCCACAAAAATCGATCGTTCATATAGTACATCGCCCCACCTTTGAAAATCCCCCTTGTATTTAGCCTCCATGTCTATTATAATTTGCGGCAATTGGCCTTTTGGAACATTATTAAAGTACATCTCCATCATTTTAACAAATATATCCTTATCAATTTCCTTTTTATATTCTTTAAAGCTACTAGTAACTTCATCCTGAAAGGTTTTTTTTGCCGAAATAATTAAGCTGTCATTCCCCGACTCTAAAGCTTTTAGTAACCTCTCAGATCTTCTTGCAAGCCTTACAAAGCTAGGCCCCCCCCATGCAGCCTCATTTAAGTAGATCCTAGAAAGTGTCATTTTTTCAATTTCATCGTATGCCCTTTTCATTTCGGATAACACATTTCCGTAGATTTTTTTATTATCTTCCGAAGACGCCACAAATTGGGAGAAAGCGCTTTCTAACTGACTTTTTTTATCGTAAACCCTTAGCCTTTTAAGACCTTTGGTTTGACCAATATAATACTTCCAATAATTAGATATTCGAGCTTTTTTGCTTGCGTACATAATATTAATGTTTCTGTCTGCCCGCATGTAATCATTTAATATGTTTAGTTTAGCTTCTCGCACATCAACCACAGACGGGTTGTATAATTCGACAGCAAGTTTTACACCAAAAGAGGAGAGGTAACGGTCAGTTCCCCCAGGGTATCCTAAAATCATAGCAAAATCATTTTCTTGAACCCCATCTAAAGAAATGGGAAGGTGATGTTTGGGCTTCATGGGAATATTGTTTTCACTGTATTCAGCTGCATTTCCGTCGGGGTCAGTATATACTCTAAATAATGCAAAATCCCCAGTGTGTCTGGGCCACATCCAGTTGTCTGTGTCTCCACCAAATTTACCTATAGACTCAGGGGGGGTTCCAACTAAACGCACATCATTATACCTTTCATAAATAAACAAATAGTATTCGCTGCCGCCATAAAAAGGCTTTACCTCTGCCCAGTAGTTGCTGTCTTTGGTTTCTCTCTCTTTAATTGCTTTAATTCGCGCCTTCACCAGGCTCTTTCTGTTGGACTCTGGTGTGTCAAAATCAATACTATCTAGAACTTCAGAGGAGACATCTTCCATTCTAATTAAAAAGTCTACAAACAAACCCTCATTTGGAAGCTCTTCTTCGTACGATTTGGCCCAAAAACCATTTCCTAGATAGTCATTTTCTACAGAGCTGTGATTTTGAATTGCGTCATAGCCACAGTGATGATTAGTTAAAAGAAGACCATTGCGGGAAATAATTTCACCAGTGCAATAACCATTAAAACTAACAATTGCATCCTTTAGTGATGCGCTGTTGACACTATAAATTTCTTCTGCTGAAAGCTTAAGTCCTCCCCTTTGCATATCATCGATGTTGAGTCGATCAATTAACATGGGCAACCACATGCCCTCATCAGAGTATGATTTTGGGGGAAAAATAAAACAAATAGACAGTAAAACGAATAATAAATTTCTCATAATATTTAATTTTTAATTAATGGAATACTAGAACAGGGTTCACCATAAAACAAGCTTTTTACGTGTGGCGCAAAAGCATCTATACATAAAGATAAACAACCTAAAGGCACATTTTCATTATTACACACCTTTAGAAAAACCCGCTTATTAATATATTTTTTAAAACTCAAAGTATTTAGTTTTTTTTGAAATAACACAATCTCCATTGTTTCTAAATCGGTGAAAAAAACTTGCATTGCAATATTACGCAATTTCATTTGAATTAGTGGATAGGACCAGGGTGGAATAATAACGTCTTTTGAACAACCAATTGCGACATAACAATTCAAGTATGCTTGCCAATTATAATCTTCAAGCTGTTTTTTAAATGATGCCTCTCGGATTATTAGGCCCTCTTCTAACCAGTCAGCTAGATCAATTTTTTTTCTTGGACCCAACACAAGTAAATCCGCCATATCAACGGTGATCAATCCCGCAGCGTCAACCTTATTTACAATTTCAGTGTTTTTTTTCATAAAAATCCTAATTCTAATTTTGCTTCTTCTGACATCATACTTTTGCTCCAGGGGGGGTCCCAAGTTATATCGATAATCGCACTATTTACAGAATCTAAAGCCTCGACCTTTTCTTTAATTTCAACAGGCAGCGACTCAGCTACAGGGCAATTAGCTGCAGTGAATGTCATCAAAATTTTCACATCACTATCTTCGCTTATTTGAATATCATAAATTAACCCCAACTCATATATATTTACAGGTATTTCTGGGTCGTGAATTCCACATAAGACCTCAATAACTTGTTCACCAATTTTTTGCGTTTTTTTATTCATGATCCAAAAGGTTTTTTTGTGCATATTTTTTGATTTGCTTAATCATCATAATCAGTCCATTTGAACGAGTCATAGAAAGATGTTGATTTAGTTTTATTTTTTCAAAAACTCCATTATTATATTTTACAATTTCCAAAGGCTTACTGCCAGAAAACAACTTAATAATTAATGCAACTAGCCCTCTGGAAATTAAAGCATCACTATCACCATAAAAATATAGTCGCCCCCCTCTTTTTTCACAATCAAGCCAAACCCGAGATTGACAACCATGAATTAGGTGCTCAGGAGTTTTTTTTTCGGGTCGAATTAAAGCAATATCGCCCCCCAGCTCTATTAGGTATTCATACTTTTCTTCCCAAGTATTAAATAAAGCGAAATCATCCACTATTTTATCTTCATTTATTTGCATATTATTTTCTTAAAAAAGAAATTGTTTTTTTTAAAATTAACATAAATTGTTCTATTTCTGCTTCAGAATTATAAATAGACATTGAGGCTCTAACTGCACCCGAAATACCACAATGGCTCATCAGGGTTTGGGCGCAAAGGTGCCCAGATCTTGTATATATGTTGTGTTCCCCCAATATAGAGGCAATGTCGTAGTGATGCAACCCATCAATATTAAATGTAAAAATAGGAGCTGTTTTTTTTTGTTTTCCATAAATTTCAACTCCACTTATATTGGTTATAAGCTTTTCAAATTTTCTTGTTAGCTTGTTTTCGTGTTTTAAAATATTTGAAAAACCAATTTTTTGCACAAAACCAATAGCCTCCCCTAAGCCGATTATTCCCGCAATGTTAGGTGTCCCAGCCTCCAACTTGTGGGGAAGCTCAGACCAGCTACTTTGCCAACTTTCTACCTCAGCAACCATACCCCCACCTAATTTTGAAGGTATACAATTTTCTAGAAACTCCTCCTTGCCAAATAACACTCCTGTTCCTGTTGGTCCAAAAATCTTATGACCAGAAAAGCAATAGAATGCACAATCAAGTTCAGATACATTTACAGGGGAATGCGCAACCGATTGTGCGCCATCAACCAATACTGGAATTTTAAAAGCATTTGCTAATTGTATGATTTTTTTAATGTTTTGTTCGCAGCCTGTAACATTTGAAATATGATGTGTAGCTATGAATTTCACTTTTTTATTTAAGAAAGTTTTTAAGCCCTCTGTGTCTATTAACAGCTCATTATCTATTGGCATAAATTTTAGCTGAGCGCCTGTTTGTTTGGCCAGGTTTTGCCAGGGGACTAAATTTGAGTGGTGTTCCAAAGGAGATATTAGAATAATATCATTTTCTTTAACAACAGGCCTTACATATGACTGAGCTATCAAGTTGATACAATCTGTTGTACCACCAGTAAAAATAATCTCAGATTTTTTTTTAGCCCCAATAAAATCCTTTATTCTCTCTCTAACAAGTTCGTATTTGTGTGTCGCCTTAGAGGCTAATTTGTTAACACTTCTGTGGATATTGCTATTATCATTTTGGTAGTAGTCAACGACCTTGTTTATTACCGCATGAGGCTTGTGAGTTGTTGCTGCGTTGTCAAAATAAATAGAGTCTTTGTTTTGACCGGAATCAAAATAAGGAAAATGGGCTCGAATCTCATTAGCGTTCATATTAGCGTATCTTAGGTTTTAAATTGCGCATCTATTTCTTTAGTTATAATTTTTTTAATTTGATCATTTTTAATAGCCTCAACCACCTCACCAACAAAGGCAGAAAGAAGTAGCTTTTTGGCTACAGACTCACTTATACCACGAGATTTCATATAAAACATTGCTTTATTGTCAATTTGACCAATAGTTGAGCCGTGTGCACATTTTACATCATCTGCAAAAATTTCTAACTGAGGGTTTGAGTTTATTATAGAGCCATCATCAATTAAAATATTATTGTTTTTTTGCACAGTATCTGATTTTTGTGCATTTGGTGCCACATAGACACAGCTATCAAATTTTCCCTTAGACTCCCCATCAAATAGGCCCTTAAAAACTTGCGAACTTGAACAATGTGGCATCAAGTGTTTTAAGTAGATATTATTGTCGACACCAGCAGCATTATTTAATAATGAAACAGACCACAGGTTAGATAAAATATTTTTACCACTTAGCTCCAGTTTTATATTATTACGAACATTGCCGCCAAAACCCAGGCTTCCCTTAGAGTAGAAAAAAGAGTAAAAATCGCAAGCGCTATTTGAGTGTTGTTCTATGAATTCAGTAAAGACAGATTGTGATTTTTTGTGACTACCCGCTCTAGAACCAAAACTATATTTATCTACACAAGCATTTTCTTTTATAACCCATTGGGATATGGTGTTTTCAAACCTTTCTGTTTTGCCTTGAAAGGTTTCAATAAAAGTAACTTGTGCGTTGGGCTCAATATTGAACACCTGTCGCGCTTGCTGTATACCGGGCTTTTTTATTATATGGTTAATGTGAATGATTTGTGGGATTTCACTTTTTTCTACACTAAAAACAGAACCATTTTTACACATACCATTATTTAAATTTATAAAAGCATCATGGCTGCTTTCAGTTTTATTTAAATAATTTAAAAACACCCCTTCTTCAAGCTGATTTATGTTTGATATACAAATATTGGGGGGCGGGCTTGTTTTTAGAGGCTCCATGACACCATCAACAATATTGATGGACACATCGCTTATTTTTGAAAATAAATGGCCACATTTATCTTTAAAGGGCCGCTCCGAGCTCTTATGGTCGCTAAACGCCTCATAGCAAAGATTGTTCCAGTAATTGTTTTTATTCCCATTTGAGACAAGCTCCCGGTATTTTTTTATTGAACTGGTTTGTTTTTTTTTCAATTCTCTCTCAGCCTTCATCATTCCTTTAGCTTTTTGTGTGCCTTTTGGGCCGATAGATTTTAATTTTTCAATTAACGTTTTATTTGTTGGTTGTAGTGCCATTAAGTTTTAATTAATAATTTTATCATAACCTGATTTTTCCAGCTCAAGAGCTAAACCAGCGTCACCAGACTTTACTATTTTTCCCTCATGAAGCACATGAACATAGTCGGGCTTAATATAGTTTAGAAGCCTTTGGTAGTGTGTAATAATTATAAACGAATTGTTTGGAGACTTTAATTTATTCACACCATTTGAAACAATTTTAAGGGCATCAATGTCCAGCCCAGAGTCTGTTTCGTCAAGAATTGAAAGTTTTGGATTAAGCATGGCCATTTGAAATATTTCATTGCGCTTTTTTTCTCCACCAGAAAACCCGTCATTTATAGATCTTGATAAGAATTCAGAACCCATATTTAATAAGGATAAGTTTTCCTTCATTTTTTTTAGAAGCTCGGAGGTTTTCATAGGGGGCAGGCTCAGGGACTTTCTCACCTCATTAACAGAGGTTTTGACAAAGTTACTAACAGATACGCCTGGGATTTCTACGGGATATTGGAATGACATAAAAATACCCATTCTTGCCCGTTCTTCAGGTGAACAGTCTAAAATAGACTGGTTGAAATATAAAACGTCACCATCAGTCACCTCATGGTTTTCGTTGCCAGAGATTACAGAAGCAAGAGTGCTTTTGCCAGATCCATTTGGTCCCATGATTGCATGAATTTCTCCAGCATTTATTTCTAGGTTAAGACCCCTTAAAACAGGCTGACTGTTTATTTCACTGTGTATATTTTTGATTTTTAACATGATATAATAGATTTAGCCCACACTATCCTCAAGTGTTATTTCTAATAATTTTTTAGCCTCAACAGCAAATTCCATTGGTAGTTTTTGAAGCACGTCTTTACAGTAGCCATTCACAATTAACGCAACAGCCTCTTTTTCAGCAATGCCCCTTTGATTACAGTAAAACATTTGGTCTTCACCAATTTTAGAAGTCGTTGCTTCGTGTTCTACCGTAGAGCTATTATTTTTAACATCAATAAAGGGAAATGTGTGTGCGCCACATTTGTCTCCAATTAATAATGAGTCGCATTGAGTGAAATTACGAGCATTTTTTGCCCGCTTATTAACTTTAACCAGCCCTCTATAACTACTATTACTTTGTCCGGCTGAAATACCCTTACTAATTATGGTGCTTTTTGTGCCTCTACCAAGATGAATCATTTTGGTTCCCGTGTCAGCTTGCTGAAAATTTTTTGTTACAGCAATTGAAAAAAACTCTCCAATGGCAAAGTCCCCTTTCAGTATACAAGATGGATATTTCCAAGTTATTGCTGAACCTGTTTCTACTTGTGTCCATGATATTTTAGCATTTTCATGAACCACCCCCCTTTTAGTTACAAAATTATATATTCCTCCGTTTCCATTTTTATCACCAGGATACCAATTTTGAACAGTTGAATATTTAATTTCAGATGAATTTAGTGCAACCAATTCAACCACTGCTGCATGAAGTTGGTTCTCATCTCTTTGAGGCGCTGTGCAGCCCTCTAAATAGCTAACATAACTATTTTCTTCCGCAACAATTAAAGTTCTTTCAAACTGTCCAGTTTGAGCCTCATTTATTCTAAAGTATGTTGACAGTTCCATTGGACAATGAACCCCCCTAGGAATGAAGCAAAAAGAACCATCGCTAAAGACAGCAGCATTTAGAGCTGAAAAATAATTATCTTTAGGAGGCACAACAGTTCCAAGGTATTTTTTTATTAAATCAGGGTGTTTTTGTATTGCTTCAGACATTGAACAAAAAATAATCCCCTGTTTAGCCAGCTCGTCTTTAAATGAGGTTGAAACCGACACACTGTCAATTACCACATCAACAGCGACACCAGTTAGTCGTTTTTGTTCTTCCGTTGAGATACCGAGTTTTTTTAGAGTTTTCAAAATTTCTGGGTCCACCTCTTCTAAGCTGTTGAGTTTCTTTTTTTTGGTGGGTGATGAATAGTATTTAATTTCCTGTAGATTAATATCATCGTATTTGATGTTAGCCCATTTCGGCTGGGGCATTTTTTTCAGAATCTCAAATGCTTTCAGTCTTTTTTCCAGCATCCATTTGGGCTCTTTTTTTTTACTGGAAATTAGTTTTATTACATCCTCATTTAAGCCGCAATCAATAGTGTCAGATTTAAAGTTAGAAACAAAACCATATTTATAATCTTCGGTTGTAACTTTTTTAATTATTTTATTCTCGTCTTGTTTCTCCATACAGTAAAGATTATACAGCAAAGCTTTCGCCACAACCACAAGTTCTAGAAGCATTTGGGTTTTCAAATACAAATCCCTTGCCATTTAGCCCTCCGCTATAATTCAAGGTGGTTCCAATTAAATATAAATAACTTTTTTTATCCACTAAAAGTTTAATGTCGTTGTGTTCAAATAACTTGTCAGTTTCCAGCATTTTAGAGTCAAAATCTAAATTATATGAGAGCCCAGAACACCCTCCAGACGCTACACCAACCCTTACGAAGTGTTTCTTTTTAGGCTGTTCACCCATTAACGAGATTAATTTTTTTTTCGCATTATCAGACACTGTTATCATACGTATAAATTTATCACAAAGGTAAATAAATTACTATTAAACAAGAGCAAATAAAGCTATATTTATGTTAATTAATAATTTAGTATATGGGCAATGTAAAATTCACTCCAATTTCAGAAATAGGCGAGTTTGGTTTAATTGATCGCTTATCAGAAAATATTAATATAAAACATACAGAAACAAAAATGGGAATCGGAGATGATGCTGCTGTTTTATCTATTTCTAAAGATTTCGACCATTTAGTTTCCACAGACATGCTCGTGGGGGGGGTGCATTTCGATATTACTTATGCACCACTAAAACACGTTGGCTATAAATCTATTGTTACCAATATTTCGGATATATGTGCCATGAATGGACTTCCAACCCATGCTTTAATTTCTATAGCTGTCCCGAACAAGTATAGTGTTGAAATGATAGAGGAGGTTTACATGGGCATAAAGCTGGCTTGTGATAATTATGCAATTGACCTAATTGGCGGGGATACAACAGCTAGCTCGGGCCCCTTAATTATCAGTATTACCATATTTGGAAAAACAGAGAGTCAAAGAGTTACTTATAGATCTGGCTCAAAGCCAAATGATGTGTTGGTGGTTACTGGAAATTTAGGCGCTGCTTATTTAGGTTTACAAATTTTAGAAAGAGAAAATTCTATTTTTCAAGAAAATAAGCTGTCTCAACCCAATCTTAGCGCCTATTCTTATTTATTAGAGAGACAATTAAAACCCGAACCACGAATAGATGTTATTAAAATTTTCAAAAAATTAAATATTGTTCCTACATCAATGATTGATATTTCAGACGGACTTAGCTCGGAATTAATACACCTGTCTAATTCATCCGGTCTAGGCTTAAAGGTTTTTGCCAACCAAATACCTATTTCTGACGAAACAAAAAAAACCTCCAAGGAGCTAAATTTAGACCCTCTGGTCTGCGCACTGCACGGCGGGGAGGATTACGAGTTATTGTTGACCCTATCTTTAAACGACTATGAAAAGATAAAAGATGTTAGCGTTTTTTCAGCAATTGGACACACGGTCAAGCAAAAAGATCACCGGGTTGAACTTTTTACAGGTGGCAATGGCTCAATTAATCTAAAAGAGGAGGGCTGGGACCCGTTCAAAAAAAACCCAAACATATAGAAAACTATATATTTAAGAGGTCTTCTATTTCTTCTGTCTCGATAGGAATTTTCTCCATGAGGTCTTTATTTTGTTTTTTACCAATTAAAATATCATTTTCTAATCTAATTCCAATTCCCTCTTCCGGAATATAAATACCGGGCTCAACAGTTAAAACCATCCCTTCACAGAGTGGCTGGTCGGGACCTGAAACATCGTGAACATCAAGACCTAAATGGTGAGACGTTCCATGCATGTAGTATTTTTTATAAGCAGGAGTAGATTTACAACTTTTAATTTCATGAATTGACAATAACTTAAGATCCACCAGTTCTTTTTCCATTAATTTACCGACCTCCTTTTCATAGTCTTTTAACAATAAACCTGGTTTTAGTATTTTTTTAGCATTTTTAAAAACACTTAACACACTATTATAGACATTTCGCTGCCTAGTTGTAAAACGGCCGCTAACAGGAAAGCACCTTGTTAAGTCTGAGGAGTAATTTGCATATTCTGCCCCAAAGTCCATTAATACAACATCCCCACTTTTGCATATTTTATTATTAGAGTTGTAGTGTAAAACGCAAGCATTTGAGCCCGAGGCAATAATTGGCTCATATGCAAAACCTGAGGCACGATTTTTTATAAATTCATGTAGTATTTCGGCCTCTAGCTCATATTCAAAAACCCCTGGCTTTAAGAAATTTAAGACGCGCTTGACACCGAGCTTCGTAATATTACACGCTTTTTCAATCAGTGCAATTTCTTGCTCTTGCTTGACAGCTCTAATTGGGTATAATATATTTGAGGCCTTTTTAATAATTTTATTTGGAAATTTGCTTTTAAACCATTTTTTAAACCTGGCATCTCTGGTTTCAACCACAATGTTGGCACGAGGGTGCTCATTGCTATTTAGGTAAACAATGGATGGTTTTTTTAAATAGCCATATAATATATCTTTAAAATTGGTGTGCCAATCAACCAATGTAATTCCAGATGTTTCAGAGGCCTGTTCTTTGGAAAGCTTTTCGCCTTCCCAAATTTTAATATGCTCATTTGTTTCGCGTATGAATAAATGCTCACTTACACTGTAATCGTGTTTAATGATTAGTAATATAGTTTCTTCTTGGTCTATTCCAGAGAGATGAAAAAGATCACTATTCTGTTTAAACGCCATTTCTTGATCAGCGTTTTTAGGCATTAAATCATTAGAGTGGAATATTGCAATAGAATTATTATCCATTTTTTCACTAAAACGAATTCGATTTTTTGAAAACAACTCACATGGAATTCTTTTATATTTCATTTTTTATTTAATTACTTTTGCTTTAAGATATTCTCTGTTTAGGTTAAGAATGTTATCAAGTGATATACCCTTGGGGCAGTGGGCCTCACAGGCACCGGTATTTGTGCAGCTTCCAAACCCTTCTTTATCCATCTGTTTTACCATATTAATCACCCTTTCTTTTGCTTCAACTTGACCCTGTGGAAGATGAGAATACTGTGAAACTTTTGCCCCAACAAATAACATGGCTGATGAATTTTTACATGCAGCAACACAAGCCCCACAGCCAATGCAGGCCGCAGCACTAAATGCCTTGTCGGCATCAGGTTTAGGTATCGGAGTTGCATTTGCATCAACAGTATTTCCAGAAGTACTTACCGAAACATAGCCCCCTGACTGCTGTATTCTATCAAAGGCAGATCTGTCCACAACAAGGTCTTTTATCACAGGAAAGGCTGTGCCTCGAAATGGCTCAATATAGATCGTGTCACCAGATTTAAATTTTCTCATATGAAGCTGACAAGTGGTTGTGCTTTTATCAGGACCATGCGGCGACCCGTTAATAACTAAAGAACACATCCCACAAATACCCTCTCTACAGTCGTGATCAAAGGCTACCGGCTCTTCACCATTTTCAATAAGTCCCTGGTTTAAAATGTCTAGCATTTCTAAAAAGGACATGTCGGGCTCTATATTTTTTACTTCATAATTTATAATTGAGCCCTTTTCTTGTCTATTGCTTTGACGCCAAATTTTCAGTTTTAATTCCATGTTATTTATAACTTCTAGATTTTAATTCAACAGATTCAAATTTAAGCTCCTCTTTATTTAATTTGGGGCTTTTGTTTTTTCCCATGTGCTCCCAGCACGAAACAAATGTATATTCCTTATCGTTTCTAAGAGCTTCCCCCTCAGGAGTTTGATATTCTTCTCGAAAATGTCCACCACAAGATTCTTTTCTTTCAAGTGCATCTATAGCAAATAGCTCGCCAAGTTCCAAAAAATCTGCAACACGACCAGCCTTAGCTAATTCTTCATTGTAATTGTCAGCTTGGCCCGGGACAAAAACATCAGAATAAAACTCTTCGCGCAGTTCTTGAATTTCTTTAATCGCAGACTCCAGGCCTTTAGCGTTTCTCGACATCCCGCACTTTTCCCACATTATTTTGCCAAGCTTTCGGTGATAATAATCCACAGATTTTCCACTATTATTTGACATAATTTTTTCTATAAAAGCTCTAACATTAGATTCTGCTTCCTTAAATTCTGAAGTGTCTGTTTTAATTGGTCCAGTTTTTATGTCGTTGGACAAGTAGTCCCCAATAGTGTAGGGTAAAACAAAATATCCGTCAGCTAATCCTTGCATCAAAGCTGAAGCCCCTAATCTGTTTGCCCCATGGTCTGAAAAATTACATTCTCCAATAGCATACAATCCGGGCACTGTTGTCATAAGATCATAATCAACCCATAACCCCCCCATTGTGTAGTGCACAGCAGGAAAGATCCTCATTGGAGTTGTATAGGGATCATCTCCTGTGATTTTATCATACATAGCAAATAAATTTCCATACCTAGCAGATACTATATCTTTACCTAGCCTATTTATAGCATCTTCAAAATCTAAATAAACGGCTAAGCCAGTCTCTCCAACA
>MDSW01085588.1_pt1 | contig 18743 bp, 14 predicted proteins | sample 811171 | NCBI WGS metagenome assembly MDSW01 (sample SAMN05326641, study PRJNA326480) | marine metagenome | isolation source: seawater | place: Atlantic Ocean: North West | collected 2012 | reverse complement strand
TAAATTCTTTTTTAATATTTTCAATCTTCCCTTCTAAAATAGTCTTTGATTTATTAATTAGTGCAATATGATCACAAATTTCCTCTATTGATTCCATTCTATGTGTGGAAAAAATAATAGTTGTTCCATTTTTTGCCAGATTTACTATCTCTTTCCTCATTATTGCAGCATTAATTGGGTCAAAACCAGAAAATGGCTCATCAAAAATTAGAAGTTTTGGTTCATGTATTACTGTTACTATAAATTGCAATTTTTGTGCCATTCCTTTACTCAGTTCTTCTACAGTTTTATTCCACCAGCTAGTTATATCTAATTTTTTAAACCAATATTTTAATTTAGCAAGCGCTTGATTATAGCTCATGCCTTTTAGTTGAGCTAGGTAAATGGCTTGTTCACCAACTTTCATTTTTTTGTATAGCCCTCTTTCTTCTGGCATATACCCAATATCATTAATATGATTTTTATGTAATTTTTCTCCATTAAAAATCACCTCGCCGCTGTCTGGAGCGGTAATCTGATTAATAATTCGCATTAAAGTAGTTTTTCCGGCACCATTTGGTCCTAGTAAACCATATATACTTCCTTGTGGAACTGAAATGTTAGCATTGTCTAAAGCTATATATTCTCCATATTGTTTAACTACATCTTTTACTATAAGGAGATTTTCTTGCATAATACTAGCCAAACATTTCTTTGACTCTATCGAAAAAGGATTTGTCTTTAACTGAAGGTTTTGGAGTGAAGGAGTTAGATTTTTTATTTTTTTCAAAAAACTTTTTTTCTTCTTTGGATAGTTTTTGAGGAGTCCATACATTTATATGAACAAGTAGGTCTCCATCACCGTAACTATTGATTGATGGTAATCCTTTTCCTTTGAGTCTTAAAATTTTACCACTTTGAATCCCTTCTTCGAGTTTGATTTTGACTTTTCCTGTTACAGTTGGGATCTCACAAGAAGAGCCAAGTGCAGCATCTGAAAAGCTGATATAATGATCATAATGTAGATTTTGACCATCACGAATAAGATTTTCATGTTCTTCAATAGATATAAGTACAATTAAATCACCATTTACACCCTCAAAAGGAGCTGCGTTTCCTTTGCCACTTACTTTTAGTTGCATCCCATCTTCAACTCCAGCGGGAATAGTAATTTTTACTGTTTCACTTTCTTTAATCATTCCATTTGCATCTGATCCTGAAGGTCTATGGTCGATTATTTTACCACTACCCCCACAATGTGGACACGTACTTTGAGTTTGCATTTGACCTAAAATAGTATTACTTACTCTAGTTATTTGTCCACTACCACCACAATGCGAACATGTTTTAAAGGTAACACCATCTGCATTTATTAAACGGCTCACTTTTATTTTTTTCTCAACTCCTTCTGCAACTTCTTTTAGGTTTAATGATAATCGAATTCTAAGGTTCGAACCTTTTGTTACTCTTCTTCCTCTTCCTCCACCTCCAAATCCTCCAAACCCTCCGCCTCCAAAGATGTCTCCAAATTGGCTAAAGATATCATCCATATTCATACCTCCTCCAAATCCTCCTCCTGCTGCACCTCCCATACCTGCATGTCCAAATTGATCATATCTTTGTCTTTTTTCAGGATTACTTAATACGTCATAGGCCTCAGCAGCTTCTTTGAATTTTTCTTCTGCCTGCTTATCATTAGGGTTTTTATCTGGATGATATTTTATTGCTAGCTTTCTGTATGATTTTTTAATTTCTTTTGCATCAGCACTTTTACTAATTCCTAATATTTCGTAATAATCTCTTTTTGACATGATTTAATCTTTATTTGCTACTACTACTTTGGCATAACGCAATACCTTTTCCCCTAATAGATATCCTTTTTCAATTACATCCACAATTTTTCCTTTATCGGCATCTTTTGACGCTGGGATATTAGTAATTGCTTCATGAAAATCGGTATCAAGTTCTTTACCTATTGGATCTTCTATTTCAGAGAGCCCTTTTTTATTTAGTTCTGATTTCAGTTGTTTGTAAATTAACACAGGCCCATCTTCTTCTGAATAATTATTTGCTTCTATAGATCGTTCAAAATTATCCAGAATTGGCAGTAGAATAGTCATTATGTCCTTATTTGCAGTGTTGAAGAGCTCTATTCTTTCTTTTGCTGTTCTTTTTCTGAAGTTTTCAAACTCAGCAAATAATCTAAGGTTTTTATCTTTTTCTAAAATTAATAGCTCTTGAGTTGTTGCTTTTTCTTTTGCCTTTTCTTGATTATTATCTGATTGATTACTAGCTTTTTCTTGCTTTTTTTTTGATTTTGAATTTACTTTTTTTTCAGTAAATTCTTTTTTTTGATTCTTTTTCTTACTCATACTTATTTTTTTTACAAATAGTTACTTATACAAATATTTTGCCATAGATATAAAATAAGACAATTTGGCAGTTTATTTTCTTTGAGATTCTAAAAAGCGATTAAGAGCAGGCCCTTTTAAATTATGTGCAATAATTATTCCATCACCATCAATCAATATATTGCTTGGAATTGAACGAATACCATATTTGTTAGATCCTTCTGATTGCCATCCTCCTAAGTCAGAAACATGATACTTCCAGAACAGTTCATCTTTGTTAATAGCTTTTACCCATGCTGAATGGGTTTTGTCTAAAGACAATGAAAAAACTTCAAATCCTTTTCCATTTTTAAATGTTTTTTTTGTGTATTTTTTATACGCAGCTACAATATTTGGGTTTTCTATTCTACAGGGACGACACCAGCTTGCCCAAAAATCAATCAGAACTAGTTTTCCTCTTAAACTAGAAAGTTTCATTTTTTCTCCTTTAGGATTATCATATGCTAATTCAGGTGCAATATCACCTATTTTTAAACCTATTTCTTGTCCAAATGATAGAGTTGTAATGAAGCAATATATTATTGTAAAATTTAGTATTTTTTTCATGGTGATAAGTGTTTTTTTAAATATATACTTAATTGATCCTTGTAATTTGAGCGCCAATTGCATTTAATCTTTTGTCAATATTTTGATATCCTCTATCAATTTGTTCTACGTTTTCAATAGTGCTTTCGCCATCAGCAGCCAATGCTGCTAACAGTAGGGAAACACCTGCTCTAATATCTGGAGAACTCATTTTAGTAGCTTTAAATTTAAACTCATGATTTAATCCTATTACTGTGGCTCTGTGTGGATCACATAAAATAATTTGAGCTCCCATATCAATTAATTTATCCACAAAGAAAAGTCGAGATTCAAACATTTTTTGATGAATAAGAACACTTCCTTTTGCTTGAGAGGCTACCACTAAAATAATACTTAATAAATCAGGAGTAAATCCTGGCCAAGGAGCATCAGAAATAGTAAGGATAGAGCCATCTATGAAAGATTGTATTTCATAGCTATCCTGAGATGGAATAAAGATGTCATCTCCTTTACGCTCTATTTGGATACCTAATTTAGCAAAAACAGAAGGGATAACACCTAGTTGATCATATGCTGTATTCTTAATAGTTATCTCTGATTTTGTGATTGCAGCAAGCCCAATAAATGACCCAATTTCAATCATATCTGGTAAAATTCTATGATTACATCCTTTTAAATATTCAACCCCTTCAATAGACACTAAGTTTGATCCAATACCAGTTATCTTGGCACCCATTAAATTTAACATTTTGCATAATTGTTGTAAATAGGGCTCGCAAGCAGCATTATAAATAGTTGTTTTTCCTTTTGCCATAACTGCTGTCATAATGATATTTGCAGTTCCAGTTACTGAAGCTTCATCAAGCAGCATATTAACACCTTTTAACTGCTTAGTCGTTACTCTATAAAATTCTTCTTTGCTGTCATAAGTAAATTTAGCTCCTAATTTTTCGAAACCTATAAAGTGAGTATCGAGTCTTCTTCTTCCAATTTTATCTCCTCCAGGTCTTGGTATAAATCCTTTACCATATCGAGCTAAAAGAGGACCTACTATCATTATAGAACCTCGTATACGGCTACTTTTCTCTTTATAGGCTTTTGATGATAAGTAGTCTATATTTAAGTCTTTGGCTTTAAAACTGTATGTGTTGTTATTGATTTTTTTGATACTAACATTTAAATCATATAAAAGATCAATTAAGATATTTACATCACGTATATCAGGAACATTTTCCATAATGATTTCCTCAGGAGTTAGTAATACAGCACATAATACTTGTAGTGCCTCGTTTTTTGCTCCTTGAGGATGTAAATCGCCTTTTAGCTTAACACCTCCTTTAACTTTAAATGTGGTCATTTAATTTGACTTTTTGTAGTTCTTTTTTAAAGATTTCTTTTTACTATTATTTTTTTTATAGCTATTAGCCCCGCCCTTTCTTACTGATGCTGAACGAATGAATTCAAAATCATCATTAAGCTTTAAACCGTCATTAGATAATTGTTTTAGGTGCGATTTTATGACGTTATTGTCTACTGATCTTTCATTAAATAATATATATGATTTCTTCATTTGATTAGCAATCATTCCTGTCATGATTTCTTTCTCTTCTCCATTTAAATTTAGCGCTGTCTCAATCATATTTGGTATTGTACTACCATAATATGAGAATTTAATTTTGTTTCCAGGATATTTCATTGGGGATGGTTTTTCTGTCAACCTTTCCATTTCAGGCTTTGGATATTGTGAGATTACATCTAGTTTAAAATTTGACATAATATGTAAATGATCCCAAAGTTTATGAGTAAACTCTTTTACATCTCGTAAATGAGGATGCATTTGTCCCATAACTGCAATAATAGTATCTACACACTTTTGTTGTTCTTTTTTATTAGAAAGACTAATAGCATGATTAATCATATTTTGTACATGTCTGCCATATTCTGGCATAGTAAGTTTATCTTTTGCTGTATTGTATTGCATGAAAATTTGATTTGTTTACAAAAATAATAAAAAGCTTACCTAATTATAGTTATTTAACTGAATATTTGTTTTTATTATCATTAATTTAAAAACCTAATGTGACACCTAATAAGTAGTTTCGTGTAGCTTGCGGAAAATATCCAGCCATATTATATCCTCTTTGACTGTCTTTATTTACATAAGGATCACTTGATCTTGGATCCCAGTTTTCAGAGATAAATCGATAAACCCATGCATTGCTTACGTATTCAGTGTCAAACAAATTATTTATTTGCATTGTGATTTTTGTAGTTTTAAAAATTTTGTTTTTCCAGTTATAAGAAAGGCGTAAGTGGTTAACTAAATAATCATTAAGCATCCTGTCTTTTGATGAAGTATTATCAATAAACTGCTCTCCAACATACTTGCTAATTAGATCTATATTAAATTCATCATTTAACTGGTAGTTAAAAATCGATGCCCAAATAATATTTGGAGAAAATGCTAAATCAGTATCTTCATAATCTAACTCTACTTGTCCCCACGTGTCCCAATTATCAATGAATTCAGTGTGGCGTATGATTTTATTTTCTGAAAGGGTTAAATTTCCTGACCAAATCATTTTTTTTGTTATTTTATAAAAACCTTCGACTTCAATCCCTTTTCTATAGGATTCGTCAATATTTGCTCTTCTGTAAGCTCCCACATCATTAATTTCTCCTGTAAGTACTAGCTGATTTTTGTACTGCATATGATAAATATTTATACCTATTGACATTTTTGATCCACTCTTTTTATATCCAATTTCAGTATCATAAAGTGTTTCGTGGGTTGGATACTCATCAGCCTTGTTCTCCACATAATCATTTCTATTTGGCTCTTTATTTGCTACTGCAAATGATATATAAACAGATTGGTTTTGATTTAAATCATGAAACAATCCAGCCTTAGGATTAAAAAATTCATGTGACACTTCTTGTTCGGAAATAATATTGTTTTTGTCATAACCTTCAAATTTATAGTTGATTCTTCTGTTTTGTAAATCAATGTAAACATTAGTTGCATCAGAATATTTATAGTTAGCTTTAGCATAAAAATTGTTGTCTATTTTTTCTGCTTTATTCCAATAATATTGATGATTAATTGCCCCATTGCTTGCATATTGTGCCCAAATAATGTTTCCATAATGTTGACCAATGTATCGATTGCTAGCACCACCAAAAATTAAATCAATATCGCCCATTTTATGATTTAATGAATAAGTTAGTCCAGAAAAATCATTATTTAACCATTTTCTTCTGATTAAATCTGTAGAATACAGGGTGTCAGTAGCAATTATAATATTTTCTAAACTATAATCTTCAAACTCTTGTTCTTCTTTATATTGTTCATAATAACCTTCTCCATGAGTGTAATGAAGAGCAACATTTAAATTTGTAATTTCGCTTAATTTTTGACTGAAATGTAATTGATAATGTGTTTGCTCGTAATTATCAATTTCATTTTCATAAGTGTATGAGTTAAAAGTTCTATTATTATTTAAAAAGTTTAAAGGAACTCCATTCCAAGCTTGATACGTACGCTCTTTGCCAGAAAATAATATTGCTTTTATTGCGTATTTTTTCTTTAATAAACCTGCTTGTAGGAAAACAGATTCTAATTTAGATGTAGCACGATCTATATATCCATCTGATGAAATTTTAGAAATACGTCCATCAAAAGCAAAGCTGCTATCAATTAGTCCAGTGCCAAATTCAATATTGTTTTTTAATGTTGAAAAACTTCCAATAGAATTATTTGTGGTAAAATGTGATTTTTTTCTTAAGTCATCGGTTTTTAAATTAACTGACGCTCCAAAAGCAGCACCTCCATTTGTGGAGGTGCCTACACCTCTTTGAATTTGGAGATCTTCAATTGAAGAGGAAAAATCAGGCATATTTACCCACCAAACTCCTTGGCTTTCGGAATCATTTAATGGAATTCCATTAACTGTAACATTAATTCTTGTTGGATCAGATCCTCTTACACGAAAACTAGTATAACCAATTCCAGCTCCAGCATCTGAAGTTGTAACTACCGAAGGTGTTGAGGATATTATATAGGGTAAGTCTTGTCCTAAATTGCCTTTTTCTATACTTTTTTTGCTAATATTTGTAAAAGCAACTGGTGTTTTTTTGCTGGCTCTTAAAGCATTTATATTTACTTCTTTGAGTGTTTTTTTTATCTGTATGGAATCAGTTTGATTTTGAGCAAAAAATATCAAAGGGATGAAAAGCAAAAAAGTTATGCTGTGTTTTTTGTTAAACATGTTTTTTTTTTTGGTTAACATTAACAAACAGAATGGGGTTGCTGTTTGAATTTATTTAATGATGACACATTTCCCTATTCTGAATTACCAGATCAGGTTCAATGGGTATGATCTCAGCCTTCAGGCACCCCTTTTAAGATTTAACAAAATTACAAATAGATTTTAAATTAAGAAATTCTTAGATAGTATTTTTGAGATTGCCTTGTTAGTTCTATTTTCGCCTTTAACTATGTAGTAATCATGATCTAAGATTTTGAGCTCCTTTTTATAAATTTCAAATAGTTCATTTCTGTTTTTAGGGTTTTCTCGTAATGGATCTTTTTCCCATTTTATATCTGGCTGGCATAAAAGATAAAAACGTTTTTCTTTTTTTTGTTTTTCAATTTGCTCTAAAATCCAATTGTTACAATTTCCATACTTATAATTACTCCATATTTTAATTGTAATTAAATCGGTATCAAGAAGCATTTTGTTTTTTTCATCCTTCAGTTGTTGTTTTGCAATTTTTAAAAGATCATTTTGGGTATAATTTCTTTTTAATGACAAAAGATGTTCTCTAGCATATTCCTTAGAGAAGTTAATTTTAAAATGTTGAGATAAAGCTTTACAAAGGAATGTTTTGCCACTGCTTTCTGGCCCCGTTACAATAATTTTAAACATCTCGGTGCAATATTCTAAGCCAATTATAGTAACCAAAAATAGCAATTACAGTATATGCTAAAAACAGCAAGCATGTTAAATGTAAGTCTCTTGAATAAAATAGATAAATAGAAACGGTGTCAATCACGATCCAATATAGCCAATTTCCTATGATTTTCTTTACTATCATATACGTTGCGATAATAGAGAATACAGTTGTAAACGAATCTATGATTTGCATTTTAGCGTTAGTATAATTTGTAAAATAAAAACCCATTAAGAATGTTAAAATTGCTCCAAAAATTAAAATTAAAAAATGTTTGCTAATGCTCCATTCCTTTATTTGTAATGATTGCTCTTTTTTATTCCAATTATGATAGCCATAAAAAGCCATAGCTAAATAAAAGACTTGAAGTCCTGTTTCAGCATACAGTTGAACAGAGTTATATATATATATATATAGAATTACACTCAATACTGCAAAAGCCCAACACCAGATATTTTGTTTTGCAGCTAGAACTACATATATTATTGAAAATAGCACAGCGAAGCTTTCAACAACACTCCAGTTGAACTCTAAGTTGTTTAAGAAAAGGTAAATTTCATTCATAGAGTAACTTTGGGTTAATTTTTGGCTAAAGCGGAGAAAGCATGAATGAAATATTAGATACTATACATTTAACTGGATGCTTAGAACTATTAGAATCATCTTTTTGAAATGAATATATATGTAATGATAGATATAAAAAAATAAGCAGTTTAAATTTCATTTATTTTTAACTCTAGAAGTTGTGTATGGCGTTTGCGATCTCTTCAATTAGACTCTCGTTTTTTTCAATGGCATTTCCAACAACAATAATATCAGCTCCAGCATTACAATTTGCAATTGCCTTTTCCCCAGAATCAATCCCTCCTCCAATTATTAAAGGTACATTTACAGATTTCCCAACTGATTCTATCATCTTTTCTGAGATTGGATTTTTAGCACCACTTCCACCATCCATAAACATTATTTTGAGTCCCAACATTTCGCCTGCCATTGCGGTACATGTTGCTACAGTTATTTTGTCGCGTGGTATTGGGGTTGTATTACTCATATATGAAACAGTTGTCGGTTTTCCACTGTCAATTAGCATGTAGCCTGTAGGTAAAATTTCCAAAGAAGACTGTTTTAAAAGAGGGGCCGTGATAACTTGATTGCCTATAAGCATTTCAGCATTTCTTCCAGAGATCAAAGATAAAAAAAGAATCCCATCTGCTTTATTATTAACTTGCATTGCATTTCCAGGGAAAAGAACTGTAGGTATAGATGAGTGTTTTTTAATTGTGCTTAAACACGAGTCTAAACTATCATTTGTAAGTAAACTCCCTCCTACAAAAAAATAATCTACATTTGCATTTTCAGCTTTTTTGATAACAGATATTAGTTGGGTCTCTTCTTGTTTGTCGGGGTCAATTAGAAGAGCAAAAGATTTTTTATTTGATTCTTTATTTTTTAAAATAGTTTTATAAAGATTCATATTTAATTTTTATTGCAAACATACACTAAAAAATGATCATCTATTTTTTTATAATGTAAAGTCAATTTTTGGTTTTTAAATTTTGCGATTAATTTTCCTTCTTTTTTTATAGAGAATGATAATATCTTGATATCAGTAATAAAATTAATTTTTCTTTTTTGGTGCCATTTGTAGATAGCTTCTTTACAGCACCATATTAATGTTGCTTTTTCTTCTGATAGTGGAAAATGCTCACTATTTGCAATAAATTTTGAGGATAATCTAAGTGGTTTTTTTGTGATTTTTTCAATGTCTATCCCAACTCTAAATTTACTTATAATAATTGCAACAAATTTAATTGAGTGTGAGATTGATATAAAATTGTCATTTTCTATACATGGGGCGCCATATTTATTGTATAAGATTGTGGTGTTGGGGAGAATTTTATTTAATAATAGTCTAGTTGATAAAATTTCTTTTTTTCTTCTTTCGGTTTTGAATTTTGATATGTTTTGGATGTCTGATAATTTAATAAGCTGATTTAAAGATTTGTAAATCTTCATAACAGCAATTTGGTAATCTTGATTTTTAATTTTTTGGAGTATCTTCATAAAGATTAAAATTAGATGCTAAAGTAATAATTATACGTATATTTGCGCTCTTTTAAAATGTATATAAAATGAATTATAAAGTAAAAGATATCTCATTGGCAGAATGGGGAAGAAAAGAAATAGCTTTGGCAGAAGCAGAAATGCCAGGATTAATGTCTATTCGTGAAGAATATGGATCGAGCAAGCCATTAGCAGGAGCAAGAATTGCTGGATGTTTGCATATGACAATTCAAACTGCTGTGTTAATAGAAACTTTGGTTTATTTAGGAGCTGAGGTGTCATGGTCTTCTTGTAATATTTTTTCTACTCAGGACCAGGCTGCTGCTGCAATTGCAGTAACAGGAGTTCCAGTTTTTGCATGGAAGGGAATGAATGAAGAAGAATTTGATTGGTGTATTTTACAAACGCTGACTGCTTTTGAAGGAGGTAAGTCATTAAACATGATCTTAGATGATGGTGGTGATTTAACCAATATGGTCTTGGATAGATATCCAGAAATGGTTGATGGAATAAAAGGTCTTTCAGAAGAAACTACAACAGGTGTACATAGGCTGTATGAAAGAGTTGAAAACGGAACACTTACACTGCCTGCTATCAATATTAATGATTCAGTGACTAAATCTAAATTTGATAATAAATACGGCTGTAAAGAATCATTAGTTGATGCTATTAGAAGAGCTACAGATGTTATGATGGCTGGAAAAGTTGCTGTTGTTGCTGGCTATGGTGATGTTGGGAAAGGATCAGCTGCCTCACTTAGAGGAGCTGGAGCTAGAGTTATTGTTACTGAGATTGATCCTATTTGTGCATTGCAAGCAGCTATGGATGGTTTCGCAGTTAAAAGAATGGATGAGGTATGTCAAAATGCAGACATTATTGTAACGACAACAGGAAATAAAGATATTATTCAAGCACGTCATTTTGAGACTATGAGAGATAAGACTATAGTATGTAATATTGGTCATTTTGATAATGAAATAGATGTAGCTTGGTTAAATGACAACTGGGGGCATACTAAAAATACAATAAAACCTCAGGTTGATATGTATAGTGTTAATGGAAATGATATTATTTTGTTAGCAGAAGGTAGATTGGTAAATTTAGGTTGTGCAACAGGACACCCCTCATTTGTGATGTCTAATTCTTTTACAAATCAAGTGTTGGCACAAATAGAACTTTGGCAAAATTCAAATGCTTACAAGAATAAAGTTTATATGTTGCCAAAGCATTTAGATGAGAAAGTTGCTCGACTACATTTGAAAAAAATTGGTGTTGAATTGGAGACCTTACGACCTGATCAGGCAGATTATATTGGTGTAAAAGTTGAAGGGCCTTTCAAGCCAGAATACTATAGGTACTAAATTTGAAATTTATAAAATTGTTTTAGCTATTAGTTGGAGATATGCAATATATCATTGTTAATATTTAGATTTGATTGATATATTTTTAATGGTAACAAAGCTGGAGTATTTAATGGTTCTCCATTGCTAGCTACGTTAAATGCAGATGTGCAACAGGCACAATAAGCAATTCCTGAGTTAACAGAGTCAATAGATGAACATGGTAAGCATGGCTCATAGCTACAATTTCTTTCGTACGCAATGTAATTGTTCCCAACTCCGTGATATATCATTATTCCTCTTACTCCTCCTTCTACAAATATTGTGTTTCCTGGAGTTTTAATTTCGATATTTTCAGGTAGACTTAAGTCGATAAATTCATTTACATAAACATTTTGTATGTAGCAATTTTTGTCATCACAACTAACAATTAAAATGCTAATTATTAATACATAAGTAAGCTTTTTCATATATGCAATTTTAATAAAATTATTGATAATTTTATCTTTCATAATATGAAAAGATTTATATCTTTACAACCTTATAAACTATTTAACAAAACAGTAAAGTATTATGTTGAGAAAAATTTATTTAACAATAGCATTTATATTTTTTACAACTTTGGCATTTTCCCAAACCGGAACTTTAAAAGGAGTAATTACTGATGCAATGAGTGGAGAGCCTATTCCTTTTGCAAATATTGTTGCTGAAAGAAACGGGAATCAAATTGGCGGAACTACTACTGATTTTGATGGAAACTATACTATAAAGCCTTTGGAACCAGGAAGTTATACTGTTAAAGCAACTTTTGTTGGATATGGTGCGGTTGAAATAACAGGTGTTATTATTTCTGCCAATAAGATAACTGATCAGAATGTAAAGTTGCAAGAAGGAGTTGCTATTGGAGAGGTTAAGATTATAGAATACAAAAAACCATTATTAGATAAAGATAATCTTTCTGGAGAAACAAAAACAGCAGAAGAAATTGTGGCTTTACCTACACGAAGTGTAACCTCGGTTGCGGCAACTACGGCTGGAATTTATCAAAGAGATGAGGGAGATGGTGTAAATATCAGAGGCTCTAGAGGTGATGCTACAGAATACTACATAGATGGAATAAAAGTAAGAGGGTCCATGGGGGTTCCTACTTCAGGGATCGAACAGATTACTGTGATAACTGGAGGTGTGCCTGCTAAGTATGGAGATGCAACAGGTGGAATTATTTCTGTAACTACAAAAGGCCCTTCTAGTAAATTTTCTTCAGGTTTAGAGTTTGAAACCTCTTCTTTATTTGATGATTATAATTATAATATTTTAGGCTTTGCTCTTTCTGGACCGATATTAAAAGAAAGAAAATCTGATGGGACTAAAGGTAGTTCAATAATTGGTTATTTTTTAGCTGGAGAGTTACTCAGTGTTGATGATAATGATCCTTCTGCAATAGGAAGGTGGAAAGTAAAAGATGATGTATTAGAAGGATTAAGAAGAAATCCTTTTGTAGTAGCTCCAAATTCTACAGCTGGTTTTTTAAGTTCTTCAGAGTTTTTAAAGCCGTCCGATTTTGAGTTAGTAGAGGCAAAACAAAACTCTAATTTGAAGAGAATAAATGTTTCTGGTAAACTTGATTTTAAACCTACTAGTAATACATTTTTGTCTGTAGGTGGCTCTTTCTATGCAAATAAGAATTATGATTTTTCAGGATGGCGTTCTATGTTTTCATGGGATAACAATAGAAACACATCGCAAACAACATATCGCTTGTTTGGTAAATTAACTCAAAAATTTGGTACTGAAGAAACAAATTCCGATGAAAGCGCATCAACAATTAAAAATGCATTTTTTACCATTCAAGGAGATTATACAAATAATAAATATACTTATGATGATCCTAACCATGGAGACAATCTTTTTCATTATGGTTATGTAGGAAAGTTTAATACTTATAAAGCCCCTATTTATCAAAATGGAAGCGCTGTTGATTCATTAACAGGTACTATATACAATGGTCGAATTCTTAATGGTTGGGCTGATACTTTATATACTTTTAATGCTAGTGATATTAATCCAAGTTTAGTGAATTATACTTCTGCTTATTATGATATGTTTTCTAAGTATGGAATGAACTCTTTTCAAGGAGCAACAATGGCAAATTTTTTTAATGTAGATGCTTCTAATGATGGTGTTATTAGAACAGCAGCTGATCTTAAAGGGCAAGGGTTAATGAATGGAGATTTGCCAGCGAGTGTTTACTCATTATATGGTAATCATGGGACTATGTATAATGGTTCTGCAAAGCAAGAAAATACTCAAACAAGTTTTAAAGTTTCGGGTTCTGCTGATATTAACTCACATGAGTTTTCGTTTGGTTTTGAATTTGAACAAAGAAAAGATTATTATTGGGGAATAGGCCCAATGGGATTGTGGGGTTTGATGCGTCAGCAGGCAAATAAACATATATTAGAGCGTGATTTGTCTAATCCTCAACCAGTGATTGATTTATTAACTGGAATATATCAAGATACTGTTAAATATGAAAGATTAGTTATTGATTCAGAACAATCAAATTTTGATAGAAATTTAAGAAATCATCTTATAGCTATTAAAGCTGTTGATAATCAAGGTAATTTAATTACGGACAAAACTTATATTGATATTGATTCTTATGATCCTTCTACTTATTCTCTAAACTTTTTTAGTCCTGATGAATTACTAAATAATGGTTCTTCATTAGTTTACTATTATGGATATGACATTTATGGTAATAAACCATCGACAATCCCTTCTCTTAGTGATTTCTTTAAACCAGAGAGTAATAGATCAATTGCCCCTTTTAATCCCATTTATACGGCAGGTTACATTCAAGACAAGTTTGCTATTGAAGATTTAATTTTTAATGTTGGTCTTAGGGTAGATCGTTATGATGCTAATCAAAAAGTATTAAAAGATCAACATTTATTGTATTCTACACATACTGTAAGTGCAAATACACCTTTAATAAATCAAACTGATATTCCTTCAACTATAGGCGCAGATTACGTAGTATATGTTGATGATATTAATGATCCAAGTGCAATTGTTGGATACCGAAATAATTTTGATGATACATGGTATAATGCTGATGGACTTGAAATTTCTGATCCCAATTTACTCGCGGAAGAAGCTGGAGGAAAAATAGCTCCCTATTTAGATAAAGATGGAAGAGACGCATTAGATGAAGGAATAGTTTCTATGAATGCTTTTGAGGACTATGAACCAGAGATTGTCTTTATGCCAAGAATAGCTTTTTCATTTCCTATTTCTGATGAAGCACAATTTTTTGCACACTATGATGTATTAACACAGAGACCACCAGGTGGTAATAGAATTGAACCGTTGGACTATTTGTTTATGGCAGATAGAGTTGGAGCAACTTTAAATAACCCAAATTTAAAACCTGAGAAAACTGTTGATTATGAGTTAGGATTTGCTAAGACATTGTCACTAAAATCTGCTTTAAAAATTTCAGCATTTTATAAGGAGTTAAGAGATATGATTCAGGTTACAAATGTATTACAAGCATATCCTGCACAATATTATACTTATGGCAATATAGATTTTGGAACGGTAAAGGGTCTTTCTATCAATTATGACTTAAGACGAACTAATAATGTGCAAATGACTGCAAATTATACTTTGCAATTTGCTGATGGAACTGGTTCTTCTGCTACTTCAGGAGCGAGCCTTGTTAATACTGGTCAACCTAATTTAAGAACAACAATACCATTATCATATGATCAGAGACATGCAATTTCTGCAGCGGTTGATTATCATTATGGTAATGGTAAAGATTATAATGGACCAGTGTGGTTTGGGTCAAAAGTATTTGAAAATGCAGGAGCAAATGTGACTCTATCAGCTGGTTCTGGGACTCCATTTTCTAAACAATCAAATATTACTCAAGAGGCAGCAGATGGTATCAATGACCGCTCTACTTTAGAGGGGAGTTTGAATGGATCTCGTTTGCCTTGGCAGTTTCGAATTAGTATGAAAGTAAATAAGGAGTTTGAAATTAAATGGAATGACAAAAAAAAGTCATATTTAAATGTTTACTTACAAGTACAAAATCTTTTAGATGCTAGAAATATTATTTCGGTATATAGAGCAACTGGTAATCCAGAAGATGATGGATATTTAACAGCAGCAGCTTCTCAAAATGCTATTGATGCAAAAAATGATGCTGAGTCATTCAGATATCTTTACTCATTAGCTGTTAATAATCCTAATAATTATAGTTTGCCAAGGATGTTTAGAGCAGGTATTAACATTCAATTTTAAAATAAAAGATATAGATAAAAGAAAAAAGTTTTTTTATGAATAATCACACCAAAAATATAATAACATTATCATTAGCTTTCTTTTCAATTGCTTTGATAGCTAAGGAGAATGTAGATAATCTTAATACAACGACGTCATCTGTAGTTAATTCTCGAGTAGCTGCAGGCTGCAGTCCTTCTACTTCACAAACTGATCTTGATGTAAATAATGTCCGAACAATTATTATGGGAGGAGGAGATATGTGGTGGAATTTATCAGATGCTCGATATGAAATCCCTAAGGATGGGAATAAGCATTCTATGTTTGCTGGAGCACTTTGGATTGGTGGTGTAGATGATGGGGGGCAATTAAAAGTTGCTGCTATGACTTATCGCCAAGGAGGGAATGATTTTTGGCCAGGACCTTTAAATATTACTAATGCGACAATTTCTGCAGATGAATGTAGTAATTGGGATCAACACTTCAAACTAGAACGTTCTGATGTTGAGGAGTATGTTGCTAGATTTAATGTAGATCCAACCTATGTTGTCCCTCAATCGATACTATCATGGCCTGCTCATGGAATAAATAATATACCTTCACCAGGTCAAGATTATTATTTAGCTCCATTTTTTGATGCTAATGGAAACGGAGAATATGAACCTTCAGATGGAGATTATCCTGATTATAATATAACAGGGTCAAACACTGATGCAAAACTTTTTGGAGATCAGACTTTATTTTGGATTTTTAATGACAAAGGAAATATTCATACTGAATCAGAGGCTGAGCCATTAGGACTTGAGATTCATGCGCAAGCATTTGGTTTTGCTGCTGACAATGAAGTAAATGACATGACTTTTTATAATTATAAAATAATTAATAGATCTACGCTACCATTAAATGACACTTATTTTGGTCAGTGGGTTGATCCTGATTTAGGCTATTATTTAGATGATTATGTTGGTTGTGATGTAAGTTTAGGTTTAGGATTTTGTTATAATGGTGATGCTGAAGATGAAGGTGCTGCCGGATATGGATTTAACCCCCCAGCTATTGGTGTAGATTTCTTTCAAGGGCCAATCGCAGATGCTGGTGATGGAATTGACAATGATAGAGATGGTGTTATTGATGAACCAAATGAACAGATTATTATGTCTAAGTTTGTATATTATAATAATGATTTTACGGTAACTGGAAATCCTGAAAACGGTACAGATATCTATAACTATTTAAGAGGAATATGGAAGGATAACGTTCCAATGACATATGGTGGAGATGGACATGGATCAGGGACAGGTTCTACGACAAATTTATGCAATTTTATGTTTCCAGGCACTTCAGACGCTGATTTCCCAGGGCAGGAATGGACAGAGGTAACAGCAGGTAATGTTCCTGCAGACAGAAGGTTCTTACAGTCTGCGGGACCATTTACACTAGAGCCAGGAGCTGTAAATACAATTACTACAGGCGTTGTTTGGGCTAGAGCAAAATCGGGTGGTCAAACAGCCTCGATACAATTGTTAAAGATTTATGATAGAGAGGCGCAAGCACTATTTGATAATAATTTTAATATCTTAAATGGTCCTGATGCTCCAGATTTATATATTAGAGAACTAGATAAAGAATTAATTTTTACCTTATCTAATGGAGGGACCTCAAATAATATTGATGAGTCTTATATTGAGAAAGATCCATATATAACAAAACCAGCCAACCTTTTAACCATTGATAGTGCATACACCTTTCAAGGTTATTTAGTATATCAATTAAAAGATGCTACAGTTTCTGTTACTGATTTAGATGATCCTGATAGAGCAAGATTAATTTTCAGAAGTGATATTAAAGATGATGTAACAGGTATAGTAAATCAATATTTGGATCCAATTTTAGGAGTGTATACTCCAGTTGAGGAAGTTCAATCACAATTAAGTGAGGGTGTTATTGGTTCTGTAGATGAAGGAGTTGAGTTCTCTTTTCAAATAACTGATGATAAGTTTGCCTTAGGAAATACAAGGTTAGTTAATCATAAAACTTATTATTTTATGTCATTAGCTTATGGTTATAATAGAGCAGAAGAAAATGCATCTCCTTATGCTGTAAATGATACAGCTTATGACGGAAGAAATCAACCGTATATTTCTGGAAGAAGAAACATAAAAGTCTATTCTGCAATTCCACATTTTACTGAACCAGAAAATGGGGGAATGACTTTAAATGCTTCATATGGTGATGGTGTAGAACTTAAAAGACAAGAAGGTCAAGGAAATGGAGGAATAGCACTTGAGTTAACAAATGAGACTGTTAATGAAATTTTAAACTCATCTGATCACAGAAGTTTATATCCTACCTATAAACAAGGGAAAGGGCCTATTGAAATTACGGTGGTTGATCCTGTAAGTATTCCTCAAGGAGATTTTACATTTAAACTTATGAATCCAACTTTAACTAGTAGTGGGGCTATTATTTCTTACGGGAGATGGGAATTATTAAATGATGAATTAGGTTCTATTGTTGCATTTGCTGATGAGGATATTTTAGTTGGAAATGAGCAGTATATTTCTAGTTTAGGATTAAATATAAAGGTCTCTCAATCTGCAAATCCTGGTACTGATCCAGAAAATATCGATAATAATGGTTTTATTTCTGGAACTATTGAGTTTGATAATATTAATGATAGATGGCTAAGTGGTGTTGCAGATAGAGATGATGAAAGTGAGTTTTTTAGCTTATGGGGCTTTAATTGGATTAGAGCTGGCTCAAACGTAGAGACATCTTCTGGAGATCCAGTAGGGGACCATCAAATAGATTACACACTAAATGATGATCCTAATGGTATTTTTGAAGGAGCAGTTGTACAAACTAATGTTGCTTTTGGTAATTTTGAGTGGTCTGGTGGTACATGGGCTCCCTATCGATGTGCTTCTTGGTTTAATGATGGCCCTGGTATAACTAATTCAATTACTAATTTAGCTAAATTAGAAAATTTAAATTCTATTGATATTGTAATTACCGATGACACATCAAAGTGGAGTAGAGTTTGTGTAGTGGAAGCTCAAGATGATACGTCACTTGCGGAAGGAGGTCAGATAAAGATGGGGTTAAGACAATCTCTTTCAGTTGGTAAAGATGGATTGCCAGATGGCGCATTAGATCAAAATGGTGATTTAATAAAAGG
>MDSW01194831.1_pt1 | contig 18744 bp, 18 predicted proteins | sample 811171 | NCBI WGS metagenome assembly MDSW01 (sample SAMN05326641, study PRJNA326480) | marine metagenome | isolation source: seawater | place: Atlantic Ocean: North West | collected 2012 | reverse complement strand
AGTAGATCGCACATCAAAAAAATATGTCCTTCTACCTGCACGAACAGACTTTGAAAAAATCTCTTCTCTATCGTAATTTTCTTTTCCTTCCATTTTATTAAGATTTAAATTAATTTATAAGAGCAAATCTATAAAAATATATTTAGATTCAAAGTATTTAGTTAAAATCGATTTGATGGATAAATAAATTTTTGTATTCTCCATCACAATCAATAAGTTCTCCATGAGATCCGTGCTGAATGATGGAACCTGATTTTAGAACAATAATGTTAGAACAACAACTTAAAATAGACAATCTATTTGAGGACAATATTACAGTAGTATCTTTAAGTTCATGTTTGATATAATTAATTATTTTAATTTCTGTGGAAGAATCCACATTTGATAAAGCATCATCTAATATCAAAAATTTAGGTTTTTTTACAAGTGCTCTAGCTAACGCAATACGTTGCTTCTGGCCCCCTGATAAAGTAACACCTCCCTCGCCAACAAGTGTGTCAAAACCATCATTAAATGAATGAATTTCATCTAATAAACATAAATCCCTCGCAATATTGATCATTTCCAAATCTGTTGCGTCATCTGTCCCGAATAAAATATTATTTTTTATAGAGTTAGAAAATAAAAAAACATCTTGAGACACATATGCAATTTGATCTCGAAAATTGAACCAATTAAATTTTGTATGTGACACCTCATCAAATAATAAATTTCCATTATTAGGAGAGATGATACCTGCTAATATTTTTAGCATCGTAGTCTTACCTGAACCAACATGACCAACAATAGCAGTAATTGTATTTTTTTTAATACTGAAGTTTATATTATTTAATGCTAAAATATCTGAATCTATATATTTAAATGATAAATTGTTAAAATTGATCGTATTAAAATTAAATTCTGATTTTAACTGATCTTCTGATCTATTGTAAAAAATACTATAATCTTTATTATATAAGAATTCATTAATTCTAGCTTGAGAAGCAGCAGCTCTTTGAATTACTTCAGTGACCCAACCAATTGAGGTTGCTGGCCAAGTTAACATATTAACATATATAATAAATTCCGCTACTTCACCAACAGAAATTACATTTCTAGAAACCAGTATGCCTCCAGCATAAACAGTTAACAAAATACTCACTCCTACAATTAATAATACCAGTGGAAAAAAAATCGAGTTAATAATAGATAAAGATATACTTTGGTTCATGTAGTCATTTGAAACAATACGGAAATAATTTTTAATATCACGCTCTCTGACAAATGACTTAACTAATCTAATCCCTGAAAAAGTCTCTTGAGTAACATTTGTTAATTTAGAAAGTTTGTTTTGAACATGGCTACTTTGCATATTAATGTAATGACTTACTTTATATATTAAAAAAGATAGAATTGGCAGTGGTGCTAGGACAAACAATGTTAATTGGGGACTAACAACCAACATTCGAGTTAAAATCAGAATAATAAGAGTGATTAAATTAAAACTATACATAACAGCTGGTCCAAGATACATCCGTACTCTGTTAACGTCCTCAGTAATTCTATTTAATAAATCACCAGAATCATTGAGCATATGAAATCTTGATGATAAATTTAAATAGTGATTAAAAATTTCACTCTTCAAATCAAATTCAATCTTTCTTGATGCAACAATTATTGTTTGTCGCATATAAAACATTAAAACACCTCTTATTATAGCAAATAAAATTAATAATCCTGCGTAAAGAGATAATGCCTGGTACAATGAATTCATATCTAGTGATTCACTAGATTGAATCTTCTGAATCACATCAGTAATTAAGTCAAATGACTTACCTATTAAATGCGCTGGTAGAAGGGCAAAAATATTGCCAAAAACAACAAAAACCAAACCTATAGAAATACGAAATCTATATTTGAAGAAATACTTATTTAAATATTGTAAACTTTTCATAAAAAAAATATTTTTCAATTTATTAAATAAAAACGTTACTTTTGTCGTCCATTTAGAATAATAATTATTGAAATATATTCAAGACCACTATGAAAATATGTAACATTCAAGAAATTCCAGGGATAGAAAAAAATGTACTTGAATATATGCAAGAAAAACAACACGAAAAAGTTGTTTTTTGTTCAGATGAATCATCAAATCTAAAAGCTATAATTGCAATTCATAATACAAATTTAGGCCCTGCTCTAGGAGGCACTAGAATGTGGAATTATAGTAGCATTAGTGAAGCGATACAGGACGTGTTAAGATTGTCCAGGGGAATGACGTACAAAGCTGCTATAACTGGATTAAATCTAGGTGGGGGAAAAGCTGTAATCATAGGTGACTCAAAGGATAAAACTCCTGAAATGATGAATGCATTTGGCAAATTTGTTGAATCTCAATGTGGCCAGTATATTACAGCAGAAGATGTAGGTATGACTACAAAAGATATGGAGTTAATCTTTCAAGAAACTAATCATGTTGTTGGTAAACCATTTGAGTTAGGTGGAAGTGGAGATCCCTCAGTTATCACCGCCTATGGGACTTTAATGGGCATGAAAGGTAGTGCAAAATACAAATGGGGACATGATAGCCTTAAAGATAAGAAAGTGCTAATTCAGGGCGTAGGAAATGTTGGTAAAAACTTAATTAAATTACTTAACGATGAGGAAGCAATTATCTACGTAAATGATGTCAATGAAGACAAGGTCAAAGAAATAGCAAAAAATTACAATGTAAATATTTTATCAGATAACATATATAATGCTGAAGTTGATATTTATGCACCATGTGCATTGGGTGGCACATTAAATGATGAAACAATTCCTCAATTAAAATGCTCTATTATTGCCGGCGCAGCAAATAATCAATTAGCTCAAGAATACATCCATGATGAAATGCTAGCACGATACAATGTCTTATATGCACCTGATTTTTTGATAAATGCTGGTGGATTAATAAATGTATATTCTGAACTAAAAGGATACTCTCATGATCAAGTAATGCTAAAAACAGAAAAAATATACAACACGACTATTGAAATCCTAAACAAATCTGAAAAGGATAATATTTCAACTCAAAAAGCAGCACTTCAAATCGCTAAAGAACGTGTATTTCAAAAAAATAGCGCATAAATGCTTCCCAGAAGACATATAAGAATAAAAGTTTTTCAATCGCTATATACTCTAGCTCAACAAGACAAAGATTATAAGTTTGATTTTCAAAGAGAATTTAATAATAATTTGGAAAGTTATAAATCACTATACTTTTTTATCATTAACCTATTAAAAATACTAAGAGATGTTGCGAAGGAAGAAATAAAAATAAAAAAAACCAAACTAATCCCATCAGAAGAAGACTTAAAACCCAATACAAAATTTATTAAAAATACTATATTAAATAAAATTAATAACCAACATAAAAGTGGACACATAGAGAAAGAAAAAGAAAAAATACATAGTATTATAAAAAATATTTTTCAACAAGTTAAAAAGTCAAAAAAATATATTGACTATATGAATACTGAGACAACGAAAAATGATGAGGAAAAAAGCATTATACTTTTTATACTGAAAAAATATGTGATTATAAACGAAAAGATTCATGATATAATAGAAGATTATTCAATATATTGGAATGATGACCTGATTGTCATATACAACTTGATTTTAGAAAAAATTAACAACAACAAATCCATTAATACAATAAAATTGTTTCGCAAAAAAGATGATGAAGTATTTGCTGAAAAACTTATCCAAACAACAATTGACAAAGAACATGATACAAGTTTAATTATATATAGTTTAGCAAAAAACTGGGACAAAGAGCGTATAGCATTAAGTGACTTAATACTTATGAGAATGGCTATAACCGAAATAAGTTACTTGAAAAATATTCCTCACAAAGTCACTTTAGATGAGTATATTGAAATATCTAAGGAATATAGTACACCGAAAAGTAATGAATTCATTAATGGAATATTGGATGTTTTTATAAAAGATAATTTAGGAAAAAAAATAAAGGAATAATAATATTATATTATTTTTGACAAAATAAAAAGAAATATAACCATGAAAAATCAAATTCTTACATTAGCAATATTAGTATTAACATTAAGCTGTAATAATGCATCTGAAAAGATTAATGATAATTCTAATAATACTACGAACAATACGTCTAATACTCAAAAACCTAATACGAACAATGAGATTAATGCTCAAATTATTGACAATAGTGGTGCAGCTGCTTTTGAATTTACAAATCAAGGTGGTACGGTTTGGGATTTTGGTAATATAGTACAGGGAGATTCTCCTGAATTTACATTTACATTTAGAAATACTGGTAATGAACCTATGATCATTTCTAATGCTAAAGGTAGTTGTGGATGCACAGTTCCAAAATGGCCAAAAGAACCAATAAAACCGGGAGATATAGGAGAAATAAATGTCAAATTTAATTCTGCAAATAAAAAAGGAGCACAAAATAAAAAGGTTACAATTACTGCAAATACAACTCCACCAACAACAATTCTTAGAGTAACAGGTCAAATTGAAGTAACGACAGAATAAATTATGCAATTACATATTTTTTTACAAGCTAGTCCAGCAAGTGAGGGAGTATCTTTCTTCCTCCCAATGATTTTAGTACTATTTGTATTCTATTTTTTTATGATAAGACCTCAAATTAATAAGCAAAAAGAAGAGGGCCAATTTCAATCAAACATAAAAAAAGGAGACAGAATTGTTACGAATGGAGGAATCCATGGAAAAATTTCCGGAATTAAAGAAGAACAAGTTATATTAGAAATTAGTAATACAACTAAAATCACAATTGACAGAGATGCAATATCTCGTGAAAAAACCGCACTTGTCTCCAAAAAAAAATAAAACGGTAATTTGAAAAACAACTTTAAAAATCCTATAAAAATTGGCGTTACGGGGGGTATTGGAACAGGAAAAACTACTGTATGTAATATTTTTAAAAAATTAGGAATTCCTGTATTTAATACTGACGATCATAGTAAAATTTTGCTTCAAAAAAACGAACATGTAATTAACAATATTGTCAAAGTTTTTGGAGATGATGTTTTAGATAAAAAAAAAATAGATACAAAAAAACTAGGTCGCATTGTTTTTACTAACAAAAAAAAACTCGTAGAGTTAAACAATATATTGCATCCTCGTGTAATAGAAAAATTTGACAATTGGTTGCTAAAACAAAATGCAAAATATATTATCAAAGAATCAGCAATACTGTTTGAATCAAATACACATAGAAACCTGGATCAAATTATTTTAATCCAATCTCCATTAGCACTGCGATTAAAAAGAGTCTGCGCAAGAGATAATAGAAGTAAAAATGAAGTTTCTAAAATAATTAAAAACCAATTAAAAGAATCAGAATTTTTAAAGTTGGTTGATCACGTTATAACTAATGATGAAAAAACGCTCATTACACCACAGGTCATGGCAATACATAAACAATTGTCTAAATTATGATATTGCTCTTATTTCCTTCTTTAATATTGTTTTTGCCTGTTTCATTAACACTTTATTCTCAGAAGAATTATTAAGTAGCGCTTTCATTAAAGATTCTGTGGAAGCAGTTTTATTTAGTGATTGTACTGTATCAGAAATATGATTTATTGTTTTATTCTTTAATAATTCAATAAGATCCCATAAAACATCTGATACATAAATTTGTTGAGAAATATTATATTCATACTCAATAATAATATTCTTAATTAATTGTGATGCTGTTGTTTGCACATTCATTTGGTGTAATTCTAATCTATTAATCATGCCAATAGGCTCAATTCTATCTAAAAATAAAATCAATCGCTCATATGCTCTTAATTTAACTTCAAGCTCATATTGAGACATTTTAGTAGCACTGTGAGGTTTGCTTAAACGATTTTTATTTTTAACGAACAAAAATAAAAAGGTAAAAACTGTTAAAAATAGAGCAATGTAGAGTATGTTTTCTATAAAAAAATCCATATAAAATAATTAACGCACTAATATCGTTAATTTTAAAATTAATTGAATTAATTTAACACTTATTAATTATATAGCATCATAAAAAAATGATTGTACTTTCAAAAAAAATTAGAAACATGGAAGAATCGGCCACTTTAGCAATGGCTCGAAAAAGTAGAGAACTTAAAGATAAAGGCAAAGCAATAATCAACCTTAGTCTAGGAGAACCTGATTTTAATACACCTGAATTCATAAAAGAAAGTGCCAAAAAAGCAATCGATGACAATTTCTCAAAATACACTCCCGTTCCTGGCTATAAAGACTTACTAGAAACAGTATCTGAAAAATTTAAAAGAGATAATAATTTAATATACGATACAAATCAAATTATATGCTCTACAGGAGCAAAACAAAGCATAGCACAATTGTTAATGGTAATACTAGATGAGGGAGATGAGGTTATTTTACCAGCTCCATACTGGGTGAGTTATTACCAAATGATAAAATTAGCCGGAGGAATACCAAAAGTCATAAACACTGACATTAAAAATAATTTTAAGATCACTGCTAAGCAACTTAACAACACAATTACACAAAAAACAAAAGCATTTTTATTTAGTTCTCCTTGTAATCCTACAGGCACTGTATATAATGAAGAAGAATTAACAAAATTATCACAAGTATTTTCAAAAAATAAGAATATCATTGTCATCTCTGATGAAATATATGAACATATTAACTTTAAAGAAACACATTTTAGCATTGGAAGGATAAAGGATATTAAAGATCAAGTTGTCACCGTTAATGGTTTATCTAAAGGTTTTGCAATGACAGGATGGAGATTTGGTTATTTGGGTGCACCCAAAGAAATTGCGGCAGCTTGTATCAAAATGCAAGGTCAAATCACCTCTGCAACCTGTTCAATTACTCAAAGAGCTGCTATTACAGCTTTAAGCGCAAGCCCTAAATGCACATATGAAATGCGGACTAAATTCAAATATAGAAGAAATTTGATGATCAAATTACTATCAGAAATAGAAAAATTAAAAATCAACACTCCTGAAGGTGCATTTTATATTTTTCCTGACGTATCAGGATATATAGGCACATCATATATGAATTATAAGATTAAAAATGCAAATGACCTAGCGATGTTTCTATTAGAAGATTGTGGAGTTGCTACTGTATCTGGATCTGCTTTTGGTGCTAAAAAATACCTTAGGATATCATATGCAGCATCAGAATCAAAATTAACCAAAGCGTGTGCATTAATAAAAAGTAGCTTAAATAAATTACAATAATGAAAACTAAATTTTACATTATATCATGTATTTATTTTCTGGCAGCAAATTCTTTTTCTCAAGAAGAGAAACCACTTAATAATGCAATATATGATAATCAACCATATCATTTTGGGTTTACATTGGGAGTCAGCAATACAAAGTTTCAAATAAATTATAACCAAAACCTTCTTAGTCAAACAGACTATGATCAAATTTTATCAAAGTATTCACCTGGATTTAATGTTGGTATAATTATGGATATGAAAATTGGTCAAAATAGTAATATTAGAATTACTCCATCATTTAACTTTACAGATCAAAAAATATACTACATAGATAATAATGCAGCAGATATATATCCCTCTGGCAATACAGGAATATCCAATTTTGAAACGCCAATCTATCTAAAATACCGATCGGATAGAATAAATAATGGTCGGGCATATATTTTAATTGGAGGTAATTTTATGATAGACTTAAGTAGTACTGAAGAATTGCCGCAAAATCAAAGTTTAGAATTCCATAAAACAAATTATTCTGCTGACATAGGCTTTGGAATAGATATATATTTTGCATTTTTTAAATTTTCCCCAGAGATAAAATATTCATATGGTTTAAAAAACATGTTGCGGGGAACCGAAAATGAAATTAATAACATGATCAATCATCTCTCAACGAGATGCGTAACCATATCACTAGCTTTTGAATAAAAGTTACACTTTAAAAGGCAAATCCGACAGAAAAATGAACAAAAGGAGAAATGACTGGGTATGTACTCATAATGATGGGGTCACCAAATTCATCAACTTCATTTTCATTGAATTCATATGTACTTGATTCATTAGACCCAGAAAAAGAGCCTAAATCTGGCTGTTTAAATTTATTTAAATTAACAAATACACCTGCGTCAATTTTAAGTCTAATTCTTCTTGCTGTACGATGATCTAAGAAATACCATGTAGTTTTATCAAATAAAAAATTACCATCAAAAATCCATGTATAATTTGCAGTTAAACCACCATAATTTTTACTAAAATCTCCTTCATCATTAACATAAAAAGCTGGAGTACTAGCAGTACCTCCTCCACTAACCAAATCATCCCCATCCAAAAAGTGCCCCTTATACCCTATTTCAATTGCTTTTCTAATCATAACATATCTCCATAATCTCCACCAGCCAAATGATTGTGCTGATAATGATTTATTTTTATTTGTTTTACCTGGATTAACTAAGTATCCAAATTTAGCATATATATCAGAGTCAAAATCCATGCCGGCCATCATGTAACCACGCTCCGTAACAGTTCCCTGAGAACCATAAAAATTTAACTTCAAAGCAATAGAAGGCTGCAAACCTAAATAAATCTCAATTGCAGACCTATCTTTACCCAATTGAGCACCTCTTTTTTGCTTATGGCCAGGATCGAAATAATTTAAATATAACGGAGAAGTTTTAAAATTATAATTATCACTTGAATTACCAGGAAGAATTAAAAATAAAATTAATATCGATGCTAAAATATGTTTCATTATAAACTAAAAATTTGAAATTATTCTAAGCTAATTTAACTAAAAAAAAAGATCTTAAACAAATTCAGATAAAATAATTCCAAAAGCAACAGATACATTTAAAGAATCAACATCTTGGTTTTTACCGGGAATAAGAATTTTGTGATCTAAAATCTGACTAACTTCCGAGCTAATTCCATGAGATTCACTTCCGAAAACAAACACGGATTTAGTCTCAGTTTTGACTGAATAAATACTAGTGCCTGATAAACAAGCTCCATAACTTATATATTTTAGCTCTTTTAAATTCAATAAAAAATCCTTTAAAGATAATTTACAAATATGCACCCTTGACAAAGAGCCCATAGTTGCTTGTACAACCTTAGGATTAAAAACATCAACACAATCCTGAGAAAGAAAAATTTGCTTAACCCCAAACCAATCAGCAGTTCTTATAATAGTTCCTAAGTTACCTGGATCAGATATACCATCTAATGCTATTAAACTATGAGAGATCGAGGAATAATCAAAATTTGACTTGAGTCTTGAAATAACTGCTAAAACATTTGATGGACTTTTTAAACAACTTATTTGAGCCATTTCTTGATTTGTAACTATTTGGACAATTTGGGATTTATTGAATAAAGTAGATTTATAATTGCTATTTATCCATGATTTTGTTGCAAAAACAGATGTAACTTCAAAATGAGAGTTAATAAAATCATTGACAACATGATGCCCTTCAGCAATAAATGAATTATATTTTAATCTATATTTATTATGCCTTAAAGAAGTAATAAACTTTATTTTTTGCTTAGATATCATGAAAAGGATATTTTTACTACAAAATAAAAAATTTATTTGCATTGATTAAAAATTTTATAACAATTATAACATTTTGCCTATTGTTTTCGTGTTACAGCACTAAACACATTAATGCAGATGAATATTTATTAAAGAAAAACTCTGTAATTGTCGATGGTGAAAATATCACAAATGAAATATCCAATAAAGATATTCATACAATTATAAAACAAAAACCAAACAAAAAAATTATTGGGCTAATTCCATTTCACTTATGGTTACATAATGTAACTAATCCAATGAATCAGAATTGGATAAACAATTATCTCAGAAAAATAGGAGAAGCTCCAATTGTGTTAAATAAGAAATTATTTGAAACAAGCATATCACAAATTAAATCCTATTTTGACAATTATGGATATTTTACTTCAATTGTAGACGGTACAACGCAATATAAAAAAAACAAAGCTTATGTTTCATACGAGATAAAACCTGGTAATTTATATTTAATTAACGAAATCAAATACTCAATAAATAAAAACCAAAATATTGAAAATATAATTTATGCAAGTGCAAATAATTCAGAAATAAAGAAAGGAAAAATTTTTACTTATAGTGGATTAAATAAAGAGCGAAATAGACTAGAAGAAGTATTACAAAACAATGGATATTATAAATTTTCACAGGACTACATCTATATTAAAGTAGATACTTTCTCGTCTCAAGCTAATATTGAATTTTTTGTAAAAGACGAATCTGATGATCCGACAATTTATCAAAAATTTCAAATAAAAAACATCTTCATTCATTTAGATGATGAAAAAAATCTAGAAAAAGATACCACTCTACACAATGGCTATTTTATAGTAACTAAAAAAAATAAAAAACCCAATCTTAAACTTAACATCATCACAGATTTAATTAAGATTAACCCCAATAAACTATATGCAAGAAAAGATGGTGAAACTACTTATGAGAATTTGTCAGATCTAACATTTTTTAAAAAAATTAAAATTGAATTTATTGAATTGAATAAGCAAAATAATATTGACTGCAACATTTACTTAACAACACCCACAAAGATGTACTATTCAATAGAAGCTGAAGCAAAAAGATTAGCTGACGAAGGTAGTTTTGGACTGTCTGGAAATTTACAATTTGGTAACAACAACCTTTTTAAAGGAGCAGAAAATCTAAATGGTAAAATTAGAGTTTCATTAGGAAACCGACAAACTAACGTTGACAACTCAAATACAATCTTTAACACCAAAGAAATATCCTACGAAATTGGTTTACGTAAACCTAAACTAATCCTACCTAAAAAATTAAACAGGTGGTTGACAAATAGTTTTCAAATGAGCACAAATCTGACAACTTCAATAACACAACGTAAACGCCCAGATTTTTCAAGTCAAACAATAACACAAAAGCTAGGTTACAATTGGAAAAACTCTAAATATAAACATCACCAGTTAAATATTATTGAATTGAGTTATTCAAAAATTGAGCAAAGTGACTTTATTTCAGATTTAATTGCAGACAACATATACTTACAGGAACAATTTGAAGACAAATTCATTCCCTCAAGCAACTATGTTTTTACATTTAATAATCAAAGGATTTACAAGATTCATAACTACACTTTTTTCAGATCTAAAATTGAAACAAGTGGTAATCTATTTCAATTATTAGGACAGGCCGGAAACCTAAATACAAATCAAAACAATGATTATATTATTTTACAAAATCCTTTTTCTCAATATGCCAGAATAGATCTAGACTTAAGAAGGTATTTAATGTTTACTAAAGACAACATGTTAGTATTGAGAACATTTTTTGGAACTGGATATGCTTATGGCAACTCTGAAAAACTACCAATTCAAAAACAGTTTTTTTCTGGAGGGGTAAATAGCATTAGAGCTTGGGAAGCCTTTGATATTGGACCAGGATCAACATCTTTAGAAGCAGATAACAATTATGCAACAGGAGACCTAAAAATGGAATTCAATATTGAATATCGATTTACATTTATAAATTCATTAAAATCTGCAGTATTTTTAGATGCTGGTAATATCTGGACCATAAAAGCTGATGAAAGAGTTGGTAGCACCTTTAAATTTAATTCATTTATTGAAGAATTAGCAGTGGGTGCAGGATTAGGTTTTAGATATGATTTTGATTTTTTTGTAATTCGAATTGATTTAGCTCGTCCACTAAGAGACCCTAGCAAACCCAAAGGTGAAAGATGGGTAGAAAATACTTTAAATGGAAAATTTCGATATAATTTAGCAATCGGTTATCCATTTTAATTTAAATTTGAAAAATTATGGAAAACTTGAAATTAATAGCACAAAAAATGGTCAGCGAAGGAAAAGGTATTCTGGCAGCTGATGAGAGCACACCTACATGCACAAAAAGATTTAATGCTTTAGAATTAGAAAGTACTAGTTCAAGTAGACAAAGTTATAGAAGTATGTTATTTACCTCACCTGAATTAGAAAAATATATCAGTGGAGTTATTTTATTTGATGAAACTTTTCATCAGAATATTACAAGTTCAGAAAAATTAATTCCTTTATTTCTGAAAGAGCGTGGTATTTTAACTGGGATTAAAGTAGATACAGGAGCCAAAAATCTAGCAAATTATACAACTGAAAAAATTACGGAGGGACTTGATCAATTAAGAGAACGCTTACAAGAATACTATAAAAAAGGGGCAGATTTTGCTAAATGGCGAGCAGTAATTACTATTGACAACCAACACCATCTTCCGTCTAAAGCATGTATTATTGCAAATGCTCATGCACTTGCTAGATATGCAGCATTATGTCAAGAAAATAATATTGTGCCAATTGTAGAACCCGAAGTTTTAATGGAAGGTAATCATAATATCCACACCTGTTATGATGTAACAAGTTTTACTTTACAAACTGTTTTTGAACAACTAGATTTAATGAACGTCAATTTGGAAGCTATGGTACTAAAGCCTAACATGATTCTTCCTGGCCTAAATTGTGATACACAAGAAAACAATAGCAAAATTGCTGAAATGACCTTCGAAGTATTAAACAAACATGTACCTAAAAAAGTGCCTGGAGTTGCATTTTTATCAGGTGGGCAAAGCAGTGATTTAGCCGCAGAAAGGTTAAATAAATTAAATAAATTATATCACCAGAAACGTCCATGGCAGCTAACATTTTCATATGGAAGAGCTCTACAGCAAGACGCATTATTAAATTGGGCTAAAAAAACTGGAGATGATGCTCAAAAAGCGCTAATAAATAGAGCTAAAATGAATCATTTGGCATCAATAGGTAAATTGGATTAAGAATGGGATGGTTTAAACGAAAAAATCAAGGAATCTTTACTGAAAGTAAAGATAAAAAAGATGTTCCAGAAGGATTATGGCATAAATGTTCTCAATGCAAACAGCTCTCTACCCAGGAAGACCATAAAAAACATTATTGGGTGTGTTCATTTTGTGATCATCACTCACGTATCAATAGTGTGCAATATTTTTCTATTTTGTTTGACAACAATGAGTATGTAGAAATTAATAGAAAATTAAAATCCTTAGACCCGTTGTCTTTCCAAGACACTAAGAAATACATAGACCGATTAAGTGAAGCTGAAAGAAATACTATATTCAAAGAAGCCATCAATACTGCTTATGGAAAAATAAATAATCAAATGATTGGGGTAGCAGCAATGAATTTTGAATTTATAGGAGGATCGATTAGTTCTGCTGTAGGAGAAAAAATATGTAGAATTATCAAGTTATGTATTAAGAAAAAAATGCCATTGATAATAATATCAAAATCCGGCGGTGCCAGAATGATGGAAGCAGCATTCTCTCTAATGCAACTAGCAAAAACTTCTAGTTATCTAAGCCTATTAAGCAAAGAAAAAATACCATACATCTCCTTTTTAACTGATCCCACTTTTGGTGGTGCTACCGCTTCATTCTCAATGCTAGGTGACATTAATATTGCCGAACCAAATGCACTAATTGGTTTTGCTGGCCCAAGAGTGGTAAAGGAAACTATAGGAAAAGACTTGCCAGAAGGCTTTCAAAGGTCTGAGTTTTTACTTGAAAAAGGCTTTTTAGACTTTATAGTCCACAGAAAAAATCTCAAGGCTAAAGTTTCCAATTTTGTAAATATGGTATATTATTAGATAATTATTTTACCTATTCATAAAATAAACGCTATATTTGCACCTCGATTTATATTAAAGAAATAAAAGATTATATATGTACTTAGACTCTAATAAAAAAAAGACTATATTTAAAAAATATGGTCAATCTGAAACAAACACTGGTTACTCAGAAAGTCAAATTGCTGTATTCACAGAAAGAATAAATCATTTAACAACTTACCTAAAAGACAATAAAAAAGATAATAACACAAAAAGATCTTTAGTATTATTAGTTGGTAAAAGAAGAAGACTATTAGAATACTTGAAGAAAAAAGATATAGAAAGATATAGAACAATTATCAAGTCTTTAAAACTAAGAAAGTAACATACAACAACACGACTAAATTTAACACTTAAGAAATAATGAAACCGGAATTAAAGACCGTGAAAATTTGTCTAGAAAACGACAGAGAGATCACAATAGAAACAGGACTACTAGCAAAACAAGCACATGGGTCATGTGTAATTAAAATGGGAGACACTATGCTACTTGCAACAGTTGTTTCTGACAAAAAACAAAAAGAAGGCATTGATTTTCTTCCATTAAGCGTAGACTATAGAGAAAAATTTGCAGCTGACGGAAGATTTCCTGGGGGGTTTCTTAAGAGAGAAGGCAGGCCTTCTGACCAAGAAATACTAGGCATGAGACTCGTTGACAGAGTTTTACGCCCCTTATTTCCTAAAAATTATCACTGTGAAACACAAGTCATGATTCAACTCATGTCTCATGACAGATCTGTTGACCCTCACTCTCTAATAGGTCTAGCCGCATCAACAGCACTAACGATGTCAGACATTCCTTTTGAAGGGCCAATATCAGAAGTTAGAGTTGGACGTATTGATGAACAATTTATTATTAACCCTAACTCTGAGCAATTAATAGAATCAGATATTGATCTAATGATAGGAGCATCAATCGATTCAGTAATTATGGTTGAAGGAGAAATGAAAGAGATTTCTGAAGAAGAAATGATAGAAGCAATTAAATTTGGGCATGACGCTATCAAAACTCAGTGTGAAGCACAATTAGAACTTGTAAAAAAACTTGACAAAATAGAAAAACGAGAAGTTGAGATCTCAGAAGAAATAGAGATTAATAAAAAAGTACATGCATTTTGCTACGAAGAAATCTATAAAATTGCAAGCCAAAAAACTACAAAGAAAGAAAGAAGTTCTCTAATTGATCTATTAAAAGAAAAACTAATGTCTGATTTTTCTGAAGAAGACATAGAGGAAAATAAAATTAAAATAGAAAAGGAATTTTACAAAGTCCAAAAAGAAGCTATTAGAAACTTTATCTTGAATACACAAACTAGACTAGATGGTCGAGAAACTGACCAAGTTAGACCTATTTGGTGTGAAGTAGATTACTTGCCAAAAACACACGGATCTGCAGTATTTACAAGAGGTGAAACTCAATCACTCACTACTGTAACACTAGGAACTTCTCTTGATGAAAACAGATTGGATACAGTAACTCAACAGGGTGCAGAAAAATTTTACCTACATTATAACTTTCCTCCATTCTCAACTGGTGAAGCACGCATGAAATTCAATGTCAGCCGAAGAGAAATTGGGCACGGAAATTTAGCACAAAGAGCTTTAAAAGACATGATTAATGAATCCAATCCCTACACTATTAGAGTAGTGTCTGAAATACTTGAATCCAACGGATCATCATCCATGGCTACTGTCTGCGCGGGGACATTAGCTCTCATGGATGCTGGAGTAGATCTCATAAGACCTGTTTCAGGAATTGCAATGGGATTAATAACCAATGAAGACAACTCAAAGTATGCTATATTATCAGACATATTAGGAGACGAAGATTTTTTGGGTGACATGGATTTTAAAGTAACTGGGACAACTGAGGGCATTACCGCTTGTCAAATGGACATGAAAGTTAAAGGATTACCATACAATATTTTAGAAGCAGCACTCAATCAATCAAAAGAAGGACGATTACATATTTTGAGTGAAATGTTAAAGACTATGTCAAGCAGTAGAGAAACTCCAAAGCCACATTCCCCTAAAATGATTACTATGACAATTCCTAAAGACATGATTGGTGGGATTATTGGACCGGGTGGAAAAGTGATACAAAAAATGCAAGCAGACACAGAGACAACTATTACTATCAATGAAGAAGACAATGTTGGTATAGTAGAAATACTTGGAACAAATGCTGAAGGCATAGACCAGGCTCAAGAAATGATTAAAGATATTTGCTTCATACCAGAAGTAGGAGAAATATATGACGGTATTGTTAAGTCTATTCAACCTTATGGCGCATTTGTAGAAATTAAAAAAGGCACAGATGGATTATTGCATATTTCTGAAATTGAATGGAAAAGATTAGAAAAAGTAGAAGACGCTTTAAAAGAAGGGGATAAAGTACAAGTTAAACTTGTGAGCATTGACCCTAAAAATGGAAAAATGAAACTATCTAGAAAAATATTACTTCCTAAACCTGAATAATAAATTACAGTAATTTATACATAAATATATGAGACAATTAAAAATCACAAAACAAGTCACTAACAGAGAAACTGCATCTTTAGATAAATACTTGCAGGAGATTGGAAAAGTTGACTTAATTTCAGCGGATGAAGAAGTCCAGCTAGCTCAAAGAATTAAAGATGGTGATGAAATTGCATTAGAAAAATTAACAAAAGCTAATCTTCGTTTTGTTGTCTCTGTTGCTAAACAGTATCAAAATCAAGGATTATCTCTTCCAGATCTTATTAATGAAGGAAATTTAGGTCTAATAAAAGCAGCCAAAAGGTTTGATGAAACACGTGGTTTTAAATTTATTTCATATGCTGTATGGTGGATAAGACAGTCTATTTTACAAGCTCTTGCAGAACAATCCAGAATTGTTAGATTACCATTGAATAAGATTGGATCGATCAACAAAATTAATAAAACATACGCTTCTCTAGAACAGAGATATGAAAGGGAACCTTCTGCAGATGAAATAGCTAGTGTATTAGAAATTAGCGCAAATGATGTAAGAGAGTCTCAAAGAAATTCAGGTAGACATATATCAATGGATGCACCACTAGTAGACGGTGAAGACAGTAATCTTTATGACGTAATAATGAGTGGTGAAAGTCCAAATCCAGATGACAGTTTAATTAATGATTCTTTACGAACTGAAATAGAAAGATCATTAACAACTTTAACTGATCGAGAAGCTGATGTAATCAGATTATACTTTGGACTGAGCAGCAAACACGCAATGACACTAGAAGAAATTGGTGAAAAATTTGATCTAACAAGAGAGCGGGTCAGACAAATCAAAGAAAAAGGGATTCGCAGACTTAAACACACATCTAGAAGTAAAATATTAAAAACATATCTTGGTTAATTTATGAATCACTTAATTGCTCCATCTATGTTGGCGTCTGATTTTGGCAACTTAAAATCAGAAATTAATATGGTGAATAATAGTGATGCAGACTGGTTTCATTTAGATATTATGGATGGTGTTTTTGTTCCTAACATATCCTATGGCATGCCTATTGTGAAAACAATAAAAAAGTATGCTCAAAAACCGCTTGACGTACACTTAATGATTAAAAAACCTGAAAGATATATTGAAGTTTTTGCGCAACACGGAGCAGACATACTAACTGTTCATTTTGAGGCATGTAATCATTTGCATCGAACAATTGACGCCATCAAAATGGCCGGAATGCAAGCAGGTGTCGCCATTAACCCTCATACAAATCCAATGGTTCTGTCAGATATTTTAATTGATATAGATGTTGTGTGTGTTATGTCAGTCAATCCTGGATTTGGTGGACAATCTTTCATACAAAACACGTATAAAAAAATAGAATTTTTAAAAAATCTTAAAAAAGATTCTGGAAGCAAATATTTAATTGAAGTTGATGGTGGTGTAAATTTAGAAAATTATGAAAAAATTATAAATTGTGGAGCAAATATCCTTGTTGCTGGAAGCAGTGTTTTCAACACTAAAGATCCTATTCAAACTATCAAAAAACTAAAGGAATTTTAACTGATATAATCAGACAAATAACTGAATTTATCTGTCAAAGAACCATCAATAGCAATAGTAGCTTTAGAAATCATTGAACCATTTAAACGCAATTGATCCAAAACTTTACTTATAAAAACTTGTCCGAAATCTACAGATGCATCTTTAGGCAATGAACAAGGAAGATTATCAACTGCCATTACAGCTATAATATTATCCCTAGTATAATCATCCTCAAGTTCATTTACAGGGTTATAGCCATAAATTGGATTATTGATAGTGGAAGGACGAAGCGTACAACCAATAGGACCATTAATGTCGCAACTAATATCTCCTACTACTTTGATTTTAAATAACTCATGTCTGAAATCAGATCTACTCAATATCACAGGACTATTTGGAGCAAAATAATGTCCAGTAATAAGTATATCTGCGCATAAAGCATATTTTAAAATTGATGACTGATACTGATGTGGTGAAGTATAAAAATCTTTTTTAGAACTAGAATACCCATCAATTCTATCATTATAATCCATAGGTGTAAGTTGAACATAAGTAGGATAATTAAATTCTTTATTTAAAAAATCTTTCTTTGATATATTTTTAACCCCTAAAAGTTCTAGAACCTCAACTGCACCACTCGAAACTCTTCCAGTACCAGTTAAAATTATTTTCAAATTATCAGGTAAAACAACTTTAGAAAGTTCTCTTTCTAAATAAGTTTTATCTTTTAGAAGATTAGCAAACTCCAAATGATATTTTTTTGTTTTTTTACCATAAGCTAAAAAAGTATTATAACAACCGACAATTCCTGCATATCTCCCAAAACCAATAACACGTTTCCCATTTACGTCTAACAAGGTTTCATAATCAATTAACTGAATACGATTTTTAATAATATTTTGAAGTAATTTTTTATTATAAGGTTGTTTTTTTATTGTGTGTGAAAAGAAAAGAAATATTTTTTCTTTTATTAACATGTCAATTGGAACTTCT
>MDSW01125207.1_pt1 | contig 18750 bp, 13 predicted proteins | sample 811171 | NCBI WGS metagenome assembly MDSW01 (sample SAMN05326641, study PRJNA326480) | marine metagenome | isolation source: seawater | place: Atlantic Ocean: North West | collected 2012 | reverse complement strand
TCCCGCGCAAGCGGGAATCCAGAAAGACGGAAAAAAGCCGCCCACGCCGTTGGTTCCGCCTTTCTCCTCTAGTCATTCCCGCGTACGCGGGAATCCAGAAAGACGGAAAAAAGCCGCCCACGCCGTTGGTTCCGCCTTTCTCCTCTAGTCATTCCCGCGTAAGCGGGAATCCAGAAAGACGGAAAAAATGCCGCCCACGCCGTCGATTCTGCCTCATTCCCCCCCGTCATTCCCGCGCAAGCGGGAATCCAGTGCTTTCACGAGATCACCTCTTCCCACAAATCCCTCCACTGGGGATTGCGGGCCTCGATCAACTCCAGCTTCCATTTCCTGTTCCACTTCTTCAGCTGTTTCTCGCGTCGAATTGCCTCGCTGATACTGTCGAGGCATTCGAAATAGACCAGCCTGTGCACTGCGTACCTCTGGCTGAACCCTGGACAGAGGTCGTGCTTGTGTTCCCACACGCGCTTTGCGAGGTTGCTGGTCACGCCGATGTAGAGTGTGCCGTTGCGTTTGCTGGCGAGTATGTAGACGGCGGGTTGTCTGGCCATGTGGGGATCTTGTGTGGGGCGGAGAGGTGGAAGGTACCGGGTATGGGCTTATGGCAGAACAGTCTGGCTATGGATGATGGGAATGGGGTCATTCTGGATTCCCGCTTGCGCGGGAATGACGGGTGGGTGGGGATACATTCCCGCTTGGACTGGATTCCCGCTTGCGCGGGAATGACGGGTGGGTGGGGATGCATTCCCGCCTGGACTGGATTCCCGCTTGCGCGCGAATGACGGGTGGGTGGGGATGCATTCCCGCCTGGACTGGATTCCCGCTTGCGCGGGAATGACGGGTGGGCGGGGGTGTATTCCCGCCTGGACTGGATTCCCGCTTGCGCGGGAATGACGGGTGGGTAGATCATTTTCGCTCACCTTGGTCATTCCCGCGCAAGCGGGAATCCAGTCGAAGCCGGAGTAACGAACGGTGCGGGAATAACGATGGCCCCGTCAGAGGGACGGGGCACACCGGGTTGGGGATAGCCTGCACGGGCGGGCCGGGGCCCCGCTGGCGCGGGGTTGTCCCGGCCGCGGGGAGGGCTAGAACGAGAGGCGGAGTCCCGCCTCGATGGACTCACCGGCTTCCGGCGCCACGTTGCGCAGGAAGGAGGTGCTCAGGCGGATCTCCTCGTCGGAGATGTTCTTCCACTTGAGGAACACCAGCAGCTCGCGCGTATCGCCCAGGTCGAAGCGGTAATCCGCGCCCGCGTCCCAGCGGGTGTAGCCGTCGGTGGCGGTTTCGAAGTCGCCCGGATCGTCCTGGTCGTCGGCGTCCTGCACGCGCACCCAGGTGCTGAAGGCGTCGCCGCGCCAGCTCAACTCGGCGCCGACACGCAGCGGCGGCAGCCGCGGCACGTCGCCGGCGTCGTCGAATTCGCCGGAAACGTAGTCGCCGCTGAGTCCCAGCGCGAGGTCGCCCGGGCCGAGGCGCAGCAGGTGGAACTCGCTGTCGAACTCGACGCCGTAGAACTCCGCGTCGTCCTGCATGTAGTGGTACACCGGCGTTTCATCCACTTCCTCGCCGCTGTTGTTGAGGAAGATGTAATCCTCGAACTGGTTGTAGAACAGCCCCAGCTCCGCCCAGGAGCGCTCGCCCAGCCAGGTCAGGCTGAGGTCGGCGTTCAGGGAGTGCTCCTCGTCGAGGTCAGGATCGCCGACCTCGATCACGCCGGTGGCGGCGTGGGTGACGTACGCTTCAGCGGAGTCGGCGTCGACATTGGAAAACAGTTCCTCGGTGGTCGGTGCGCGCTGCGCGCTGGACAGCGACAGGCCGCTGCTCCACTGGCTGGCGAACTGCCACAGGGCGGAGGCGGAGACGCTGGCGCTGAGGAAGTCTTCCTCGTCGGCGTTGCGCGCCTGCGGGTCGCGTTCGACCCAGTCGCCGCGCAGACCGGTCTCGAAGGTCCAGTCGCCGCGGTGGAAGTCCTCGACCAGGAACAGGCCGAACTCGTTGGACTCGGTCTCCGGCACGTAGGCTTCCTCGCCCTCGGCGGAAAACTCGTCGCCGCGCCACTGCAGGCCGATCACGCCGTGTTCGGCGCCGAACATGGGCTTGTGCACGAGTTCCAGGCGCGTCTCCCAGGTCTCACGGTCAAAGCGGGTGCCGGTGACGGCGCCCTCCAGTTCCTTGTGCTTGTAGTCGGTGTAGGTGACGAAGCCGCGCATGACGTCCAGACCGGCCATCGGCTCGTGCAGGTGCGCGACCGCGTCGTAACGGGTCTGCTCCATGTCGATACGCACGTTCTCGTCTTCCTCGTGCTCGTGATCGTGGTCCTCGTCGTGATCCTCCTCGTGGTCCTCGTCATGGTCCTCGTCGTGCTCATCTTCGTGATGGTGCTCGTGGGCGCCCGGCGGGATACCGTACTTGGACTCCAGGTGGCTGACGGAGAAGCCGGCGAAACCCTCGTCGCCCAGGTGGTAGCTCACCCCGGCGGTAAGCATGTCGAAGTCGGTATCGGTATTGGCAATGTAGCCGTCGGTGTTCTCTACCTCTTCCTCTTCGTGTTCGCCCTCGTCGTGGTCCTCGTGGCCACCCAGCAGTTCCTCCTGTTCCTCCAGGGCCGCCTCGTCGATGGCCATGCCGGGGATATCCAGGTTGCCGGTCTCGCGGCTGGTGCCGCTGAGGTGGAAAGCGGCGCTGCCGTTGCCGCCCTCCAGGCGGAAGACGCCGCTGTCCATGTCCGATGCGTCGTCGTAGCGGTACTCCAGCGCGCCGTCGATGCCGTCGATGGCGGTACGCGGGATGCGGTTGTCGATGACGTTCACCACACCGCCGATGGCGCCGCCGCCGTAGAGCAGGGTGGACGGTCCGCGCAGCACCTCGATGCTGTCCGCCAGCAGGGCCTCCACGGCGACACCGTGGTCCGGGCTGAGGCTGGAGACGTCGGCGCTGAGGGTGCCGTTCTGCAGGGTGACGGCGCGCGGTCCCTGCTGGCCGCGAATCACCGGGCGGCCCACGCCCGGGCCGAAGGACGCGTTGGCCAGGCCAGGCTGGTTGCTCAGCGTCTCGCCGATGGTGGCGGCGGCCTGGCGCTGCAGTTCCTCACCGCTGAGCACGGTGACCGGCAGGGCGGTCTCCGCCTGTTTCTTGTGGATGGGTACCGAGACCAGAACGTGCTCAAGGGGCAACTGCTCAGCCGAGGCCGCGCCTGCGGACAGCGCCGCGGCGGTGATAAGGATGCGTTTCATGTCAACTCCTGATGTGCTGTGAACGAAAGTAGCGCGCAATCAGGCGTTGTAAGGCGGTCCCCTGGCAGTGTTGTGGTGTGTGTACGAGCGCACGTCCCCGCCGGTTGTGTGAATGCGGGGAGCGGTGTTGTGGTCGCTTAGGTCGGTGGCGAAGTCTGCCGCGGGCAGGGCGGCGCTCGCGGCGCCCTGGCACAGCAGGCAGCCGGCAACCGGGTCGGTCAGCGCGTGGCTGTGCTGCGTCTCCAGCACCTGGCCACCGAGCACGGCGAGCAACGCGAGCAGTGCCAGCGCGCGTGCGAGAGTGCCATGTCGTAGTTGCAGTGGATTGCCCATGCGCCGCCACCTGCGAAGTCGTGCGCAAGTGTAGCGCGGACCGCCGGGCAGGAACAGCCCCTATGGCGGCAGGGTTTTTTTGCGCCGGCGTGCCTGGTGGTGTGTTCCCGGGTCGACGAGGCGGGTGAACTCCGCCTCGGCCCAGTCGAGGATGGCGCGACGCTCGGCGGCTTTCTTTCTCTCCCAGTTGCGCAGGCTCAACTGCATGCGCGGGTTGGCGCGCCAGCGGTCCCGGTGCCTGTCGATGAAGCGCCAGTACAGGCTGTTGTAGGGGCAGGCTCCCTCGCCTGTGGTCTTGCGCGGGTCGTAGCGACAGCCGGCACAGTGATTGCCCTGGCGCTGGATGTACTTGCCGCTGGCGGCGTAGGGTTTGCTCGCCATCAGGCCGTCGTCCGCGTGCAGCGCCATGCCCAGGGTGTTGGGCAGTTCCACCCACTCGTAGGCGTCCACGTACACCCCCAGGTACCAGTCACAGACCGCGTCCACGTCCAGTCCCGCCAGCAGGCAGAAGTTGCCGATGACCATCAGCCGCTGGATGTGGTGCGCATAGCCCAGTTGAAGCGACTGGCGCAGCGCGACGGCGAGGCAGCGCAGGTCGGTGTCACCATCCCAGAAATACGCCGGCAGCGGGGTGTGCGCCTGCAGGCTGTTGCCGTTGGCATAGTCCGGCATGTGCAGCCAGTAGATGCCGCGCACGTACTCGCGCCAGCCCAGCACCTGGCGGATAAAGCCCTCGGCGGCGGCCAGTTCACAGGCACCGTCGCGGTAGGCCTGATCCACCCGGCGGCAGACCTGCAGCGGATCCAGCAGGCCGATGTTCAGGTACATGGACACCAGCGAATGGAACAGCCAGGGCGATTCCTCCGCCAGGGCGTCCTGGTAGGTGCCGAAGCTGTCCAGGGCGTGGTCGACAAACCAGTCGAACTGCGCCCGCGCGCCGTCGGCATCGGTGGCCAGGTAGAAGGCGTCGAGATCTCCCGGATGGTCGGGAAATTCCCGCGCCACCAGTGCAAGCACTTCTTCGGTCAGCGCGTCCTGCCGCGGTCGCGGACGTTGCGGTATGGCCTGTTCCGCGCGCCAGCCCTTGCGGTTGCGCGCGTCGTAGTTCCATTTGCCCCCCTCGGGCTTGCCGGCGTCGTCCAGCAGCAGCGCGTGCTTGCGGCGCATCTCGCGGTAGAAGTGCTCCATGCGCAACTGCTTGCGACCCTCGGCCCAGCTGGCGAACTGCGCAGCGGAGGCGAGGAAGCGGTCGTCCTCGCACAGTTGCACCGGCACGGCCAGGCGCCAGTCCTGTATGTCCCGCAGCAGGCGGTATTCGCCGGGATGACAGCAGCGCAACACCTCGGCCGCGCAGTGCTGCAGTGCGTCGCGCACCGCGTCGAGCAAGGTTTCCACGCCCTGTTCGTGGGAGTAGTAGTGCACGGCGAACCCACGCTCGCGCAACTCGTCGCGGAAGTGCCGCATTGCCGCGAACACCAGGGCGATCTTGTGGCGGTTGTGACGCACGTAGGAGGCCTCGGCGCGCACCTCGGCCATGACCACGTGGTCCGTGCCCGGGCGCGCAGCGCTGAGGGCCCCCCGGTCGTGTGTGAGCTGGTCTCCAAGTAGCAGAATTAGCGCGGGTCCTGTCATGCCGTATATACGAACGTCAAGCCAGATCCGTCGCCCTCGCCTGGCGGTCTGGCTGAACAAAATTCGGACAAAGGAATGCCAGCCGTGAACCTTCCTGCCCGGTGTTGCGTACTGTCCATTGAACCACCACATGCGGAGGCAGGAATGAAACGCTTTCTCAACGATTGCTGGGCTGCGGTGATGGATAATCAACGCAACCCGCTGCGGCACCTGGACATGGCGTCCCAGCACTACTTCATGCAGGTTCTGGGGTGGATGTGGAGCATGGTATTCAGCCTGATGTTCCTGTCCATCTACCATTTCGGCCTGACCTGGCTCGCCCACGTGGTCGTGATCGGCGGTATTGCCATGACGGTGTCGCTGTTCCGCGAGGCGGAGAAACGGCGGGCAAGACTGGCCGCCAGGCCGGCGCTCAGCAGCGCTTCGCGCTGCGTGTGGAAACTGGACAGCGAGGCCTAGCCAGCGGCACTCGCGGCGGTACGTGAGCGCGAGCAGGTGCGGCCCGCTATACTCCGCAGGGCTGTTGCGGGACGGATACGCAGGTCGCCTGCGACTGGACTGAAGTGGGGCACATACGGCTGTCGCCACAGGGAGTGAGCCAGCATGAAGCTGTATTATTTTGATATCGCGCCCAATCCGACCCGGGTGATGTGTTACATCCGGGAGAAAGGCATCGACATCGACACGGTGAATGTCAGCCTCATCGAGGGAGAACAGCGCTCGCCCGAGCACCTGGCGCGCAACCCGGCGGGCGAACTGCCGGTGCTGGAACTGGTCGAGGGGCACTACCTGAGCGAGAGCCTCAGCATCATGGAATACCTGGAGGAACTCTACCCGCGGCCGGTGATGATCGGTGCCACGCCCATGGCGCGGGCGCACACGCGCAGCTTCGAGCGCCAGGTCGACCTGGGAGTCTTGCTGCCCGTCGCGCGCATTGTCCATGCCACGCGCTCACCGTTGGGGCTGCCGGCCTGCCCGCAGGTGGCTGAACAGGAACAGAGCAGGTTGCCGGCGGTGCTGCAGCGTGTGGACGAGCGCATCGGCGCCGGGCCGTTCGCCATGGGTGCCGCGCCCACGATCGTCGACTGCACGCTGTTCGCGGGCCTGCAGTTCGGCGAGTTTTTCGACTTCGACGCCTTTCGCCGCTACGCCAATATCAGCCGCTGGTACGACAGTTTCCGCGAACGTCATCAGCAGTAACCGGGAGACGGGTTCCGGGGTTGTGGCTATAGACTAATAGTGTATAGTCTTGGGTTCAGAGCCTCGAGCCCCCCGCCAGAACGCTGTCCAAGGAGTCCACCATGTCCGGCTGCCCCCATTTCGACCTCACCTCTCCGGAGACCTACCAGGCGCAGGTGCCGCGGGAGGTATTCCGCTACCTGCGTAACGAAGAACCGGTCTACTGGCACGAGGACCCGGCCCAGGGCGTGGGTTTCTGGGCGATTACCCGCCATGAAGACCTGGATTTCGTCTCCAAGAACCCGCAGTTGTTTTCCTCCGCCGAACGCACCTGTTTCCTCATGGAGCCCCCGGAGGAACGTCTGGAATTGCTGCGCCTGCAGATGATCAACATGGACCCGCCGCAGCACCTGAAGTACCGCCGCCTGGTGCGCAGCGCCTTCACGCCGAAAAAGGTGGAGAGTTACGAGGCGCGCTTTCGCGAAATCGCCCGGGGTATTGTCGACAAGGCCGTGCAGGGCGGCGAATGCGAGTTCGTCGAGGACATCGCCGCCGAACTGCCGCTGATCGCCATCTGCGAACTGATGGGTGTGCCATTGGACAAGCGGCAGAAACTGTTCGAGTTGACCAACATCATGCTGGGTATGGATGACCCGGAGCTGAGCACCTCCGCGGAAGACGGTGAGAAGGCAATGATGGAGATGTTCTTCATCGCGCAGGAACTGGCGGTGCAGCATCGCAGCAATCCCCAGGACGACATCGTCAATGTGCTGCTCAACGGCACGGTGGAGGAGGAGCCTCTCACCGACGAGGAATTCTGCTATTTCTTCCTGCTGCTGATCGTGGCTGGCAACGAAACCACGCGTACCGTCACTTCCCAGGGTATGCGCAACCTGCTGGAAAACCCCGCGCAGTACCAGATGCTGGTCGACGATCCCGGACTGCTGGAGGGCGCTATCGAGGAGTTCCTGCGTTTCAACCCGGCGGTGATCGCCTTCCGGCGCACCGCCATGGAGGACATCGAACTGGGCGGCCAGCAACTGAAAAAGGGCGACAAGGTAGTGCTGTTTTACCAGTCAGCCAACGGTGACGAGACGGTCTTCAACGACCCCGACGTATTCGATATCACGCGCCAGCAACGCGAGGACGTGAAAAACAACCACCGCGCCTTCGGCGTGGGCGAGCACTTCTGCATCGGCTCACACCTGGCGCGGCTCGAGTTGAAAGTGATCTTCGAGGAAATACTCGGGCGCATACGCAACCCGCAACTGAACGGCGAGATCAACTGGCTGCGTTCGAACTTCATCCACGGTATCAAGAAGATGCCTGTCAGGTTCGACGTCGTGGACGCCTGACCCCCGTTGGCGCGGCGCTCACCGCACAGCCCCGGGTAGAGCGCCGCTGTGAACGGATCAACGCACCAACAGGTGCAACTGCGCCAGGCGCCGCACCATGATGCTCGGCACATGCGCCGGCGGCGTGGTCTCGTCCAGGCGCAGTTCCCGGGTGCCCGCGAGCAGTTCTTCCAGCGCCACCTTCACCTCCAGTCGCGCCAGGGGCGCGCCGACGCAGTAGTGGATGCCGTGGCCGAAACCCAGGTGGCGCTCCGGCCGTGCCCGGTCCAGGCGCAGGGCGTCCGGGGCGTCCCAGCGCTGCGGGTCGCGGTTGGCCGCCGCCCAGCACAGTAACAGCACATCACCCTCGACCAGTTCGGTGCCACACAACTGCGTTCTGCGCTGCACGCTGCGGTAGTGGAACTTGAACGGCGTTTCCAGGCGGTTGGCCTCCTCGACGAAGCGCGGGATGAGAGACGGCTCGTCGCGCAGGCGCTGCTGCAGGGCCGGATCGCTGGCGAGCAGGCGTGTGGCTGAGCCGAGCAGGCCGGCGGTCGACTCGCCGGCGGCGGAGAACAGGATGGACAGGATGCCGATGGCTTCCTCGCGGCTCACGCGCTCCTGGTCGACGCCTTCGGCGAGCGTTGCGCTGAGCGACTGCCCGCGCTGCGCGGCCGGGCGCGCGCGCAGTTCGTCCAGGTGCGCCGCGAGGTAGCGGAACTGCTCGGCTGCCTCGTGCATGAGGAAGCTCATGCGCGCCGAGTCCAGGCGTCCGGCGAGAATATCGCCGCCCATCATCGCCCAGCGCCTGATCGCCTCGAGTGCGTCGTCGCCCAGGTCGAGCATGCGCAAAACCACCCAGGCGGGGAGGGGCTCACCCAGGGCGGCGCAGAAGTCACCGCCTCCGGCGCGGCGCAGGGCGTCGACCCGCTCGCGCGCAAACGCGCGCATCTCCTCTTCCAGGGCGGCGATGCGCGAGGCCTTCAGGGAGGGCATCATGAGCCGGCGGTGCACGCTGTGCGCCGGGTCGTCCGCGGTGGCGATGACGTCCAGGCCGCCTTCTTCCAGTTGCATGGGAATTAGCCGTGGCGGCTCAGCGCCGGTGCTCAACAGCACGCGGCGCAGGTTGGCGGAAAACTCGTCCTGGCGCGCCACCGCGTCCTCGATGGCGGCGTGCGTGCTCACCAGGTAAGCCCCGGTGTCGCCGATGGCGCAGACAGGCGCCAGCTCACGCATGCGCGCGTAGAGATCGCAGGGTTGCTCCAGCGCTGAGCGAGCGAAAAATGCCCGCGCGTCGATGCGGCCCATCAGGCCGCTTCCGGTGGCCTCTGGATATCGTCCAGTTGCGGCCCGATGCGCGCCGCGGTCTCCTCCATCAACGCGCGGTCGAAACCGAACACGTCCACCGCATTGCCGCCGAGAATGGCGCGAATCTCCGCCTCGTTCACGTCGTGGAAGGTCTCGCGCAGCTTGTTCATGGTGTTGGGCCAGGTGCCCTCCATGTGCGGATAGTCCGAGCCCCACATCAGCTTGTCGATGCCGATGTCGTGGCGCGAGCCGACCTCGTGGCGCGGCAGGAAGGACGCGCCGATATAACAGTTGCGCTGGAAATACTCGCGCGGGGTCAGTGTCAGGCCGGTGGTGAAATGTGCGAAGATCGGGTTGTCGATCTTGAAATCCAGCACGCGCAGCATTTCGAGAATCCAGCCGCAGCCGGTTTCCGTGAACACCAGCTTGAGTTTTGGGTGACGCTCGAACACGCCGGACCACAGCAGCGCCTTGAACGGGCGCTGCGCCCACATATCCACCTCGCTGATGTACATGGGCGTCGCCGCGGCGAAGTCGCCGTAATCCGGCGACCAGCCCGAATGCGTGTGGATCGGCATGTCCAGCTCTTCGCAAACGCTCCACAGGGGCGCGTAGCGCTCGTAGTCGTGGTAGAACGGGTGCGTGCCGGTGCTGGTAGGCAGCAGCACGCCGCCGAACAGTCCCAGTTTGTGCGCCTCGCGCACCTCCTGTACGGAGGTCTCGATATTGTCCACGTTGATGATCGCCACCCCGGCGTGACGCCCCGGGTTTTCCCGGCACAGGTCCGCCAGCCAGCGGTTGTAGGCCTGGTTGCCGGCCAGGCTGTGCTCCTCGGGGATGTCGTGGCGGTACTGCATGAGGCCGGCGCCGAAGGGCGCCATCTGCGGGAAGATGATCTCGCCGGCGACGCCATCGTCTTCCAGTTCCTGCAGGCGTACGTCGGGCAGGTACTCGCCGCGGCGCGGCGCGATCATGCTGTCGGGGTCGCAGAGAAAATCCCACAGTTCCTTGTCCGAGGCTTCGTAGGCCTGCTTCGCCGCGTTCGGGTCCATCCGCCCGGCGCCCTGGTCTCCGGAGCGTTTGTTGAATTCCTCGGTGGCCTCCTGGTCGAAGAAGGTGCCCATGCGCTTCATCATTTCTCGCGCGTACTGCAGCCACCACTGGTCGGCGGCGGCGTGATACTGCTTGTCCATGTACGGTTTGTAGCCCTCGGGCAGGGCGCCCGCGTGGCAGTCTGAGCTGATCATCAACACCCTGGACATCGCTTGCTTCCTCTATTGGCGTAGCGCGTTGGCGCCAGTGTATTTTAGCCCCGCCGCGAGTGACAAGCGCGGCGCCGGCGGCGTTCTGCGTCGGTGCAACATAGTGGCCAGGACGGCGAATTTTATGTTATCCAGTGTACTGTCCTTGCTGTGCGGCAAAGGAGAACCTACGGTGGTCGCGACAGATAACAATAACGCGGTACCCCGGGAGCGGGTCATGTCCGGCTCGTCCGGGCCGCAGGCCCCCGGGAGGAGCCGCGCTGTGCGCGCCGCGCGACAGGTCCTGCCATCTCTCGCGGACCGCGATTCCCGGCGTTTCAGCCACGCCCTGACATGGAGTGCGTCAGTATGAACGAGTCCCATCACCCCCTGTATGCCCCACACGTATTGCGCCAGGCCGAGGAGATTCCCGCCATCTACGGTGACGTGGACTTCTCCATCTTGCCCGAGCGCTACGTCGGTGACGTCGACAGGGAGCGCTACCGCTCGCCGAAGCTGCGCGCCTATGTCGACAGTGCGCTGGCCGACCCGCGGCGCGTCGAGCTGGTGCGCAACTACACCATGACCGGCGATCGCGTGGCGGACGCCTACGCCGCGCTGATCCCGCAGTACGGCTTCCGCGCCCTGGTGCAGATGCTCGAGGACGCCTGCGACGGGGGGGTGGAGGCGGTGCCGGATGCGCCGCCGCAACTGCTGGCCCTGATCCGCGCCATGGAAGCGACCCCGGACTGGGTCGACATGGACATGGTCGAGCGCGGGGCACGCCAGGAGCGCGTTCCCCTGGCCACCATTTCGCCCTTCGCCATACGCGGCGCCTTTATCGCCACCTTCATGAACAAGTACACCGCGCTGCCCATGACCATGACAGGCACGCTGTCCGATGAGAAATCGGCGCGACGCGTGTTCGAGACGGCGAGCTTTTTCACCGCCACGGCCATGCCCGGCGCGCTGCGGCGTTTTGGTCCGGGCTTCCGCGCGGCCGCCAAGGTGCGCCTGATGCACTCCATGGTGCGCTTCAATATCATGCAGAGCGGGCAGTGGGACGTCGCCACCTACGGGATTCCCATTCCCCAGGTGGACCAGATGCCGGCCGGTTTGATCGGCATATTCCTGCTGTCTTTCAAACTGTTGGCGAAGGGACGCACGGTGTTCACGCCGGAGGAGCGCGAGCGCGTGGAAATGGCGCGTTATCGCTGTTTCCTGCTCGGCCTGCCGCAGGACCTGCTCGGCGAGACGCCGCAGGAGATTGTCGACCTGATGATGGCGCGCACGGTTTCGCTGCGCGAGGAGTACGATGACGCCACCTGCGGCGAACTGGTGCGCGGCACCATGCAGGCGGAGTTGTGCAATGACACCTCGCTGCGTGGCCGTGCGCACCGCTGGATGGAGCGCGGCTTTTCCCGCTACTTCCTGATCCGCTCGTTCTGTGAGGGCAAGCCGTCGCGCGCGCGGGCCATGGGGGTGAGTTACGACCTGCGCGATCGCGTTGCCGCGGCGGTGGCGCTGGCAGTTATCCTGGCCAGCGCCGCGAGCTACCGTGTGGGCATGCGCATGCCGTTGCTGCGCGATGCGGTGGACCGCCAGCTGGTGGCCAGGCTGGCGCGCTTGCTGGACAGCTACGGTCACGCCGATTTCGTCACCGACGCCAGCCAGTACCGGTTGGCCGCGGCGGAGTAGACGCAGCGATACAGTGTGACATGGGTCACATTTGTCCCCGCCGCGGCGAAAAAAGTCCACTTCGTCTGCCTAACCCGCTCTTTTTGTCATTCCCGGCGTGGCAAATGCCGGCCCGCTGGCATATCCTGTGACGGATTAGAAATATCCGTATATTCAGCAGCTTAGAGTGCGGATTACCACGACGTGACAGGGGATGCAAACGTCGGAATGACCAGTGCAGACGATTCATTGCTGCAGTGCCTGCTGGCGCTGTGCCGTTACCATGGCAGTGGCACCACCGCCGAGGCCATGTGCGGCGGTTTGCCCCTGGAGGACGGCCGCCTGACGCCGGCGCTGTTCGAGCGCGCCGCCGCCCGCGCCGGGTTGGCCAGCCGCGTGGTGTATCGCGACGCCGGCGAAATCGACACGGCCCTGTTGCCGGCGGTATTGCTGCTGGAGGGTGAGCGCGCCTGCGTGCTGGTGGAGTGGGAGGCGGGCGGCGCCAGCGCCCGCGTCATCTACCCTGAACTCAATGACGCGGTGGTCAGCGTGCCGCGCGACGAACTGCTCGCGGCGCACAGCGGCGCTATCATCCTGGCGCGGCCGCGTTTCCGTTTCGACGCGCGCACGCCGCGTGCCGGCAGCGACAGCCGCGGCCACTGGTTCTGGGACGCGATTCGCGCCAATACACCGATCTACCGCGATGTCCTGCTGGCGGCGTTCTTCATCAACCTGTTCGCGCTGGCCCTGCCGCTGTTCACCATGAACGTGTACGACCGGGTCGTGCCCAACTACGCCACGGAAACCCTGTGGATGCTCGCGGCCGGGGTGGTCGTGGTGCTGCTCGCGGACATCGTGCTGCGCACCATGCGCGGCTATTTTCTCGACCTGGCCAGTCGCCGTGTGGACATCCGGCTGTCGGCGCTGATCATGGAGCGGGTACTGGGCATCCGCCTGGAGAACCGGCCGGCGTCGGTCGGTTCCTACGCGGTCAACCTGCGCTCCTTCGAGACGGTGCGCGACTTCATTACCTCCGCCTCGATCACCACCCTGATCGACCTGCCGTTTGCGCTGATCTTCATTGCGGTCATCGGCTGGATCGCCTGGCCGGTGTTGCTGCCGCTGCTACTTGGGCTGGCCGTGGTGCTCGGCTTTGCGCTGTCCGTGCAGGGCCGCCTCAAGGAACTGGCGGAGACCACCTATCGCGCCGGCGCACTGCGCAACGCGACCTTGATCGAATCCCTGGTAGGCCTGGATACCATCAAGGCCATGGGTGCGGAATCGCGCATGCAGCGGCGCTGGGAGGAGACCACGACCTTCCTGTCCCATGTCGGCGTCAAGCTGCGCCTGTTGTCCAGTTCCGCCATCAACGTCACCCAGTGGGGCCAGCAGATGGTGACCGTGTTCGTCATCGTCACCGGTGTCTACCTGATCACCTCCGGGCAGTTGAGCATGGGCGGGCTGATTGCCTGCACCATGTTGTCCGGTCGCATCATGGCGCCCTTCGGGCAACTCGCCGGGCTGATCACGCAGTACCACAACGCGCAGATCGCCCTGCACAGTCTGGAAGAGGTGATGGCGCAGCCGGTGGAGCGCCCCGAGGGCGCCCAGTTCCTGTCGCGAGAGGGCTTTCGCGGCGAGATCGAGTTCAAGAACGTCTTCTTCAGCTACCCCGGGGCGGAGGTGCCCTCGCTGACCGACGTCTCGTTCAGGATCAAGCCCGGTGAGCATGTGGCCATTCTCGGTCGCGTGGGCTCAGGCAAGTCGACCCTGCAGAAGCTGGCCATGGGCCTGTACCAGCCCACCGCCGGCGCGATACTGGTGGACGGTATCGACATCCGGCAGATCGACCCGTCGGAGCTGCGATCGCATATCGGCTACGTGCCCCAGGACGTCACCCTGTTTTTTGGCAGTCTGCGCGACAACCTGACCCTGTCCAACCCGCAGGTATCCGACACCGCCCTGGTGCGTGCCGTGGACATCGCCAACCTGGCCGACTTCGTCAACAGTCATCCCCAGGGTATCGACATGGTGGTGGGCGAGCGCGGCGATTCGCTGTCCGGCGGTCAGCGCAAGTGCGTCGCCCTGGCGCGCGGCGTCATACAGGAACCGAACCTGCTGTTGATGGACGAACCCACCGGCTCCATGGATCACTCCACCGAGGTGGCGGTGCGCAAAAAGCTGGCTGAATTCATCCAGGGGCGCACCTGGCTGGTGGTGACCCATCGCAATTCACTGCTGGAGATGGTGGACCGCATCATTGTAATCGACAACGGCAAGCTGGTCGCGGACGGGCCCCGGGACAGCGTCGTCAACGCCCTGCAACAGGGCCGCATAGGCAAGGCGCAATGAGCGAGCGGCAGGACATGACCCGGACGGACGGCGACGGCGGCGCGGACAGGCGCCGCCCGCGTGGTGTGCTGGACTGGCTGTTCGCGCCGTGGATGCGCGAGGAAGAGGCCGCGGCCCACGACTGGCAGAACGATGCGCACCGCGCCTTCATCGAGCAACAGCCATTGCGCGCCCGCGCCATGCTCTACGCGGTGGCCGTGACCGTTGTGGCGCTGGTGGTATGGGCGGCGCTGGCGGAGATCGACGAGGTGACCCGCGGCACCGGCAAGGTCATTCCCTCGCGCCAGGTGCAGGTGATCCAGTCCCAGGACGGTGGGGTCGTCACCGAGATACTGGTGCGCGAGGGCGATGCGGTGGAGAAGGGCCAACTGCTGGTACGCCTCGACCAGACCCGCTCCCAGTCCACCTTTCGCGAGAATCGCGCCGAGTTCCAGGCGCTGTCGGTGCGGGCTGAACGCCTGCGCGCGGTGCTGGACCAGAACGATTTTCAGCCCGACCCGGCGCTGGTGGAGGCAGTGCCGCGGATTGTCGCGCAGGAAACGGCGTTGCTGCAGTCCCTGCGCGCGGAGCTGGAGTTCGAGAAGCAGATCGCCCGGCAGCAACTCACCCAGCGGCGCGAGGAACTCACCGAGGTGACCGCGCGCGAGCGCCAGGCAGCGCGCTCGCTGGAACTGAGCCAGCAGGAACTGTCGGTGACCCGCCCCATGGTTGCATCCGGGGCGGTGTCCCAGGTGGAAATCCTGCGCCTGGAGCGCGAGGTGAACCAGCTCAGCGGCGAGCGCGAGCAGGCCGCTGCGCAGATCAAGAAAATCGACGCCGCCATTGTCGAGGCGCAGAACAAGCTGCTGGAAGTGGAGGCGGAATTCATGAACCGCATGCGCGAGGAACTGGCCGAGACCCTCTCGCGCATGAACGGCCTGCGCGAGGCGGGAGAGGGGCTGTCCGACCGCGTGCGCCAGACCGAGGTGCGCTCGCCGGTGCACGGCACGGTCAAGCAACTGTATTTTCACACCATCGGCGGCGTGGTTCTGCCGGGCAAGGAAATCATCGAGGTGGTGCCGGCGGACGACACGCTGCTGCTGGAGGTGCGCATCCGGCCCAAGGATATCGCCTTCCTGGTGCCCGGGCAGGCGGCGATGGTGAAATTCACCGCCTACGATTTCGTCGTTTACGGCGGGCTGGAGGGCGTGGTGGAGCACATCGGGGCGGACACGGTGATGGATGAGGAGGGCAACCCCTTCTACAAGGTGTACGTGCGCACCCACGAGTCCGGCATCGCCGAGGACAAGCCGATCATTCCCGGCATGACGGTGGAGGTGGACATTCTCACCGGCAAGAAGAGTGTGCTGGCCTACCTGATGAAGCCGGTACTGCGCGCCAAGCAGTACGCGCTGACGGAACGCTGATGTCACGCCTGTTCATCAGCCGCTCCGGGCAGCTGCGGGAGCGCTGGGCTGCGGCCTTCGAGGACGCGCGCGCCGACGTCGGCCTGGACCCGGCCGCTGCGGCCGGCTGCGCCAGCGTGTGGCTGGAACTGGACACGGCGCGGGCGGCCCGGCGCGAGGCGGCGGTGCGTGACGCCGTGGCCGCGGGACGGCCGGTGATCGCCATGGCGCCGGTGCCGTCGGAGGCGGACGCCTTTGCCCTGCTGCAGGCTGGTGCCCGCGGTTACTGCCATCTGGAAGCAGCGCCGGAGCAGTTGCGCGAAATCGCCCTGGTGGTGGAGCACGGCGGCCTGTGGATGCCGCCGGAACTGACCCAGCGCGTGCTCGGCCTGTCCCTGCGCGTGGTGCCGACTCCGCCGCCGCAGGTGCTGGAACTCGACGCGCTCACCTCACGCGAGCTGATGGTGGCCGAGCAGGTGGCGCGCGGTGCCAGCAATCGCGAGATTGCCCAGACCCTGTCCATCTCCGAGCGCACGGTAAAAGCCCACCTGACAGCGATCTTCGACAAGCTGGGCGTGCGCGACCGTGTGCAGCTCGCCCTGGCGATGAACAACATCTCCACCCACAGTACCGTGAACTGAGTCACACTGTGCGGCCCAACCCGGGCCGTTGCGCCCCCTGTCGGGTCTGCGGCCTGCCGGCGCCGCTGATGTGAACCGGTTCACACCCGTGGCGAACCTGCACAAAAGTACAATGTTTCGCCGCCGCGGCCTGCGTAGTATCGCTGCTCAGGAAAGTACGGATATCTCGCATAAGGGTTTCGACAATGGCTAATGAAGTAACGGCAACGGTTTCTGGTATCAGCGGCAAGGCCTATGCGCGCAACGCGGACGGCGAATTGCGCGCGCTGCGCGTCGGCGACGTATTGCGCGAGGGCGAAACCGTGGTCACCCCGGACGGTGGCAGCGTGGAGCTGGTGCTGTCCGACGGCAACCCGCTGCAGGTCAGCGGCGTGGAGCAGATGGCCATCACCCGCGACCTGGTTGCGGAGTCGGCCAGCGGCGCTGACGAAAGCGCAGTCGAGGACGAGAGCGTCGACGCCATCCTCGCCGCCCTGGAACAGGGGCAGCAGGTTGACGAGGTCGTCGAGCCGCCCGCGGCGGGCCCGCAGGAGCGAGAGGACGAGGGTAACAGCTTCGTGCGCCTGACGCGTATTGCGGAGGAAACCGGCGAATTCGACATCACCAGCTTCGCCCTCGACACCAGCGGCGAGGACATTTTCCAGGAGGGCGACGACCTGGTATCCGTCGACGCCATCGACGACGAGGCCATTACCGACGCAGACACCCCGGTGACCATCAGCGTAGAGGACAACGACCAGTTCATCGAGGGTGCACTGGTGACCGACGTCACGCAACCGCTCAACGGCAGCGTGGTCATCAATGACGACGACACTGTCACCTATACGCCCAATGAGGGCTTCAGCGGTACCGATACCTTCACCTACACCGCCACCAGCCCCGACGGCACCGGCCAGGACACCGCGACGGTGACCGTTGAGGTGGTCGGGGAGCCGACACCGACCGAACCCACCGAGCCGACGGAACCGACCGAGCCGACGGAACCGACCGAGCCGACGGAACCGACCGAGCCGACCATCAGTATCGGCGACGATATCGTGCGTGAGGGTCAGGCGGCGCAACTGACCGTGCGCCTGTCCGCTCCCTCCGAGGAGACGGTGACCGTGCAGTTCGCCACGCAGAACGGCAGCGCCACGGTGATCGGTGGCGACTACGACCCGGTCAGCGGCACACTGACTTTCGCGCCGGGCCAGACGGAGCTGACCGTGGTGGTACAGACCAATGCGGACCAGCTGGACGAGCCCGACGAGGTGTTCAGCGTGCGCCTGGACGGGGCCACCAACGCCAGCATTGCCGACGATCGCGGTGAGGTCACGATCCAGGACGATTTTGCACCGCCGCCCCCGGCTGCCCAGATCAGCATCAACCCGGTGGCCGGTGACGACAACGTCGCCCTGGGTGAGGTGGACGGCGTACCGACCCTGATTATTACCGGCACCGTCGGCGGCGACGCGCGTCCCGGCGACACCATTCGCATCGGCTTTGGCGACGAGCAGGACCCCAACGAGGTGCTCTTCACCACGGTGCTGCCCGGCAATACCTTCCAGGTCGAGGTGCCGGTCGCTGTTATCCTGGACAACGATACCGTGCGCGGTAGTGTCAGTGGCCAGGATGACTTCGGCCAGCCCTACGAGGCCGACGCCGAGCGCAGCTACGATATCGACATACCGCAGAAAATCGTCAGTGTCAGCGACGAGACAGAAGTGGAAGGCGACGACCTGGTGTTCGAGGTCAGCCTGCACCCGCTCAGTGTCTACGCGGACCAGGGTGTGCACACTTTCGCCCTGACCGATATCACCACCAGTCCGGCGGACTACGGCAGTATCAGTTTCAGTGACGGGGTGGTGGACAACGGCAACGGCACGATCACGGTGCCGGCGGGGCTGACCGCCTTTACCGTGACCGTAGCCGGCGCGCAGGATCTGGTCGAGGAAGACAACGAGACCTTCATCCTGAGTATCGACGGCGTTGACGGCGCCACCGGCCTGGGCACGATCCTCGACGACGAGACCCTGCAGGTCAATGTCAGTGCGGACGGGCCGGTCGAGGAGGGCGGTCTGGCGAAGTTCACGGTGGCGCTCACCGTGGCCAGCGCACAGGCGCAGACGGTCAATCTCAGCCTGGCCGACGGCACGGCTGACAGCAGCGACTACGACAATATCCAGTTTTACGACGCGCTGGGCCAGCCGATCAGCAGCGCCCTGGTGTTCGCTCCGGGTGAGACGAGCAAAGACGTCTATGTCAGGACCATCGACAACGACCCGCCGCTGAATGAGCCGCTGGAGAACTTCACGTTTACCGGTGAACTGGTGGGCGGCAACAGCGACAGCGCCCAGGGCCAGATCACCGATTCCGACCGCCCGGTGGTGCAAATCAGCGGTGTGCAGGGCGATGGCACCACGGTCGAGGAGGGCGAGCTGGCGCAGTTCACGGTG
>MDSW01001891.1_pt1 | contig 18752 bp, 17 predicted proteins | sample 811171 | NCBI WGS metagenome assembly MDSW01 (sample SAMN05326641, study PRJNA326480) | marine metagenome | isolation source: seawater | place: Atlantic Ocean: North West | collected 2012 | reverse complement strand
GAACAATTAATTGACGAAGGTTATATGTTAATTTCAGAAAATACCTATGAAGGAACACTTAAATTATTATATTTTGAAAAAGGTTAGATATGGGAACTGAAATTTTTTTGATCTCCACCTCTTTATTTACTGGCGGAGCTGAACGTCAAGCTATTTGGCTAGCTAACGCTTTAAGCAAATCTGGTTATAAAGTCAATCTTCTTATTTTAAAAAAAGGTGACGAACTTAGTCATTTAGTAAACAAAGATATAAATATTCTAAGATTTCAAATTTATTCGTCTGCATCAAAGATATTTTTTAAATATTTACGCCTAGCTAGGCTTGCCCTAAAAACTATTCTTAGAATACGTAAAATAATAAATAACAGTAATGCACAAAATAAAGTAATTATATCTTTCATGTTTCACTCTTATGTTTTTGGGTATCTATCCAATATATTGCAAAAAAACACAAAACTTATCTACTCGGTAAGAAGTGACAGGCTTGGCAAAAGAAGTAGTAAAAAATCACTGTTAAGACACACAATTTTTAAATTTATATCTTACAAAGCAGACCATCTTGTTTTTAATTCCAGAAATGGATTAAATCAGTTTAAAAAAGAGCTTAATAAAAATCTTAATTTGCTCTTTATTCAAAATGGCCTTTTGAGTATAGAAAAAAAAGAAGATGACATCATTTCACAAAAAATATTAGATTTTCTTGAAGATTCAAAATATAAATATGCTGTTTCAGCAAGAATTGATCCATTAAATAATTTTGAAAATTTAATAAGAGCATTTGAAAAGTTAAAAAACGATAATGTGGATTTTAAATGTGTAATTTTTGGTAGAGGTGTTGAAAAAGAAACAATTCATGCAAAAATTGATGAGCTAAACCTTGGATCAAGTATTTATTTAATAGGAAACGTAAATAACGCTGCCTCATACTATCACTTTTTTGATTTGTTAATACATCCTGCTTTTCATGCAGGATTTTCAAATTCTGTTGCAGAGGCGATACAATCAGAAATAAATGTAGTTATTGGACGAATTGGTGATACAGCTGATTTATTTGATGAAAGTGGATTAATTCTTAAAAATTTTGATCACAATGCAATTTATGAAAGCATAAAGTATTTCAATAGGATGACTCTTCAAGAAAAACAAAATAATGTTTTACTGTCAAAGACCAATTTAATTAATTTACTAGACAATAATGAAGCTATAAAAAAATGGAAACTACTAATTGAGTAATTTAAAATCTATTGTCATTTTTCTTCCAAGTGTGGGTTATGGTGGAGCTGAAATATCTTTGATAAGAATAGCTAATTATTTATCTTCAAAAAATATAAATGTCAATTTGATTATTGCAAAAAAGATAAAGAATGAATTAAGTATTATTGACGAATCAGTAAACATAATATATTTAAATTCTTCTAAGACAGTTTTCTCAGTGTTTCGATTGAATAACTCAATTAATAAGATTAATCCACAGGTGGTAATCAGTACACTGCCAACTCCAAACTTTTTATTAGCTTTACTTAAATTTCTAAAATTAATTGACTCAAAAATAGTTTTAAGAGAAGCAAATTCTAATTTTCTAAATTGGAATGGAAGTCTTAGAAATTATTTGAATAAAAAACTGGCAATTTTCTCATTTAATAATTCAGATGGAAATATTTTTATTTCCAATGAGCTCAAGAAGAATATAGAAGGTTCAATAAAAAATCATGAGAATATTGTTATATATAATCCTGTCTTGTCTGAAACTTTCTATGAAAAAATTAATGAAACAGTAAACGATTTTAAAAAAACTAAAGAGTTATGGGTCACAGCTTCTAGAATTGAACATCAAAAAGGGCTGGACATATTTTTTGATTCGCTTGAAGAATTATTAGAGGTGAGAAATCTTGAAGTTCTTGTTTTGGGGGGTGGAAGCAAGCTAAAAGAATATAAATCAAAATATTCTTATCTCCCTATTACTTTTTTAGGGAACGTATCAAATCCATTGAAATATTTAAACATAGCAGATGTATTTGTATTTCCTTCTAGAAGAGAAGGCCTTGGGAATTCATTAATTGAGGCTCAAATTTTAGGCTTATCGATTATCTCCTCTGACTGTCCTTCTGGACCAAAGGAAATTATAGATCTATTTTCAAATGGGAACTTTTTTAAATCTGAAGACACAGCTGATTTTAAGAATGTCGCTAAAAAAATAAAAATTAAACGAAAGCAAAATGTATCAAAACAAATAATTAAACTATTTAGTTCAGACTCAGTTGGTGAACGTTATCTAAGTTTTTTTGAAAAAATAATCTCTTGATTCAAATATGTTTCTAAGAGTAGTCACAAAAATAATTATTAAATGTGGCTCTATCAAAACCCTAGTTCTTGCATTGCCAAAGGGCAGTATGGATACTATCAATAGGTAAAACAACACAAACAGTATATAAATACTCTCTAATTTACTTTTTTTAAATTTGTAAGATGCAAAAAGAGCAAAGTTAATCATGAGAACATAAATTAATGAATAAATTTTAATAAGCTCTAAAAATGGAGTTTTAATAAAAGAATTGTTCCAATTACTTTGTCTTATGCCAAACATATTCCATACCGAGCTTCTTGTGATTGAGATAGCTTTACAGTCTAAATTATTGAATAAATTCTCTCTAGAATCTTCTCTTAGGCCGTCAATTAAAGTTTTAGGAATAGTATCTTGATCAAAACCATTTTCAACTTTCCACTCCTCAAACCTGTAACCCGGTTCAGATACCCTGATATTATTAAAGTCTAAATCGTCACATAGTGATTTACTTGCATCATTTAGCCACTGAATATGAAAGTACGAACTTGTACTGTAGAAACTTGTATTATAATTTTGGAAATTATTGAAGTATATGAACCCAATATAAATTAACGGAAACAAAGCAAAAAGTCCTATTTTTTCTAATTTAATTTTGAATATAATTTTTTTACACAAAATAATGAATAAAAGCATGTAAACTCCGAAAGGCTTAATTAATGCGAAGATTGCAAAACAAAAACCAGAAAAAATGATATTTTTATTTTTCTCGCTATCGATAAAATAAAAAGCAATCAAAATTAGCATCATTGAAATATTCTCAGTCATTATCTGTGTAGAACTAATTAATACATTCGGATTAATTATGAAAAGTAGAGAGCCTAAAAAACATAAATAGTAATCTTTCTTTAGCTTATAAATAATTTTAAAAATTAAAAAACAACTTACTATGTCAAAAATAAAATTAGTAAAAATAACAAATTTTACATCTGTAAAGTTTACCAAAAAAGACAAGAACATAGGATATCCAGGCAACCTAAAAGTGTTTATCCAATAATTATCGACCTTTGGCGTAAGGAAAGAATTTCTAATATCTTCAGACAAATAAATATATTGGAATGAATCTTTAGTAAATATCATTGAATCAAAATTAGATGAATAATACACAAAAATTAATCTTGCGAAAATTAGAAAAATTAAACTAAGCGAGTATGTTTTTTTCATAAATAAAAAATTTAACCTAATATTAATAAGAATTAATTTATTTAACATTAATTATTCGATTTTGGAATTTACTTTATAGAATGAAATAGTGAGCAATTCCAACTTCTCCAAAGATACAAGAAACTATCTAATTAATAGAATATTTCCAAAATTTATTTCAATTTTATCTGTACCTGTTTTGTTGAGATTAATTAATCCAACTTTTTGGGGTGAAATTGCTTTATTGGTAGGCATGCAGTCCTTAATAATTGGACTCATTTCACAAGGTAAGTCTGCATCGATGGAAAGATATTTTTCAAAAATGACAAGGGCTTTTGCTAGAAAATATGCCTTAAGATATTTAAATATATCAATATTAATTTTTGTTGTCATTTTTTTGTTTATTGAGATGGGGTTCAATTTTAATTATTTAAAATTCTTTGATTTACCTTATGGTCTTCCATTGAGATTTGCACTGATTGGGAGCTTATTAATTGCACATAATAGATTTTTAATATCGATATTGAGATCAAACCAGCAAAGTATCAAGGTTTTAAAATACAACCAACTTTTGTCAATCTCAACTCCAGTAGCTCAGATTCTTTTTGTATACTTTATAATTTTTATTTCTGACTATCAAGACAGGATGATTGTATCTGCTTATTTCTTTGCACAAGTTTTAGTACTTTTAATAAATAATTTCTCACTTTTATTTTTTGTTAGAAATAAGATTAATTTCGAAAAATTAGAGAAAATTCAAAATTTGAAAAAAATGTCCTCCTACTCGAATTACACATATCTATTTATTATTTTCTCCTCTTTTATTAATTGGGCAGACAGATACTTTATAAAAATTTACTCAAGTCAGGCAGATGTTGGACTGTACGACGCTGTTTACAGGATTACAGATATACTTGGCGTCATAATTGGAAGTTTCATGGTTGCAATTGCGCCAATCCTTTTTTCAAGAGAAAAAAATGATAACAAATATTTTTTAAATATCAAACAACAAGTTGAGATTGCTTTCTTGTTGGCTCTAGCAGGTGTTTTCATATCTCCAATTGCAATAGAGCTTTTACTTCCAGAAGCATATTTTTCTCAGATTAAAATTGTTCCGATCCTTTTATTAGGTTTAGCTTTTGCTAGCTCTGCATCAGTTGTAACAATAATTTTTGATGTAAATGAAAGAAAAGATTTAAACTTGAAAGGAATTATCGTTGGCACTGTCTTCAATATAATTTTTAATATTGTTTTAATTCCAGATTTTGGCACACTAGGTGCCGCATATTCAATGCTTATTGCTGGATTTATCTGGTTTTTGACAAATTTATTCTTTGCTAGGAAATTTAACTTTAACTTAACAAATTCATTTATGACAATTTTAGTGGTATGTTCAATTGTTTTAGCCCACTTTGTTTTGTGGAAATTTACATTTATATATGATTTAACAGGTATCGTTTTTTTTCTAATAATTTCATATCGCGCATATTTTGTTCTTAAAAATATTATTTCATTTAATTCGTAAAGTTTATATCATTAAAACTCTTTTTTAATAATTTTTTGTTCAAGTTTATATTTTCAATGATTTCTAAAGACTGTTTACCCATTGTTCCATCTCCATATGGATTTATAGCTTCTTTGCAAGTATTTATAAATTCATCATCATCAAAGACCATACTAATTTTTTTAGAAATATGCTCTTCATTATTGTCAACAAATATAACATTGGTTGAATGCAGTCTACCTTTTTGACGGTCTCCGATAATTATCGAAGGACACTTTAATGCAGGTGTTTCTTTGACTCCAGCTGATGAATTTCCAACATAGCAAGCTCGTATCACACTGCTTGAGTTGTTTAAATTTAGTAAACCATGAAAATCTCTTCTTCCTAACGATTCATATACGTCTATAAAGTCGTAAGCTTTTTCCCATCTTTTTAAAATGTTAATAATTTCTTTACCACCTATATCACTATTTGGGTATGTGCATATTATTTTTAAATTAGCTATTTTTAAACTTTTAAAGGCACTTTCAATAGATTCAAACTCATTTGAAATATTATCTTTTTCAATAGGTATAGGGTGCTGAGTAAATACAATAATATTATTAATATTTTGCAATTTGTATCTATCGACCAATTCGCTTTCATCACTAAATTCACCAGCTTTGATTAAATCTATAGAGGGCAGGCCGACTGTGAATATATTTTTTTTTGGTTCTCCTAATTGCAATATACGTTTTGTAGCATCTTCATTAGTTGTAAAATGTAAATGAGCTAGTTTAGTCATTGCATGTCTGACTGAATCATCAAAAGTACCACCTTCAGTTATATCACCACCTTCAAAATGTGCAGTAACGATTCCCATTTGAGTCGAGGCGATTAAAGCGGCAAAACCTTCGTATCGATCAGCATATACAATGAATAAATCAGGTTTTATCTTACTTAGAGCATCTGTAACTAATGAAATACCCTTCGATATAGTTATTGAGTTACTATCAAGATTATCTGAGTCATGCTTAAAATCAATTAAATAATTTGAGTGAAATCCGTAATCTTCCACCTCTTTGATTGTTAAACCAAAATTTTCATCAATATGACTTGCACCTATCAAAAGAGTTAGGTCAATATTTACACTCTTATCTAATTCTTTTAGTAAAGGTAGTTGAAGACCAAATTCAGCCCTATTTCCCGTAAAAACTGCAACTTTTTTCAATTACATCCTACTGTCTAAATTTTCGCCAGTTTCTATATGGTTTAAGTTTTTGACAATGTTTTTTACATTATTAATTAAATCCGTCTTGGATATAGATACATCTCCTTGCAAAAGTAAATTGAAATTATTCACAAATGCTATCAATTCTTTTTTGTTGAAATCTGAATACTTCACAACATTAAAATTTACAAAATTGGAATTTAATACTTCTTCGCCTAAACCAACAAACTCTTCAAACTCTTTTTCACCAGAAGTGTCAGGCTTCGTTGTCACAACTGGATAATTTTCATTATTTTCATTTATGATTTTGAAGCCTTCTTCCTTTGATTCAACTAGGACTGGGTTTAAACCCTTACTTTCAATAAAATTTTTTGCGACATCAATTATTGGATATAATTTGAATGAATCGTTAATTTTCGGAACCAAAATGTTTCCATCCGAGAGATTGCAACTAGCCAGGATACAAATTTGGGCAGCTTCTTTATGAGACACGAAAAATCTTTTTATTTCAAGTGGCGCTGGAATAGGCTCTCGTTTTTCAAATCTAATTGAAAAAGACTGCAACAAACTCCCATTTGAGAATGCTACATTAGCAAACCTTGTTGTAGAAGTTTTTATTTTATTTTCAAATTCAAAATGTTTACATTGAAGTATTAATTCCATAATTTTTTTAGAAGCACCCATTAAACTAACAGGATTTGCAGCTTTGTCTGTTGATACCGAAAAGTATGACTTTGTTAAGTTATTTACCTCAAGTAAATTTAAAAGATTCGAGTGTTTTATAACATTAGTATCAAACATTTGCATTAATGAGTAGATATCCTTTTCTGATCTAACATGTTTAATTGCAGCAAAATTAAATACATCATCGTAAGGTCCATTTTCAATAATAAATTGATCACTAATTTTTGATCCAAAATCAAGCGGAGAGGTCAAAAGTTTGATTTGAGAAGTTTTGTTATCTTTGCTTCGCAAATTTCTTACTAAATTTGTAAGGCCATTCTCATTAGGGTCAATTATATGAATTGAATCCGGAAAAAATTTAACAATTTCATAAATAAATGATGAACCTATTGAACCAGCCCCTCCGATTACTAAAAGTTTTTTTCCTTGGTACCTTTCCTTTATTTTTTGAAGGTGATTATTTATATCTGTTTCTGTTAATAGTGACTTTCTTTTTGTAGCCAAATAATCTCTTTCGTCAGATAAATTATTCATATTTATTTAAACATAAAATGCGATAGCTGTGTGTTTTCTGATATGTCGACGGTTGCTACCTTGCCTAATACATCTTCGAAATCTTTTGCAAATATCTCCCCAGTTCCTGGTCTTTTTACCCAAATATTGTCTAAAGATAAAGCTTCACCTTTATTGATATCTTTAATTGCAACAACGCAGGCGTATGCAAAGTCAATTACAGGCTTTTCATCATCTAAGATATCTTTTTTCCCACCACGAGCCTTCCATATTTCTTTCGACCAATCAACAAGGTTCTTTAACTCGTTTGGCTCAATGGAAAATGGATTATCTGGTCCTGGCCACTGTCTTGACTTTGTAAAATGTTTTTCAACAATGTTAGCTCCAACAGCAACAGACCCTAATGCAACTGATATGCCCAAAGAATGATCAGAAAGACCAATTTCTAAATCCGGAAATTCATCTTTTAAATGGGTTATGGCGCCTAGTCGCATTGTTTCTGGTGGAGCTGGATAAATACTTGTACAATGAAGCAATGCCAAAGGAACTCCATGATTCAAGATTGTTTCAACAGAAGCTTTTATGCTCGAAATATCATTCATGCCAGTTGATAAAATCATTGGTTTTTTAAAATTAGCTACATGATTTAATAATGGAAGATTATTGCATTCTCCAGAGCCAATTTTATACAACTCAACTCCAAGTTCATTAAGGCGATCAGCTCCTTCTCTACTGAACGGTGTAGAGAAAAATAAAATACCTTTTTCCTTGGCATAATCAAACAAATTTCTCTCTTGCTCATTATCAAGTACACATCTATCAATAATATCCCAAAGCGATTCTTCACTTATGTTTCCAGGCTTCATGTCAGTAGGTATCATCTCTTTATCAGTTATATGAGTTTGGAATTTAATTGCGGAAGCCCCCGAATCTATTGCAAGATCGACTAATTCTATTGCTTTTTCAAACTCACCGTCATGATTTATTCCAGCTTCTGCAATAATGAATGGCTCATTTTTATCTGATATGGTGATTTCGCTATTTATTTTGAACATTTGTTATCGTATCTATTCATAGTCTTTTATTATATCAATAATGTTCTTACAGGATTCGTCTCCGTCAAAAGTTAAGATATTTTTTCTCAAAATATTTTTTTGAGATTGTAATAGCTCTGTATATAGCAAGTTGTTAGATTTTATTTTATTTAATTTATCAATAAATTCTTCTTCAGTTTCTAAACTAATATTAGGATATTTTTCTAACAACTCATTGTTTTTGTTAATCCATATACCAATTTTTGAACTTAAAATAGACTGAATAATAACTGTAGACCCTTCAGCAACAACATATCCATGTTCTGATATTTGATTATCTAAATTAATTTCTGAATCTAATATTTTAATACCCGTGCCTTTAAGTAGCTTTTCCCAATTACTTTTGTCTCTAGGGTGTGGCCTAAAACTTAATTCGAATAAATTTTTGTCCATAAGACTATTTATTTTTGATATTTGATTAATTGTAAAGTTGTGTAAATCAGTTCTGTTTTCATAAATAGCACTTGACCCTACATACAATATTTTATTCAAATTTTTAATTTCATTATCAACACTTTTCATCCTTGGAGACCCGACAACATATGCCTTTGATTTTAAATTAAATTTTTTATTCAAAAATTCTTTATAATTCTCGCTGAAAGCCATTACTTTAGGCCATTCGTTTTGTTTATTAAGATTTATTCTTAGTTTGTATGTTTCAAAAAACATTATTAGTCTTTTTAAAAATTTATTAAATTCTTTTTTTCTCTTTGATTTTTTATCTTCGTAATTTGATATATAACCATTTTGTAATAAAAATGAAGGTTTATTTAAGAAGAAGAAATGTGCGACGATTTGATCTAATAAAAATCCACCAGGCGAAATGATTAAGATTTTACATTTCGAAATAATTGAGTATTTACTTTTAATATATTTATTAAACAAAATTAATTTGAGATTGTAAATAAGGTATTTTTCCTTTTTTAAATCTTGATTTATTAAAAAAAATGAATTTACTTTGATTAAATCAATTTTTAAATTTTCTGCAGATTCGATTTGCTTATTATTCAATTTGAATAAGCAAATTAAATGTATAGAGTAATTTAAATTGTGTTTATTAATGTACTTAGATAACTCGAAAACATTTAATAAGCTCTCACTGTGTTTAATGCCAAATAAAATTTTACTCTTCATCTTTACAAACTAGGATAATTTAAAAACTTAATAAAAAGTTAATTAAATTAATTACTTGGAATCATTTATATAATGAAAATGTGGAACCAGAAAAAGTAATATTTTGTAATTTATGCGTTATCTCAAATTACAGACCTAGTAGTGTAGTTGAATTTAAAAATAATCTAGAAGACATAAAGCCTTTTATAAAATTTACTGAAGGTACCTGTAGTGCATGTCTCTGGGAAGAAGAAAAGCGAAAAATTGATTGGGATAAGAAAACAGACGAATTGCATGAATTATGCGATAAATATAGACGAAGTGACGGCTCTTATGATTGTATAGTTCCAGGTTCAGGTGGGAAAGATAGTGCATTTACATCTCATTATCTCAAGTATGAAATGGGAATGAATCCACTTACTGTAACTTGGGCACCTCATAAATACACAGAAATTGGTTGGCAAAATTTTCAATCATGGATTCAACAAGGTGGTTTTGATAATTTGTTAGTTCATCCAAGTGGGAAAATTCACAGACAATTAGCCAAGCTTGCTTTTTTAAATCTTGGCCATCCTTTTCAACCTTTTATAATAGGTCAAAAACTAGTTGGACCTAGAGCCTCTATTCTATATGACGTGCCATTAGTCTTTTACGGGGAAAATCAGGCTGAATATGGTAACAATATTGAGGATAACCAAAAACCAACAATGGATATGTCTTTTTTTTCAGTTGAAAATTTTTTAGATACATCTATTTCGGGAATTCCAGTAAAGTCTTTGATATCTGATTATGGCTTCAGCTTAAAAGATTTAGCAATGTATAGGCCCATTGATCTTGAGAAATCAAAAATTGTAGGAACTGAAGTTCATTATTTGGGATATTACATTAAGTGGGACCCACAAGAGATGTATTATTATGCTGCCACTAATACTGGTTTTAGACCTAATCCTGATAGAACCCAAGGTTCTTATAGTAGATATGCAGGTGTAGATGATGTAATAGATTGGTTGCATTATTATATGACTTTTATAAAATTTGGCATTGGTAGAGCAACATACGATGCAGTTCAAGAAATTAGAAATCAAAAAATTACAAGAGAAGAGGGCGTATCTCTTGTTCAAAAATATGACCACGAGTTTCCCTCAAGGTATTTAAATGAATTTTTAGAATACTTTTCAATGACAGAAGAAGAGTTTTTTGCAAATATTGATAAATTTAGAAATCCAAAATTGTGGACTAAAACTAATAATGAATGGAAACTTAATTATCAGGTAAGCTAAATAAGATTCATATCTACAAGTTTTTTTGCAATTTCTAGTTTTTCTTGATTTCCAATATCAATCCACTCCGAACCTAAGTCATAATAGCCAACTCTTTTTTCCATGTCTTGAGTCATTTGTATAAGCTCATCCATGTCAAGTTTTTGAAATTGTATTTGTTTTATATAGCTAGCATCTATTAAATTAACACCTGAAAGAACATTAAACTTTTGTAAAGGTTTTTCGTCTATGATTACTTTGTTATCTTCGTCTGATAATACACCATAAGGTAATTGATACGTAAATCTAGCTGTACCAATTGTTATCGCGTTCTTTAATTCAACGTGATGATTTAGAAAATTTGAAAGATTTGTTTTAAAAATTAGGTCAGAGTTAATCGAGAGTATTGCCTCAGCATTACTTTTAATTTCTGTCAACTTTAATAAAGAACCAGCTGTACCCAATGGTTCATCTTCAAATATTAAATTAAAAGTATTGTTTTCATATTTTTTATTTAAAAATTCTGCAATAACATCACTTTTATGACTTAAAGAAATATTGATACTATTAAACCCTTGATTAATGACATTGTTGATATTTCTCTCTATAAGTGTTAATCCATTTACTTCTATTAAAGGTTTTGGTATGTTTTTATATTCTTTGCCCATTCGCAAGCCCTTACCGCCAGCATGTATTAATACCTCAACCTCTTTTGGGTTTTTGTCTACTGTCAATGAACCTCTAAATATTGAAATTATCTTTTTGTCCGTATCACAAATTAATAAATGCTCTATACCATTAGAGTTTAAAATATTAAGCCAATTGTCTCTGTTCTCTAAATTTGAGTAAATAGGTTCAGGATTCATTATCTTTTCAGCATTTGACGCTGTATTTACTCCATTTGAAATTAATTCTCGTCTAATATCCCCATCGGTTATTGTTCCAAGCAATTTATTATTTTCGTCAACAACGACTAGGATTTTTTCTTGACCCAATTGCATAAATTTTAAGATTTCATCTAATTGCATATCGGGGTTTATGAATAATTTTTGAGTATTTTTTATTTCTCTCATAATTTTATGATAAGTTTTTTTTATTTAAAACAAACTATAAATTGATATAATTTTGTGATGAGGGTTATATCACGGTTAGATATTAAAAATAACTATGTAATTAAAGGTCTAGCTTACGAAGGACTTAGAAAACTTGGAAAAGCTGAAGATTTTTCAAGGCAATATTATGAAGATGGAATAGATGAAATTATTTACATAGATAATGTAGCAAGCTTATACAGTCGAGAAGGAATATTTGAATTATTAAAGAAGTCTGTTGAAGAGATATTTGTACCAATTACAGTGGGTGGAGGAATTAGATCTGTTGAAGATGCTTATCAGTATTTTCTAAACGGTGCAGACAAAGTATTTTTAAATACCGCAGCTGTTAATAATCCAGATTTAATAAACGAACTTGCTGCTGAATTTGGGTCTGCAAACATTACTTTATCAGTTGAAACTATAATTGATGAAGGGAGTAAAAATTGGTCTATTTATACATCATATGGAAGAGACAAGTCTTTGTACAATCTTAAAGACTGGATTATTGAATCAACTGAAAGAGGAATAGGAGAAATATTTTTATCTTCAATAAATTTTGATGGTTTCCAAAATGGATTTGACTTAAATCTGGTTGATTATGTACTTAGTTTTTCAAAAGTTCCCGTCGTTTTAAGTAGTGGGTTTGGAAAATTAGATCATTTAAACAATCTTCCAAAAACATTATCAGGAATTGCTATTGGCTCAAGTTTTCACTATAAACATTTGGATATCGGTAAAGTTAAGCAAAAACTTCTAGAACTTGATTATAAAATTAGAAATGAATAAAATTTTTATTTTTAATACAGGTATTTCAAATTTACTAAGTGTAAGGTTTGCTTTCGAAAAATTAAATTATGATGTTGATATCGGCAAGGATTTGTCAATGCTATCTTATGGTGACACATTAGTTATACCAGGAGTAGGTCATTTTGATTCAATAATGAAAAATATTGGCAAAAAAAATATAAAGCTAATAAAAAATTTAATTATCAATAAAGAAGTATCTTATTTAGGTATTTGTTTAGGATTACAAATACTTTTTGAAAACTCATCTGAGGGAAACATGAGTGGTTTGGGACTGATTAAAGGTGGTGTTGAAAAACTATCTACAAAATTTGAGGATAGTCAAATTCCAGAAACACACATCGGTTGGAAGAATGTACATTTTACGGACAATAGTAAATTTAAAAATTATGACAAAAAAATGTTTTATTTTGTTCATCAATATTTTGTTAATCCAGTAGATGAACATATTATAAATTCTACAATTGAATTGTATAACAAAAAAGTTGTAGTAGGAATTCTTAAAGATAATATCGGAGGAATTCAGTTTCATCCAGAAAAAAGTGGTGAAACGGGTCTTGAATTTTTGGACTTCATGATTAAGGAAATTAATGGAAAAAATTAATTCAACAGCAATAATTGCTGCAAGAAAAGACTCAAAGGGCATAAAAGATAAAAACTTACAAAAAATTGGTAATACACCTTTGGTTGAAATTTCTATACTACAAGCAACTAGAACTTGTAAAAATGTGTTGGTAACTACAGATAGTCCAGAAATAATTTCTTTAGCTAAAAAATACAAAGATGTATTTGTTGTTAATAGAAATAAACAATTAGCCAAAGACGATTCACCTAAATTACCTGTATTGCAAAACGCTATTACTGTTGCTGAGAGTGAAGGGTTTGTTTGTAACGATTTTATTTTTGATTTACAACCCACTAGCCCATTTAGAAGAGACGATTCAATTCTAAAATCTTATGAATTATTAAAAAAATATGATAAATCTTCAAATCTAGTTTCTGTAAGCCCCACATCTTATCATCCCTCATATAATTTATTAGCGTTTAAAGAAGAAAATGGAGTAGAGTTGTTACACAAAACATCAGAACCAATAACAGGTAGAAATATGTTGCCTAGTACATATAAAATGGACGGCTGTATATTTTTATGGAAAAAAGAAATATTAATGAACAATTTCGACAATAGAATTATTTTGAGCAATACAATTGGCTACAAAGTGTCAAAGATTGAATCTTTAGATATAGATACACCAGAAGATTTAGATTATGCGAGGTATATATCTAAAAAATTATTTGAATAACTTTTTATATTGATTTTTTCTTCTGTACATTTTCCAAATAGGTAGAGGAATAAAATTTTTCCATATTCTCAATATTTCATTTACTTTTAATTTCAAGTCCAAAGAATAATTAAAAATATAGTCCATATTCTTAATTTTTATATTTTTTGATATGCAATATTTAAGAAATGCACGATTGTTTCTTAAATCATTTGAGTTTCCTAAAACCAATTCTTTAGGCAGTGTATTGTTAAATGAATTCAGATTGTTCATTAAATTTTTTGAATTATACTCTCCATCAAATTCATAATTGTTATTTCTATAAAGTTCAGACAAGAAATTATCTAGCTTATTTAAAGATTCATCTTCATAAAGGTCTTTATTATCAAAGACATTTAAGTTTTTGTCTTCTATCATATCTAGAACTTTTGATGCACAATCATCAATATTTTCAAAAAGTAAGTACTGTTTTTTATCAATTCCGAAAATTGCATTTCCTCTAAAATTTTTAAAAATAAGAATTTTTAAGCCGCATAAAGCTGCCTCTCCTGTTACTTTTGCAACACCCTCTCTTATGCTAGTAAATAGAAAAATTTTGCTTTTATTAAGTAAATCAATTATTTCTTTTTTGTCTAAATATTTGTTTTCAGAATAAACTGTAATGTTTCTTTTTTCAGACTCTGAAAAAATTTCATTAAAATTTTCTTCAAAAAGATAATCAAAAGTACTTTTTTTTGGCTTCTGATCTTCTGGAGCAACGACCATAACTCTCAAATCTGGTTTTTTTTTCATAACCTCTTTTATTATTAGAAAAAATTCTAGGTACCTTTTTGCCTTCACCTTTCTTCCAATAGTTATGATGTCATATTTTTTTTCTAAATGATTATTTTTGAAATCTTTACTAAGAAAACTTCTTGTGGTTAATTCAACTATTTCTGTACTCGGAATTATTTTTTCAGGAATCAGGCCTGGAAGACTTAAGTGAAAATCTATTAGTTCATTTTTAATTACATTATCCTCAGAAGCGCCCCAGTGGACTCCAATAAAGAAGCTTGCCTTTAGCTTTTTTAAGTATTTATTTTCTGATTTCTTATTAAATAGTAATTTATATTCTTTATGTGAAAATATGAGAACACCTGGTACATCAGCTTCACTAGATTTCAACTCAAAAACCATATATAAAGTTTATTGTTAAGAACTTAAATAATAAAGTTATTATGAGGGGATTTATAGTATCTAGTTCAATAAAGTCAGTTTATAATAGAACTATGTTGTCAACCTTTTCAAGAAATTTCACATCACTTTTTAGAGAAATAATTGAAAAATTTTATTTAACTTCTTGGCCAACTTCGGATTTTAAAACTTATGGCTATGAGGTGATAGAAAATTTTTTATCTGAAGAAGAATGTGATTATTTTGTAAATCTTTCAAACTCTTTATTAAAAGATGAAAGCTATATGATTAATGACAACGCTTGGTTAACTTTGAGAAAAGATGCTGACGATGGTCTAGATACAAAAGTTGCTCAACTCAATATGCTTCAAAACGTAGATGAAAAAGCAAAAGACTTGTTCACCAACGGGGATGTTCTAGATTTATTTAGTAAAAGAATCAAAGAAGAATTGGCAATTAGATCACTGTCAATCATGGTTGACCAACCTGACACTTCTACAAAAAGAAGTTGGCATGTTGATAATTTAGCTCCAGCTTCATTCAAGGCTTTCATCTACTTGACAGATGTGACAAAAAATACAAACAGCCCTTTTTCAGTTATTGCAAAATCTCATAGATGGGGATTTAGAAGATGGTTGACCTCTGTAATTAATTCAATCAGAGGGAATACACTGTCAGACATGTTAATTTTTTCACCAAAGGGAAGGGGTACAGAGTTAACAGCTCCGAAAGGTAGCTTAATTCTTTCAAATCAGATTATTTTTCATCGAGGTTCACCTTATCACACAGAAAACACCCGTTATATGATGGTTTTTTATTTGAGACGAAAAAAAGACACAAAAGAAGAGTTCACTCTTGGAAAGCCTAAATAAAATTAATTCGTCTTTTTCCAAATATCAAAAACAGTAAAAATATTATTTGAATGCAAGTGATGAGAGCCAATTAAACTTTTATTAAAAAATTTTTTATGGTGAGACAATGTTGTTTCCAAATAATTATTCGAGTCAATACTTTCTATTTTGTTTAAAGAAAAATATTCACCATACTTTTTATAAAAACCAAATGATTGAGAGACTCTAAATATATTATGCCCATCAAATAACAATCCTGCATTTCTCCCTTTACGAGAGTCCAAAATAATTGGATTCTTTTTGTGAGAAACCCAGTCTCCATCTAGCAAGTCTTCAGAATAATATAAATTCATTTGGTAATTGTGATTATTAAGCCCCATAGGATCTTCATTTGTCATTAGCCACCATTTGTTATTTTTTTGAAACAGCATGGTGTCTGCTGCATCTATATTTTCAATTAATACCTTTTCGAGTCTCCAGTCTAAGGGGAAGTTGTGACACTTATACAATCTAATATCTCTATTTTTTCCACTCTCGGGAACCATATAGACCTCGCTGTTGTGTTCAAAAAGAAAAGGGAAAGATAGGTGAAAGTTTTCTTCTAGAGCGGTACCAATAAATTCATATCTATCTTCAAACAATTCATAAACATTAATTTTTGCTTTTTTCTCTATGTAATTGTAACACTCCAAAAAACAGTAATTTTTATCGTCCTTTTCAATCACAAATGGGTCAGCATTAAAAGAATCTTTCATATTATCAATGAATATTGATTTTCTGTATTCAAGATTTCCCCAAGTACTTTTCTGAAATCCTACAAAGTGTCTATTATTTTTATTATTAAAATTTGAATTGTTTAATTTATTTCGAATTCTCTTAAAGATATATACAAATAACTGAAAATTTGTTGGATTTTTATAGATCTTATCAGCGTATGGAATATTTATTAAAAAATTAGGAAGCTTTTTATTTATAGCTATTTTTTGCAAGATTTGTTTTAAATAAAAGTACGCTCTTAGGTTTAATTCTGCCCTATTTAACAACCATGTTTTTTCAGTTGAGATATTTCCCCTAAACAATAAATTTCCATTATCCAAATTCTCTGTAAGTTGTTGAATAATGAAACCTGAATTGGGCTCTTTATTGTAAACTTCCCAAAAACCACTTGGACCACCACGATACTTTCTATCATCTCCAAGATGCATTGAAATTATTCCAAAATTACATAAATCTAGAATTTCTCCCCTAATTATTCTCTTGTTAAATCTCAAAAGGATGTCCAAATTTAATTCTTTTAGTTTTTTTAAAGAATTCTCTTTGAAGGTAAAAGAAATTCCTGTTTTTGAAAAACTGGCCTCGTATTCAAATCTTTTAATTTTATATTCAGTAATTTTGTATTTTCCAGATATGCTTGTGTGGTTTCTACTGTTTGATAAATTTCTTTTTTCCTCATATCTCATTATTAATTTTTTGAGGTAATTATTTAGGTATTTTCTTATAAAACTTATAGAAAGTAATTTCTTTATTTTTGAAGTTTGAATAGAAGGGGTATTACTAGCAATTAAATAATGAGTAACCTCCATTTCACTTTGATTTGTTATCCAATCAAGCAATTCTTTTTGGTATTTGTTTACATAATCATCTTCTAAAAGAAGACCAATTTTTAATTTTTGATTCATTAGATTTAATAATAACAAGAGATATAAATGTAATATTTAAAATTTTCATTTAAGTTATGAATCACCAAAAAAAAACTACTTGTTTATAATACTTCTACCGAAACAAATAAAACATTCAAATAAAAGGTGAATTATGCCAAGCAATAGGAATCATGATTATTTATACATAAGCGATGATAGATATTTTTTAAATCCCAAGTTTACTTCAGAACAATTTGTAAATTTACTTGATGAAATATCATTTGAAAGCAACTTCAATAGTTTATGGGATATTGGATGTGGAAATGGAGCTTTATTAGATTTCTTACACACAAAATTTCCAAAATCTAATCTGTATGGAAGTGACATAATCGAAAAAAGCTTAGAGGTAGCAAAAAAAAATTCGGATAAATCAATAAAATATTTTTTAGATGATATAACCAAAGAAAATACATCCGGTTTATTGTCAGATGTGATTGTATCTGTTGGAGTATTTCAAATATTTGAAGAAATAGAAAAAATATTATATCAATATATTTCAAGAGTAAAACAAAGAGGTTATGTATTTATCCAAGGTCCTCTGAACAAATATAGTGTTGATGTCTTAATAAAATACAGAGATAATCAAAATACCAAAACAGGCAAAGTTGACCAAGTTGGATGGAATATATGGTCCATTGATTATTTGGAGAAATTATTTAGTGAAATTAATGAAATAAAAGAATTTGAATTTATTCCTGTCAATTTCCCCAAAAATTTAAATGTAAAATTTGACCAAAAAGATACAATTAGAAGCTGGACGGCTGATTTAAACGGTGAAAACAAATTTATGAATGGAATAGTTGTTCAAGATCATTTTTTTATAAAATTAAAAATCGATAAGTAATTAAAAAATAAATTTTTAAAAGAATTTGGTAGTTTTTTGTAAATTCTTAATATATTTTCTTATACAAAATTTTATGTAAGTGGCCAGAGGCAGAATCGAACTGCCGACCCCTTGTTTTTCAGATAGAGGCAAACCATTTGTCCTTT
>MDSW01114305.1_pt1 | contig 18756 bp, 9 predicted proteins | sample 811171 | NCBI WGS metagenome assembly MDSW01 (sample SAMN05326641, study PRJNA326480) | marine metagenome | isolation source: seawater | place: Atlantic Ocean: North West | collected 2012 | reverse complement strand
GAGGCCCGTGGGTTCAACTACCCGAGGGCTTTTCAGCGGGCATGAGGGAGCCGAAGCTCCTTCATGTAGATGCTCCGGCTGTTGTGGCGCGCGAGGCTGTATTGAGGCTCTAAAAATGGCCCAGCATTCAATCACAGAGCCGAAATGATGCCGCAATTCCGGAAACAAAATCACAAACGTGCGTATGCGATTTGTGACAGAAACGTGATTTCTCTCGTCCATATCATGTCATTGCATGGGTATTTGGTTACAAATGGTCCCGGGGTGGTCGGGCTGGAATTACATCTCTCAAGCCGCACCCGTCCGTATGCGCAAACAGTCACATAAGGCTCAACCGGCTTTGCGGGGTAGCTTTTTCAAATCAAACAAGAAGGTTTCCGCACCCTCGCGCGCGCACGACCGCACTGCGAAGCGCGCCGGATCCCGCGAGCGCAAGCGCGGACCACTTCGGCCGTTCGTCAGGGACGAACGGGCATCGAGCGCGAGGGCCGCGGCGTCTTTCGGACGAGCGAACCCACTAGATCTCGGCCGATCTGCTGTCGCGTGGCTGGGCACCTGCGTTTTTTCGATCGGCGATCTGAGCTTCGAACCGCCCGTCGAGCGAGATGGCGACCATCGACGCCGCGCTCTGCGCGAAGCGCATGAAGCGCCTCATGGCGAGCTGGAACGATAACAGCGCCATGTGGGGCGGCGCCACCGCCCTCCTCGTCGGTTCCGGCGTGAACAAGGAGGACGACCTTCGCTACCTCAAGAGCGTCTCGCTCGAGATTTGGCTCTTCGGCTACGAGCTCCCGGACACGCTCATCCTCTTCACCAAGACGGAGATGCACGTCGTGACCGGAGGTAAGAAGGCCAAGCTGATGGAGACGATCGTCGAGAAGGTGGCGGAGGACGCCGGCGTGAAGGTGGTCGTCCACAACAAGCCCAAGGGCGAGGACGGCAAGGCCCAGGCGGACGAGCTCGTCGCCATCGCGGTGGACGGATCCCTCGTCGTCGGCGCCGTCGCCAAGGAAGCCACCGAGGGCGCGCTCACCGCGCACGCGAACGAGGCGATCAAGGCTAAGGGCGTCAAGGTCGTCGAGATCGCCCCCGGTCTGGCGGACGCGATGGCGATCAAGGACGAGGACGAGATGCCGCTCATGAAGAACGCGGCGAAGCTCACGACGAAGGCGATGGCGTGGACGGTGGAGCAGGTCGAGGGCATCGTCAACGACGAGACCAAGGTGGCGCACTCCAAGCTCTCGGAGCAGTGCGAGGACCAGATCCTGGATCCGAGCAAGCTCGGCCTGAAGGACATCGAGGCGGACGACGTGGACATCTGCTACCCCCCGATCGTGCAGTCGGGCGGCGAGTACGAGCTGAAGATGAGCGCGGTGAGCACCGACAAGAAGCTCCACTACGGCGTCGTGCACATCTCCCTCGGCGCGCGCCACACGCAGTACTGCGCCAACATCGCCCGCACCTTGATGATCGACCCGACGCAGGAGATGGAGGACGTGTACGCCGCCGCGCTCGCCGCGCAGGAGGCGGCGCTCGCAGCGCTCGTCGACGGCGCCGATCTGGCGGCGCCCCACGACGCCGCCAAGGCGGCGCTCGTCGCCGCCAACCCCGGCGGCGCGGGCGAGGCCCTCGCCGCGAAGCTCGGGAAGTCCGTCGGCACCGCCATCGGCCTGGAGCTGCGCGAGCCCAGCCTGATGCTCGCGCCCAAGTCCCGCGGCGCGGCGCAGAAGGTCCGGGCCGGGCAGTGCTACAACGTCCAGATCGCGCTCGCCGGACTCACGAACGAGGCGGCGAAGGAGGGGAGCAAGGCGCGCACGTACGCGGTGATGATCGCGGACACCGTCGTCGTCGGCGCGGGCGGGGCGAAGCCCGAGGTCATGACCGCGGGCGTCACCAAGGCGCTGAAGGACATCGCGTACCAGATCAACGACGACGACGACGAGGAGGAGGAGGAGGAGGCCGCGGCGAAGAAGAAGGGTGCCAAGGCGGCGACCGTCGCGGAGGGCGGCGTCGTGATGGACGCCAAGACGCGCGCCGAGCAGGTCGGGCCCACGGACGAGGACGCGCGGAGGCGAAAGCAGGCGACGCTGGCGGACAAGAAGAACCGCGAGACGCACGCGCGACTCATCGGGGCGCAGAACGCGACGCTGGAGGGCGGGAAGGGCGGCGCCACCGCGGATTTCGTCGCGTACAAGTCCATGGCGGACGTTCCGGTGCCGAGAAACTCCGACCCGGTGCTCACGGTGGACCGCGACGCGGAGACGGTGCTCTTGCCCGTGCACGGCCAGCTCGTGCCCTTCCACATCATGGCGGTGAAGTCCGTGACCGTGACGCAGGACGCCGGGCACGCGTTCATTCGCATCAACTTCAACGCCCCGACGGCGCCCGGCGCGACGGCGGCGAACGCGACGTACCCGGCCAACGTCAAATTCCCGGACCTGACGTTTCTGCGCGAGGTTTCGTACCGCTCCTCGGACACGAAGCACGCGAACTACATCGTGCAGGAGATGCGCGCGTTGAAACGGAACGTGTCTCAGCGCGAGACGGAGAAGGCGGAGCGCGCGACGCTCGTGCGCCAGGAGCGGCTGGTGCTGTCGCACGGCAGGGTGCACCGCCTCGTCGGCTTGTGGATGCAGCCGACGTTCGGGGGGCGCGGCGGGCGCAAGGCGGGCACGCTCGAGGCGCACACCAACGGTCTGCGCTACGTCGGCGCCAAGGCGGACGAGCAGGTGGACGTCATATACAGCAACATCAAGTTCGCGTTCTTCCAGCCGGCGAAGAAGGAGCTCAAGACGCTCATTCACTTCCACCTCCACGACGCCATCATGATCGGCAAGAAGAAGACGAAGGACGTGCAGTTCTACATGGAGATCATGGAGGCGGTGCAGAGCCTCGACGGCGGGCGGAGGAACATGTACGACCCGGACGAGATCGAGGAGGAGCAGCGCGACCGCGAGCGCGAGAAGCGCATCCACAAGGAGTTCAGCGGGTTCTGCCGCAAGGTGCAGGACATCTGGGAGAAGGACTTCCCCAAGCTCGGCCTCGAGTTCGACTCCCCGTACCACGACCTCGCGTTCGACGGCGTCCCGTTCAAGTCCACCGTGAGGATTCTCCCCACGGCGACGTGCCTCGTCGAGCTCACCGAGTACCCCTCGCTCGTCATCTCCGCGGAGGATATCGAGGTGGTGAACCTCGAGCGCGTCGGGTTCCACCTCAAGAACTTCGACATGGCCATCATCTTCAAGGACTTCTCCCGCGACGTCCACAGGATCGACCAGATCCCCGTGCAGAACCTGGACAACATCAAGCAGTGGCTCGCCACGCTGGACATCAAGTACTACGAGGGCAAGTCCAACCTCAACTGGAAGCCGCTGCTGAAACAGATCAAGGAGGACCCGGACGAGTGGCTCGAGAGCGGCGGGTGGGAGTTCCTGAACAACGAGATCGACGACGAGGACGAGGAGGGCGAGGAGGCGGAGTCCGAGTCGGATTTCGCGCCGAGCGACTCGGAGGAGGAGGAGTCCGAGTCCGAGTCCGAGTCCGAGTCCATGGTGGAGTCCGAAGAGGACGACGAGGACGGGGACGAGGAGCTCTCCGACTCGGGCATGGACTGGGACGAGCTCGAGGAGGAAGCCATGGCCGCCGACGAGGAGGCGTCCGATTCCGACAAGAAGCGAAAGCGAAAGAAAAAGTGAACCCGGACGGACGCGCGGTCGGAGGGAGGCGAGCGAAGCGCCGTACATCGCAAACGATTATAGCCGTCTCTCTCGCGCCGTACCGCGGATTTCGTCACCCCGGGGTCTCCCCCCCTCCTTCGTCCACGAACCAGTCCGAGCGACACAGCTCGGGATCGTGCACGGCGACGTCGTACACGCACGGCCGCGTCTCTCGAACCACCACCCTCTGATCCCCGAGCCCGCCGTCCGCGCACGTCCACCGCACCGTCGCGCGCCGCGCCAACCCCGGGCCCGCCGGCCGGTTTGGCCGCCGCGGATCCTTCACCCCCGCGCACGTCGTCCCCCCCAGGAAGCGCTCCTCCACGAACCGCGCGCGCGATCGTCTCCCCGCGTCCGAGTCGCGGGGGAACTCGTCGGGCTCGAGGAACGCGTCGCTCCGCGTCCCGACGCGCGCCTCGAACTCGCCCAAGCTGACTCGACTCGCCACGCCGGGGAACTCGACGTGATACTGCGTCACGCGCTCGCCGCGACACACCTCGTACGCCCACCACCCTTTCAGCGTGTACGCGCACCCCGACGCGTCCGCGCCCGCGACGCCGAGCGCGGCGTCGATCACCGCCTCGCGCGCCATCGTCTTCCCGCTCTCTCGAGAGACCGCCGCCGCCGCTTTTCGCCGTCGAGCGACGGCCCCCGACGACGCGGGGCACGCGTCCGCGCACGCGACGCGCTGCGCCGCCTCCGTCGCCTCGAACGCGCGCGCCGCGCCTTTTCCTTTTCCGCCGGGTCGCGACCGAAGGTCCCTGTTCGCGTCCATCGCCGCCTCCGCGACGTCCGCCGCGGTGCCCGCCGCGAGAAGGTCGTCGCATACCTTCCTGAACGCGTCCACCTCGAACCGCGTCAGCCCGCTCTCGCCGTCCCTCTCCGCAAGCGCGTACGCCGCCTTCTCCCGCTCCGCGGGACGAGGAACGATCGCGAACGCCTTCATCAGCCGCGGGAGGTCCCCGGCGCACTGCAACCGCACGCGATCCTCGACGAGGTCCTCGCTCACCGACGCGTCGCCGTGGCGCGCGAGGCGCCGGACGGCGTCCCGCGTCAGCGCGCGACAGACGTCGCACCGCGCGTCTCGCGCCGCGGAGGCGACGGCGGAGGCGGAGGCGGAGGCGGCGGAGGAGGCGGCGGCGTCGTCTCGGGGCGCCGACGCCGCGGAGGAAGACCGCCGCGTCTCGCGCGCGTCGCGCGCCACCTTCTTCTTTTCGCGCTCGAGGCGAGCCTTCTCGAGCTTGACCGCGCTCTTGCTCGGGTCGTTCGCGCGGGCCGCGCCGAATCCCGCGGGGAGGACGTCGCGCGCCGCGCGCAAGAGATTCTCGCGCGCCGCCGCGGACTCGAGCGTCTTCGCGGGTTTCTTCTCGACGCGCGCGCCCTCGGCGGAGAAGGCGGAGTCTTGCGCCTTGAGGACGCGTCGCATCAGGTCCTGCACTTTGCGGTCGAGGGTCGCCTTCGCCGCGCCCTCCAGCTCGAGCTCGACGTCGTCGTCGTCCTCTTCCGCCGAAAACAACGCCGACGATGGGCACCAAGGCCCGTCGAGGCTCGTGCACGCGTACTCGGAGACGGGCGGAGCGTTCGTCGGCAAGTTCGCCACCTTCGCGAATGGGAAACGACTCCGCATCACCTGCAGAGGCGAGCCTCCCCCCGGCCCATCCGAACTCGTCCCCGACGCGGGGAGGAGAAGGAGGAGGACCAACACCAGCAGGCGCATCCCGCCGCCTCGCCTCTCGCGCCACACCCGGGCGACGAGATCTGAGCGATCGTCGTGGTTGATTACTTCTGAAAATGACGCGACGATGCCGCGACGTCGACGACGAGTTCCACGTTTATCGACGACGCGTCGTCAGTGCCAGTCAGCGCGCTTTCACCGCGATGCTTCGCCGGGCCCTCCTCGGGGCCCGTCGTCGCGCGCTCGCGGACGCGGGTTCCGACCTCGCGTCGTTCGCGCGCGCGCGCGCGGCGTCCGCGAGCGCGAGCGGCGGGGACGGCGGCGCGCCGTCGGGGACGACGAGCTTCGGGTATCAGGAGGTGAAGGCGGAGGAGAAGGAGGGGCTCGTCGCGGAGGTTTTCGAGCGCGTCGCGCCCTCGTACGATCTCATGAACGACCTCATGTCGGGCGGCATCCATCGCGTCTGGAAGGATTACCTCGTCTCTAAGGTCGGCGTGTTCCCGGGCATGACGCACCTGGACGTCGCGGGGGGCACGGGCGACGTCGCCTTCCGCGTCCTCCGCGCGTTGCGGGCGGAGGAGGCCGCCGCGAGGCGCGCGGGGGGCGGCGACGCGCCCCGCGCCGGGGCGGAGGGGGTCGGCGAGGTGATCGTCTCGGACATCAACCCGGCGATGCTGAGCGAGGGACAGAAACGCGCGGCGAAGCAGGGCCTGACCCGCGAGGCGGACGTGCGCGGGAACCCCCTCGCGAGGCTGCGGTTCGTGGAGGGGAACGCCGAGCGGCTTCCGTTCGAGGACGCGAGCGTGGATTGCTACACCATCGCGTTCGGGCTGCGCAACGTCACGGACGTCGCCGCGGCGCTCAGGGACGCGCACAGGCTTCTCAAACCGGGCGGGCGGTTCATGTGCCTCGAGTTCTCCCACGTCAAGGCGGAGCCCCTGCGGAGCATCTACGAGATGTACTCGTTCAACGTCATCCCGGCCCTGGGCGAGGCGGTGGCGCGCGATCGCGCAAGTTACCAGTACCTCGTGGAGTCCATTCGCAAATTCCCGAAGCAGGAGGAGTTGGCGGCGTCCATGATCGACGCCGGGTTCGCCTCCGTCACGCACGAAAACCTCACCGGGGGCGTCGTCGCCATCCACAGCGGGTTCAAGGCGGCGTGACGCTCCGCGAGAGGAGACGAAAGGAGAGCGGCGCCGCGTGAACGACGTATTATTTTTTTTCGAAATGAATGAACGCGCGCCCCTACGTAATCGCCCGAAACCGCTCACGCCGACGCGACGTTGGTGAGCTCGTCGACGTCCATCGACTCGTCGAGGTCGATTGACTGCAGGTCCGTGGGGAGACCGTACCCGAGCGCGGACCCGGAGTTGGCGGCGAGCATCTGGAGCTCGCCCATGTGCGACCGCCTGAAGGTGTCGACGGCGATGGAGATGTCCTCGTTGCTCATCTCCATCTCGCCGAGGATCGCCGCCCCGAGCTGCAGCGACGGCTCGAGCGTCTCGGGGACCACCGCCCTCGCGCCCGCCCGCTCGAGCTCGAGGCCCTGCGCGACGTCCGTCGCGCGCGCGTACACCTTGATGTGCGGGTAGTGTTTCTTCAGCGCCCACACCGTGCGGTAGGTCCCCCCGGGGCTGTCGACCGTCACCACCGCGCACGACGCCTTCTCGGCGCCGACGGCGTGCAGGACGGCGTCCGAGCCGGCGTCGCCAAAGTACACGGGGAGGTCCGACGCCCTGGCCGTGGACACGATGTCCGCGGAGACGTCCAGACCGACGTACGGGATGAGCTGCTCGTTCAGGAGCTCGCCGATCATCTTCCCGACCCTCCCGTACCCCGCGACGATGACGTGCCCGTTGAGGTCGCTCGCGTCGCCCTCCTTCGCCTGCAGCGACGCCACCGACTGCTCGGACTTGAAGAAGTCCTTGAGCTTGACGCCCACGTTGGCGAGGAGCGGCGTGGCGGCCATCGTCAGGACGACGGCGAGGTTGATCTGGTTGACGATGCTCATCGAGAGCAGCCCCGCGGAGGCGGCGAGGCCGAACGTCACGAACGCGAACTCACCGCCGGGGGCGACGTACACGCCCGAGCGAAGCGACGCGAGCATGGAGAGCCCAAACGCGGGACCGCAGACGGCCATGACGCCCATCTTCACCGCCAACAGCCCGACGGCGATGCCGAGGATCGACCCGAAGTTCGCGAAGAGCGTGCCGGGGTCGATCTGCATCCCGACGGTCATGAAGAAGAGACCGAGGAGCAACCCGCGGAAGGGCGCGATGTCGGATTCCACCTGGAGGTGGAACTCCGTCTCCGCGAGGAGAAGCCCGGCGAGGAAGGCGCCGAGCGCCATGGACAAGCCGAGGGACTGCGTCAGGAGGGACGTCCCGAGCGCGGTGAAGAGCGTCGTCGCGGTCAACACCTCGGAGTTGCGGAGCTTCGCGATGCGCTTGTAGATGGGGCGGAGCACCGCGCGGCCGGCGACCATGATGGCGCCGATGGCGACCACGGTCTTGAAGATGGCCTTGACGAGCGAACCGAAGATGGCGGTGATGGATCCCGAGTCCGGTCCGGCGAGGAGCGGGACGAGCATGAACACCAGGACGACGGTGAGATCCTGGAAGAGCAGGACGGAGAAGGTGGCGCGGCCGTGCCTCGCCCCCGTCTCGCCGCGATCCTGCAGCACCTGCAACGCGACGGCGGTGGAGGAGAACGCCAGGCCCATGCCGACGACCACCGCCTGGGGGATCGTCAAGCCGCACGCGGTCGCCGCGGCGGCGATGCCGACGGTGGTGAGCAGCATCTGCATCGACCCCATGCCGAAGATGAACCGCGCCATGCTCTGCAGGCGCTCGTAGGACAGCTCGAGGCCGATGTTGAACAGGAGGAAGACGACGCCAAACTCGGCGAGCACCTTCGCCTGCGCGACGTGGTCGACGATGCCGAGCATGTACGGCCCGACAACGGCGCCGCCGACGAGGAAACCGAGAACGGGGCTCCCGCCGGGAATTTTGGACACGAGCGTCACCGCGAAGATGGACGTGAAGAGCAACACGAGGGCGTCGAGAAGACCCGCCTCGTGCGCCTCCTCGAGCGCGTGCTCCGCGAGCTTGCGCTCGCTCTCGGGGATGTTCGCGACGATGCTCTTGTACCCGGAGTCGATCGTCGCGGTGACCTGCGCGACGCTGCTGGCCACGGCGTGGCGCACGGGCTGCGCGGAAGGGAGGAGCATCCCGGCGAAGAAGGCAAACGCGAGCGCGATGCCCGCGGCGAGAGACGTGCCCTGCGCCTTGTCCTCGCTCGAGGTGAAGAACTTGCTCGCGATCTGCTTCGAGCTCCCCTGCGGCTTAGGCACGGACGCGGCGACGGCCTCGGACTCCGCCTTCTCCTTCTCCTTCTCCTCCGCTTCCGCCCTCTCCTTCTCCTCCGCTTCCGCCTTCTCCTTCGCCGCCTCCGCCGCGGCGGCGGCGGCGTCGGCGCCGCCCTCGATCGTCTCGACAACCGTCGCCTCGACGAGCGCGTCGAGGCACTCCTCGTCCTCCGGGGGGCACTCCGCCGCGGCCTTCTTGGCCGCCTTCTCGGCCGCCTTCTGCGCCTCGCTCGTGAGCTTCTCGCGACGCTCGTCGAGCGCGCGGATCTCCTCCTCCGCCTCGCTCCACGCGACGCGCGCGGCGAGCACCTCCTCCATCATCTGCTCGACGACCGCCATGGCGTCGCTGGCGCGCTCGTCGGCGGCTTCCGCCGCCGCCTTCGCCTCCTCGGCGGACTTGACCGCCTCGGTGTGTTTCTCCTCGCGGCTCGCCTTGGCGCTGACCGCCTTCTCGTACGCCTCCTCGGCCTCGGCGATGCGCTCCGCGATGACAGGGACGGCGTCCTCCATCGCGAGCTCCTCGGTGAGCCACCACTGCTCCGACTTCTTCGGGGGTTTGGGCGGCGGCGGCGCGGGCTCGGGCGCCGCCTTGGCGTCCGCCTTCCCGCCCTTCGACTCGGTCGCCTCGAGCTCCGCCTCGAGGGCGTCGTCGACGCACTTGACGACGTCTTCGTCGCCGCCGCACTCGGCCGCGAGGGCGATCTCGAGCACCTTCTGCTTCTTCTTGAGGTCACCGATGAGAATCTGCGCCTCGCCCATCTTCTCCACCGCGGCGTCCGATTTCTCCTGCGCCCTGACGACGCTCTCCTCCCACTCGGCGTGATCCTCCCACGCCTTCGCCGCGAGCTGCGCCTGCGTCTGCGCGACGAGCTCGAGATCCTCCTGCTTCGCGAGCTGCTGCTCCTCCTTCTTCTTCGTCTCCGCCTCCTTCTCGATCAGCTCCAGGCGAAGCTCCTCGAGCTCCTCGAGCTCCTTCGTGAATGCCGCGGCGGCGTCACCCTCGTCCGCGCTCAGCGCCGGGGCGGCGGGGGGTTCCTCGTCCGCGGACTTCTTGGCGGAGGCGGCGGAGGAGGGAGGGGGGGCGCACCGCGCGAGCACGACGCGCGAGGGGCGGCGAGGCGCGGAGAGGCGGACGCCCCGAGGGCTGGGCCCGAACGCGGACGCCACCGCGACGGTCCGAGGGATGATGGGTGCGACGGCGGATCGACGCGTCGTCGAAGCGCCGCGAACCGACGCGGGGGCCAGGGCGACCGCGCCGCGCATCGCGGTGAGCATCGCGAGCGGAGACGCTCTCGCACGAAAAGAGAGACGTGTGGCGCGGGCGACCGATCGCTCGTTCGCGCGCCTGGGCGCTCGTGGAGAGTGGAGCCCCCGCCCGCGCGCGGAGCGCCCCCGTATTTCGCCGCGTGGAACCGCGTGGATCAGGTTCAGGAAATCCAGGTCGCTGCAGGCAAACGCGTGGCATCGTACGAGTGATCAGTTAGTCGCATGTTTATGCTCGTTCGTCGTTTTTTTCTCTTCTTCAGACTGGAAAGTTAGGTCTCTCTTTTGAGAGAAAAGACGGGACCGCGCTGCGCCGCGTCACGGGGCATATTCCCCGGCTGCGCCCGAGAGTACAGTGAACCGCGGCGCTGACGCTCCGAGCAAATTTCCAGGGCCGCCACGAGTGGCGCGGGTCGGCGGGAAATCTCGGAACGTCATTGCGGGAGGCGACGGCCTCGGTCTTGGACGGCCTCGGTCTGCGACGGAGTCGGTCGGCGACGCCGCCTCCCCCCTCCGCGTCGGGGCGAGGCGCGTTCGTCATGCAGCCGCCGCACCGGCCGGACGCGGCGATGTTTTCCCACGGCGTGGACCGCCGCGCGTTGGACAACCTCCACCTGCTTCGCGTCAAAGATCTCGCGCTCGTGTGCCAGATGGTGAACATGCCGAGGTCGGGGAACAAGACCAACCTGACGGACCGCATTCGGGGCGTGTGCTCGAGCCCCGTCCTGGTGCACGCGGCCGGGGGTAAGGGCGCCGTCGAGCGGGCGCTCTGGCTGGCGTATCATGCCCTGGCCGCGGACAAGGGCTGTTCGATCGACGACCTGATCGCCGCCGCGCCGTCTCCGTCCTCGAGCGCGTCGAGGAAGCGTCGCGCGGAGGAGGCGGCGGGGGCGCTTCGCGCGTTTTCCTCCGCCGCCGCCGGTCACGACTCCGGCGGCGGTCACGGCGGCGGCGGTCACGGCGGCGGCGGCGGCTCCGAGACCAACGTGTGGCAGCGCGCGCTCGCGGCGGACCCGTTCTGGGCCGCCGCGGATGAGCCCAAGATGGCGAGCACCCCGGGCGTGGTCCTCCCGCCGACGCGCCTCCGCTCGCACGCGCACGGCAAGAACGTCCACCTCGACCGCCCGTTCACCGTCACCCCGGCCCAGGCGAAGCTCCTGAAGGTCCACTCCGACCTGTACGAGCTCCAGATGGCGTGCGTGCTGCTGGACGACCCCGTGCCCGCGCGGCTGCACTGGCCCTTCCTCGCGGCGCTGCGCGTCAACGGGCACCCGCTGCCGGTGATGTACCGCCTCGCCGGGAACCCGATGGGGAAAGCCGGGCGGGACCCCCCGGTCGCCATCCCCCCGAACGCGGTCGTCGCCGGGACCAACCGCCTCACGTTCACGTGCCAGGACACGCGCCCGTTCGCGGTGCTCCTGCGCGTCGCGAAGCGGCGGACGAAGTGGGAGGTGAAGGGCCTCGTCCCCGCCCCGCCTTTGTTCGCGAGCGCGAAGGCGCACCTCGAGCGGTCCCTCGGCGGCGGTCCGAGCGCCCGAGGGGGGACCGGCGGCGCCGCCGACGACTCGGACGACGATCTGATCGTCGAGGATACCGCGGTGCTCTCGCTGAAGTGTCCCATCACGGGGCGGATCATGCGCACGCCCGCGCGCGCGAGGGGGTGCCAGGGCATGGCGAGCTTCGACCTCGACGATTACCTCGAGATGAACGAGCGCACGCGGAAGTGGACGTGCCCCAACTGCGGCGCGTCGGGGCGACCCTCGGACCTCGTCATCGACGCCTTCCTGACCCGCGTCGTGGGCGTGCTCCGGGCGAGAAGCGGCGGGGAGGACACGGGGGGCGTCGCGAGGATAGAGGTGGAGTCGAGCGGGCGGTGGCGCCCGTGCCCGCCGGAAGAGTCCAACAAAGACAAAGACGCGACGCGGGACGACGCGACGTGGGTCGCCCCGGAGGCGCTCGAGCGCGTCGTCGTCGGCGTCGGGGGATCGGTGCTCAACGTGCCTCCGGACCTCGCCGCCGCGGGGGAGGGCGGCGCGGAGGGCGGCGGAGGAGGCGTAAAGAAAGCAGCGGAGGGAGCCGCCGAGCGAGCGGTGGACGTCGGGGAGGAGAGCGAGGACGAGGCGGAGGAGCTGCGACGCGCCGTCGCGGAGGCGACGCGGGGGGCCGAGGGCGCCGCGGGCGCGCGCCGAGGATCCGGGGGGGGCGCGGAGGACGTCATCGTCATCAGCGACAGCGACGACGACGACGACGACGACGATACCGCCGACAACCCAGGCGGCGCCGTCGCGGCGGAGGCGTCTCGTCCGGTCGCCGCCGGTCCGGCGGACGAGGCGGCGGCGGCGGAGCTCGCGGCGATCCACGCGTGGGCCGCGCGCGCGTCGCTCCGCGCCGACGTGGACGCCGCGGCGGAGGCGTCGACGTCCGCCGCGCACGCCGCGATGGCCGCCGCGCGGCTCGCCGCCAAAGCCGCCGAGGCGTCGTTCCGCGCGTCCGAGGATTCGCGGCGGATCGGAGAAGCGGACGCGGTGTACTCGGCGATGGCGGCGGCGTACTACGACGCGCGGAGGGAGTCCGTCTCCGCCGCGGAGGCGTCGAGGGCGCGAACGTCCGCCGCCGCGGAGGCGGGCGCCGCCGCCCGAAACGAAAATCCCCCTCTCTCTCGCGAAAACGCCCGAAACCAAAACCCCCGAAACCAAAACCAAGACGCCGCCGGAGACCCCGCCGTCTCCGTCTCCGCGCGCGCCGCCTCCGCCGTGCCCAGCCCGAGCGAGGTCGCGAGGGGGGGGGTGCGGTCCCAGTCCCTGGGGGCGAGCCGAGCGGAGGGCGCGCGCGAAGACCCCGGGCGGATCGGAGCGCCCGCGCCGACGGATGGCCCCGGGGGACGGGAAGAACGCGCCGCGGAGGAGGAGGAGGAGGCCCCGGGCGCGGGCGCCGCGGGGGCGAACGCGGCGGCGGCGAGCGCGCACGCGGCGGCGGAGACGCCGGGGGGTCGACCCGCGCTTAAGTTCGTGTTCAGGCGGACGCCTCAAACAGACGCGGACCGACGGGTCGAGGAGGAAGAGTACTCCGCGTGAGCGCGCGCGGAAACGAGTCTTTTTGCACATCGTCCACGTTATACCGTAGTCTACTTGTAGTGGATCCACACCGAAGGTGATGATTGCCAACGCGCGAGAGATGCGGTACTTTTACCTTTTTTTAGTGGTGAGGGCGCTCCGTTCGAGGTGAAACCCTTTGTTCTTTTCTCGTCGAACCCCGGCGCGTGCGACGCCGAGAATCGTCTCGTCCGTGGGCTGATGGGCGCGCCCACCGCGCGCGGCGCTGGCACGGACGAAACGGCGCGGGGATTCATTCCTCTCGGATAGACTCGCGTCTCTTCGGACCCCCCGGCGTCATCCCTTCCCCCCGCGGTCGCACGCCATGTCGTTCGTTCCCTCGGCGTCGTTGACGCCGACGGCGCGCGGGGGCGGCGTCGCTCCTCCGCGGCGGACGCGCTTCCGGTCGCGCGCGTCTTCCTCGCGCGACGCTCTCGCGCGTCATCCTACGTGGCGGACGTTCAACCCTGACGAAAGTTCGTCGGGAGGCGGACGGCCCCGGGCCGCGAGGGACTTCGCCCGCGGCGTCTCACCCCTCCCCGCGCCGTCTCGCGAGGCTGCGCGTCGTCGTCGTCGTCGTCGCGCGGCGCGCGTCGCGCGCTCCACCCCCGGCGACGACGACGCCGCGGACTGCGACGCGCCCTGGGCGACGGACGCGGACCCCGGGCTCAACGCCGATCTGTTGTCCGAGCCCGGGTGCCTCTCCGTGGCGCGCCGGTTCACCCGCGACGACGAGTGGCGCGAGTACCAGAGCCCCCGTCGGTACTTCGAGCAGATGGTCACCATCAACGGCTCCGTCGTCGCGCGCCGCGTGACGATCCCCGCGCTCGTCATCGCCGCGTGGTCCGCGGCGGTCGGATTCGCGTCGGCGGCGTTCCCCGCCGTCGCCGCCTCCGTCTCCCGCGCCGCCCCCTTCGTCGCCGTCGTCGGCGGCGCCGTCTCGCTGCTCCTGGCGTTCCGAACGAACGCGGCGTACGCGCGGTTCGGCCGGGCCGCGGACTCGTTCGCGGAGGTGATCGCGATGACGAGGAACTTATCGCGGAAGATGGTGGTGTGGTGCCCGGTGGAGGATCGCGACGCGCACGCGCGGTTGGTCGCCGCCATCCCGTGGAGCATCAAGCACCGCGGGCAAGGCATCGAGGGCACGGACGCGGCGCGCGAGGAGCTCGAGAACGTCCTCGACGCGCCGCAGCTCGAGCGCCTGGACCTCGGGTCGAACGTCCCGATGCAGATCATGACGGAGATCACGCGCGGGCTGGACGCGATGAACGAGCGCCGAGTCGAGCTCATCTACCAGCTCCTGATGGACAACGACCTGACCGCGCTTCACGCGCAAGCCGCCCGGACGGACCGCCTCGTGGGCACGCCCACGCCCGTGAGCTATTCGCGACACATCAGCCGCGGCTTGGTCCTGTGGCTCCTCGCGCTGCCCGCGGTGTACGCGAGCGCGTGCCCGATCTGGGTGCTCGCCCCCGCGTCGCTGTGCGTTGCGTGGCTGCTGCTCGGCATCGACGACATCGGGATGCAGCTCGAGCAGCCGTACACCGTGATGTCCATCAGGCAGTTCTGCCAGGAGTGCGAGGAGGAAGTGAAGCGCGAGATGGGCGAGAGCGCGTGGACGCCGCGCATAGGCAAGCCGAGGGAAGACGTCCTCGAGAGCGACTTCCTCAACCCGGAGATGACGGAGTTCGAAAAGGCGGGGAAGCGACGACGCGCCTCAGTCTCGCGCGAGGGGGGGGAGCGAGGCGCGGGGATGAGCGAAGCGAAGAGGAGCCGCGAGAGGCGCGCGGGGGGGGAGACGAAAACGCGCGAGGTCGCGATCGAGGCGAGCGTCGCGCTCGACAGCGCGGGGTGAGGGACGCGGCGGATCTATCCGAACGAACCGGCGTAACGAAAATGTGTCGACAGTTCATCAGCACAAGACTACAGTTCAGCAGGAAGCAGTGGCCGGCGCGCGCCGGGTGCTCGAAATCCGGGGCGATCGAGTCAGCCAGTGTCGAACGCTGAGCCCGCGGCGCGCCCGCCCGCATCAAAATTTTTTACAGGTGTCGTCTGAAAAAAACGCGGCGAACATCGTGTTGACGACGAACGCCCCCGGCGCGCGCTCACTCGCGCCGTCGCGCCGGCTCCGCGCGACGCATTCGTCGCTGACTCATCCACCATGGGGATGTGCTGGAGCTGTTTCTGCACGCCGGTGTGCTGCGCGAGCGGATCGGCGTGCGCCTGCCCCGCCGCGTTCAGGTGCTGCGGTACGAGCGGCATCGTATTCCTCGAGCATCCCGCCACGTTCGTGGTGGCCGGCGTGTTCTTCCTCCTGGGCTTGATCCTCCACGGTTTGATGACGACCGCGTGCGCGAAGGAGGCGGGCATCGCGTGGAACCCATTCCCGTGGGTGTACTCCGGCACGTCCTGTTTCAGCGAGGGCGGCAACGTCGAGCACTTCAGCTACGGCTTCTGGTCCGCGCTTTTCATCGGCGTCTCCTTCCCGTTCCTCGCGTGCGCGACGTGGGCGCACGCGACGAAGAAGCGCCGCGACGAAGAGTCCCAACTCCAGCTCGAGCGGTACGCGCAGCTCGGCCTCAACCCGCACCTCCAGCACTCCCCGGCGGCGGTCGCCCTCGCGATGCAAGCGCACCAACAGGCGCAGGGATTCGTTCATCCCCCGGGGCCGCAGACGGGGCACTTTCCCGCGCACTTTCCCCCCTATCCGACGGCGCCGCCGGTGACGCTCGTCGCGGAGGTCGACGGCGCGAACGCGGCGGCGTGGGCGAACGAGGCGGGCGCGAGCGGGGCGGGCGCGAGCGAGGCGGGCGCGAGCGAGGCGGGGACGAGCGGCGGGAAGCGAGGCGGCGGGGGATCGTGAAGACTGGAACCCGAGCGCCGCGTGTCGGGCGTCAGTTTGTAGACCTTGTATTACTATCACGTCGTATCGCGTCGTCGCGACGGACGCCTTCTCGTCTCGCGCGTCACGCCGGAGCGGGACGCTCGTACGAGTACTCCGTCTCCAGGAGATGGAAGAAAGCGTCGACGTACGCCGGTACCCTCGGGACGACGCTTGGATCTTTCCCCCGGAGCATCTCCTCGAGCGCCGCCGTCGGCACCCACGACGCGTCGGTCACCTCCGCCTCGCCGACGGCGAAGCGCGTCGCGCTCGAGTCAACGGGTAACACGTACACGTCCTCGAAGCAGTTGCACCCGCCCCAGCCGCTCTGCTCCGCGGGCACGGTGAACGCGAACCGCAGCTCGTCCGGATCGCGCACGACGACGCCGAGCTCCTCGGCGAGCTCGCGCGCCGCCGTCTCGCGCGAGTCCCCGCCGGCTTCGATGTGCCCAGCCGCGCTGATGTCGAGGCGGTCGGGGAAGGTGTCCTTGTTCGGGGAGCGACGCTGAAGCGCGACGAGCTGACGCTCGACGTCGATCAGCCAGACGTGCACGGAGCGGTGCCAGTCTCCGTCGCGATGCACCTCCCCGCGGGGCTTGGTCGTGCCCGTGGACACGCCCTTGTCCTCGTAGATGTTAAAACTCGACCCGGGTGGACGCATGACGTCGAACATCTCCGACGCGCTCTGCGCCTCGGCCAGCGCGGCGGGGTTCCGCGAGGAGGAGGGGGGGGAGGGGGAGGTCATGGCGCCCCCCCCCTGAGCGCGACCGCCGCGAGATGGCCTCGCGCGGCTTCGGAGTGGGGGAAGACAGCCGAGGAGCACCCGGACGTGCGAATAAAAAAACGACTGGTCGGGCGGCTGTCATGAGCGCCCGCGCGCGCGCGCGGTCGTCATCGGGTCACTCAGCCGGCGTCGTGCCTCGTCCCGATTTTTCTTCCCCCGGTCGCCCCTGGTCGCGCGCTCAAAACCCCCCGCGCCCACGATGGCTCTCCGCCGTGCGCTCCTTAGCCTGCGACCGAACGTCAGCGTCGCGCGGGCGTTCGGCACGGCCCCGACGGGCCCCATCACCGTCGCCGATCGCTCCATCGACGTGACGGTGGTCGTCGACGGGATCCGCCACAAACTCAAGGGCAAGGTTGGAAAGACGCTCGCGCAAGCGCTCGCGGAGTCGAACGACCCCACGCTGGAGGCGGTGGTGCCCGAGGTCAGCCTGAAAGCCGGCCCCGACACGCACGTCACCCTGCCCCCTTCGATCGTGGCGCAGCTCCCGGAGATGGACCTGGCGGACACCATGCTTCTCGAGGACATCGCGGAAAACCCCGGACCGATCAGCCGAATGGCCTCGCAGGTGGTCCTGACGAAGGAGCTCGACGGCATGAACGTCGCGGTGGCGCCGAACAGACCGTTCCCTAGCGGGCCCGCCATCTGATCGCGCGGCGGCGAGGACGAGAGTCGGGGGGGAGGGGAGAGAGGGCGCGCGACGCAGGGGAGGAGCCTTCGTTCGCTGTTGTATCATCGCACGTGAGACACACCATCAGTCACCGCTGACCTGCCGCGCGCGACTCGTCAACGGGCCCTCCCTGGCGGAGCTCTCGCGACGAGCTACTTCTACTCCGTCGCGTAGACGTCGTGCGAGATCCCCACCCCTGCGCGTTCAGAACGCCCCACGCCGCGATGCGATCCCCACCGCGCGCATCCGCGCTTCGCGTCGCCCTCGCGGCGCTCGCGCTCGCGTCCCTGGCGGTTCGTCCGGCGTCGTGCGCGGTCGTCGCGCGCGACGCGGGCGTCGTCGCGCGCCCCCGGATAGGCTCCGCGCGCCGATCCCTCCGCCAGACGACCACCGCGGCGCCGGAGCTCGACGCCGACGCCCTCGTCGCCTCCTCCCCGGGCCTCGACGACGCGATCGACGACGCGATCGGCGACGCGGACGACGCCCCGCCGAACGCGCCCGCGACGCGCGCGCCGGACCCCTCGGCGCGCGACGACGCGCGAGAGACGAGCGAGCCCCCCGCCGCGTCCGAAGCGCGCCGAGCCTACGACGAAGGCTCCGGATCCGCCGCCGCCGCCGACGCCGACGACGACGACGGCGCCCGCGAGGATACCGACGCCCGCGAGAAGGCGGAGCCCCCACGAGCGCGCGGAGACGAAGAAAAAGAAGGAGAAGAAGGAGAAGAGGAACCCGTGATCGCGCGTCTGGAGGACGCCTCGCCGACGCGAAGCGTCGAGGCGAAGTCCCCAGGCGCCGCCGCCGCCGCGAGCGCGAAGAACGCGTCGGCGGCTTCGCCCGCGACGATGACGCCCGAGCCCGAGCCGGAGGGAACGCTCCGCGCCGAGGCGAACGCGCGCGAGACGGTCGATGAAGACGACGAGGCTGAGAAGGAGAAGGAGAAGGAGAAGGAGGAGGAAACGGAGGAGGAGAAGGAGGTGGAGGAGGAGGCGCCTGCGCCGGCGGTTTCCGCGTCGGAGACGACTCGCGCGACGTCTTCGACGACGACGGCGCCGTCCGTTTCGTCTCCGCCGGCCGTCGAACGCTCGGAGACGCCCGCGGGTTCGGCCGCCGCCGCCGACGACGACGACGAGGCGCTGGCGAAGAGCCTTCTCACGGGCGAGGATCCCGCGAACGCGGGAGGCGGTGACTACGCCGAGCCGCCGAAGGCGGAGGCGGAGGTAAAAGCGGCGGAGGCGGGGAGGGAGGCGGAGAAGGGCGCCTCGTCGGCGGAGGAGGAGGAGGCGGCGGCGGTGGCCTCCTCCGCGGCGAACG
>MDSW01223132.1_pt1 | contig 18758 bp, 7 predicted proteins | sample 811171 | NCBI WGS metagenome assembly MDSW01 (sample SAMN05326641, study PRJNA326480) | marine metagenome | isolation source: seawater | place: Atlantic Ocean: North West | collected 2012 | reverse complement strand
GGGCGGCGGCGGCGGCGGCGGCGGCGGCGGCGGCGGCGGCGGCGCGAAGGCGGGGGGGCTGACGCAGTCCTTGCGGAAGCAGTCCGCGCTGGACCAAGCCAAGGCGGCGTAGGCTCGCGCGACGACGACGACGACGACGACGACGTATGCCGCGCGACTGATAGAGTTATTCGTTTATGATGAAGTTAAGCAAGCGCGAGACTACCAGAAGCGACCGCGACCGCGACCGCGAAGCGGCACGTTTGAGACGTCGTCCTCTCGCGCGGGCCGTGCCCACGTTTTCGTCTTCAGTTCGAACGACGCGCGCGTCTGGATGCACGGCGCGGACTCGAAGTCGGACGCTTCCGTCGTCGTCGTCGACATGGAGATCCGCAAGCGCGAGTGCCTCTTCCCGTGCTGCGTCGTGTGGTGCCCGATACCGCTCGTCACGTGGCTGCTCCCTCCCGTCGGTCACCTCGGGATCTGTTACTCGAGCGGGCTCGTGACGGACTTTCTCGGGCCGCGATTCGTCCATCGCGGCTCCCTCGGGTTCGGCGCCGTGTGCCGGTACTGGCGGCTGGATCCCTCCAAGGTCGCGGAGAGGAGGCGATGGAAGGGCGGCGACGGCGAGGGCGACGGCGAGGGCGACGACGGGATCGCAGCGTGGGACGACGGCGTGCGACGCGCGGAGCGATTCTTCAACGAGGGCGAGGACTACAACATTTTCGGAAACAACTGCCATCAGTACGCGGCGCACGCGCTCAATTTGATGGCGTACGACGGGAAAAAAGACTGGAACACCGTGCACCTCGCGGCCGCGATCGTCTTCAGAGGGAAGTGGACGGACCCGGTCGCGGTGGCGAAGACGTGGGGGCCGTTCGCGTTCGTCGTCGCGCTGTCGATCGCGTTCGAGTGGTACGCCGTGGCAGGCGCGTTGGGGGGGTTGTTCGTCCTCGCGGTGGCGTGGTTCGCGTGCTACAACTGGATCATCGCGTCCCCGGGGGATAAGGTGTACGCGACGCCGCTGTACCGCGGCGCGAGAGAGCTCGAGGAGGTGTCCCCGGTGGTCGACTGACTGACGGCGTCGAGTCGTCGACGAGCGCGGGAAAGGGAATCGTATGACAGACTATTTTCGTCGCGCGTCGTCGTCGTCGTCGTTCTCACGTCGTGATGAACACTCTTCTATCGTCAACGCGAAGCGTTGGTACAACAATCGGCGTTCGTTCCTTCGCAGCCCCCGTGGAAGCGAAGACGAAGCCCCCTACAGGTCGCATCCCTATCCCTAAAAAAAGAATCTCTCTCTCTCTCTTCGGCAACTCATCATTCATCAGCGAGCGCCTCGTCGCGCTCTACTGAATCCCGAGGTGATCTCGGTACTCGAGCGCGAGCGTCAGCTTCTTCGCGAGCTCTTCCTTGCTCGCGTACGCGGGCAACCTGAGCTCCTGCGAGCACGTCCTCCCCTCCGGGAGTTTCCCGACCGGGTCCATCCGGTTCACGCGTATGGGCCCGCGAGGCAACGCGGCGAGACCCCCCGGCGGCAGCCGCGGGCACACGGCGACAAACTCCAAAAACGCGCGCTTCGTCTCGTCCGGAACGGTCGCGAGCGTCTCGAGAAGCCACCTGTACGGCGGCGACTCCGCGGTGTACTGAAACCCGGGCAACACGCACCGCCTCAGGTCATCCATCGTCCACGCGACCGCGTCCTTCCCGCACGCGAGGTCGACAATCTCCCTCGCGGTGAACGCCTTGAGCGCGTCCGCGGGGAACACCTCGCAGACGCCCGCGCGGAACCCCTCGATTTGCGCGGCGACGCCGTCGCGAAACACGTAGGCGACGACGTCCTCGAGGTACTCCACGACGTTCGCGATGTTCACCTCGCCAGCCTCGCCAGCCTCGCCGGCGGCGCCGAGCGCGTGGCCGGTGACGGGGCACGCGTACGTGAGGTACGCGAGCTCTTCGAGTCTCGCGTCCAGCGCCCCGACGTCGTCGGCGGCGGCGTCGGCGTCGGCGTCGGCGTCGGCGTCGGCGTCGACGGCATCGTCCGGGGTGCACGCGCGGACGCGCTTCGCCGGCGGCGTGACCTCTTCGACGCCGCGCACGCCGCCGCCGCCGTCGAGGTCGAGGTCGAGGTCGAGGTCGAGGTCGAGGCTCGGGTTTCCGCCGGGCGGAAACGCGCCGCCGCGCGCCCTCACCGCGTCTCTCACGCGAAGGCACTCTCTCTGTCGCCGCGCGTCCTTGACGATCGCGCGAACGAACGAGATGACGCCGCCGCCGGCGCTCCGCGCGTCGAAGACCGACGAGAGATCGTCCTCGGTGAGCGCCTCGCCGAGGATCGCGGCGCGAAGGAACGCCGGGTTGAGCGGCAGCGGCAGGATGTGGCCGTCGAGGAGCGCCTTGCCGAAGAGCCTTCCGATGAAGGCGAAGCGCTTTCGCGCGGCTTCGCTCTCGGGGGTTCCCGGGGGCGCCGGCGCGGGGAACAGACCGTTCGTGTGCCAGATGTGTTCTGGGCCGCTCGCGCCGTCCTCGTCCATGACCCACGTCGGGGTTTCGACGTTCCCGGCGCGCGACTGCAGCGCGGCGGCGACTTTGTTGTAAAACTCCTTCGTCACCGCGCCGCCGAAGCCCTCTTCGTTTTCGAATAACACCTCGAGCACGGACTTGTGCTTCGCGTGCCTGCGCATGAGCAGCTCCGCGTCGTCGAGAATCGCGTTCCTCTGCACGGTGACGCGCTCGCGTCGCAGCGTCCCGAGCCTTCGCGCGTTGATCGATCGGCCGTGAACGTGCCCGCCGCCGCCGCCGCCGCCGCCGCCGCCGCCGGGGCCGTCCCCTGGTCCGTCCGCGGCGCCCGTGCCGCCGCCCGCGCCGGCTTGCTCTTGCACGAACGTCACCGACCGCGACGTCCCGAACGCGGTGGAGTACAAGTGCCGCAGTCGCGTCTTCAGCGGGAATAAAAAACCAGCGCGCGAGAGTAGAACGCTCGTCCACGCGGGCATCGCCCCGGACGCGACGGCGACGGCGTCGTCGAGCTGGTCCTGGAGCTTCCTCGTCAGCCCGTCGCTGTGCCACGCAGACGCGCCGCCGATGGGGCCGAGCCAGGAGTGCAGCGCGGCGAGGAGCGCGATCGCGACCGCGACCGCGGACGGGTCGCGGCCGATGGACGACCTCCGCGCGATCATCGACGACGCGGAGGTCGTCGCCGTCGTCGCCGTCGCCGTCGCCGTCGCCGGCGCCTCCGCGGGCGCGCCGCGCGCCTTCACCGGCGGCGGCGGCCCGATTCGCGCGCCGCCGCCGCCGCCGAGCTCGAGGACGTCCCAGAACAGCGCCCACGGCTCGTGCGTCGCGGACGCTTCGCGCGGCGGCGGCGGCGGCACGGATCGTTTCGCCTTCGCCGCCGCGAGCGCCGCGGCGATCTTCTCCGATTTTTCGCGCGCCTTTTCTTCGCGTTCGCGCGCCTTCTCCCGCGTCTTGGCGCGTTCCGCGTCCGCGGCAGCCTTCTCCGCGAAGAGCTCCGCGTACACGTCCACGAGCTTCGGGACGCTGATGCGCTTCGCCGCGAGCGCGGGCGCGCCCTTGAGATCTTTCCCGCCGCACATCTCCGCGCCACATTTCTGTCGCAGCCGCGTCACGACGGCGATTTTCGTGACTTTCCCGGCGACCAGCATCGACTTGAGCTCCTCGGGGGGCCACAGGCCGTCGTCTCTCGCGCCCGCGCCCGCGCCCGCGCCCGCGCCCGCGCCCGCGCCGCCCGACCTCGCGTCGCGCGTCCCGCCCGGAGACCCCCTCGACGACAAACCGAAACCGACGTGAGGCGGGATCGGGACTTCCGCGGCGGCGGCTTCCTCCGGCGTCGTCGCCATCTCCGCGGGCACGCCGGCGACGTCGACGCCGTAATGCAAGACGCATCGCGCGAGCCACCTGTCGTGGTCGCCGCCGCCGACGACGGGTCCGGGGTGCCGCGCGCGTGTCGTCGAGACCGCGCCCGCGCCCGCGCCGCCGTCGACCACGTCGGCGCCGCGCGCGCGCATCGTCGACGCTACGGACGCCGCCGCGGACGCCGCGAGCGTTCGAAGCGCGTGAAAGACCGTGGACCCGGGTGGCGGCGACGTCAACGTCGACGGCGGCGGCGACGCGCCGGCGCCGGCGCCGGGTCCCCCGAGCGTCCGCGCCGCGTTGGACGCCCTCGACGCGTACGCCGCCGCCGCGGTGGCGTGATACCCGCTCGACCCCGCGCCGGGTGGCGGCGGCGGCGCGCCGTGGCCGCGCAGATCGCGAGGCAGGTACAGCGACGCGATCGACGCGCCAGAGTCGTCCGGCGACGCGAGCGCGTAGTTGACCGATACCGACGGCGGGGCTTCGCACGACTCCGGCGGAGGGTATTTCGGTTTCGCCGGCGACGCGCCCGTCGCTTTGCCGCCGCCGCCGCCGCCGAGACGCGACGGTCCCGGTCCAGGACTCTTCGCGCCGCGGCGGAGCTGCTCGAGAGAGATGTCGTGTCGCATGATCCGCGTCCCTTCGCGCCCCGCGTCGGAGATGTCGAGCCCGGACCACGTGCGCGCGAGACCGCCGCCGCCCGCGCCGCCGCCGTCTCTCCCCGAACCCACGGCGAACCCTCCTCCGTCGCCGCCGCCCAACACGCGGCGTCGCAACGCGCTCCCTGGGCCAACCCCGGACGCGCGCATGAGCGCCTCGAGGATGCTGTCTCGGGACAGACCCTCCTGGAGCATCCTCCCGACCGCGGCGTGGACCTCCTCTCGCGACGACCCCAGGGAGACTTCCAGGTGAATCTCCCCGCCCGCGGCGCCGCCGCCGCCGGCGGTGCGAACCTCGATGAGCCCGTGCGACGACGCGACCCTCGCTTCTTCGATGTCGCCCGCGCGAACGTCCGCGGACTTGACGTTATCGATCAGCTCGAGCGTCTCGTCGAGCTCGAGGTCGACGCCGTCGGAGCCGCGGTGGCGAACCACCGTCGCCGCCATCCGCTCGCCGTCGCCGTCGTCGTCGTCGTCCTTCTTCTTCTTGTCCCGCTTCGTCGGCGTCGACGTCGGCGTCGTCGCGGGCTGGGACTTCCCCGCCGCGGCGGCTCGCGCCTTGGCGCGCGCTTTCGTCACCGCGTGCACGCACACGCTCACTCGCGACCCCAACGGCGGGCGAGCGTGCGTCCGCCCGGGACTGAGCCCGCCGGCGCCGGACCCGCCGGCGGCGCCGCCGCCGACGCGGTCGCCCGCCGCCGGCGACGACCGCACCGCGGACGCGATGCCCTTCCCTCGCGCCGCGATCGCCGCGTGCACGGCGTCGCAGATCGCTCGCGTGCCGCGGCGGACGACCGGCACGGGAAGGTCGTGCTCGAGCGCGTCCATGACTTCCTCTTCAAAGTCCGCGTACGAGTCCCATCCGAAGATGGCCCTCGCGCCGACGCCGCCGTGAATCTCGCGCGCGTCGAGCTCGTCGCGGTCGCGCGCGTCGTCGTCGTCGTCGTCGTCGTCGTCGTCGTCGTCGTCCATGTCCTCCGCGCCATGTCCTCCGCGGAAACGCAACCGGTGGGTCGTCGTGCCGCTCGGGTGCGTGTGGATCCCGAGCGCGCGGCCGAGCTCTTCCGCGGCGGCGGCAGCGATCTCCGCGGCTTCGGGCGTCACCGCGGCGGCGGCGGTGGCGCCGCCGCCGCCCGCGCCGCCGCCGCCCGCGGGCGTCGGCGTCGCCGCGACGGACGGCGGCGGGACGAGCTTCTTCGCCTCGTCGTCGAGCAAGTTCCAGATCTCGTCCATGTGCGACTCCAAGAAGTTCTCCACGTCCCACTCGCCGTCGGGGGGAAGGCAGACGACTCTGAACGACGGCGCCGCCGGCGTCGGCGGCGAGTTCGCGCCGCCGCCGCCTCGGCCCGAGCGCGCGGACGCTCCTCCACCTCCGCCGCCGCGCGAGGACGTCTTCCTTTTCGCGCCGGCGGCGTCGTCCTCGGCCGCCGCGCGCGCGCGCTTCTTGGATTTGGCCTTCTCCGCGTCCTTCGCGTCTTTTTCTTTCCGCTCCTCGTCGTCGTCGCCGTCGCCGTTCGCCTCGTCGCTCGCGCGCGAGATGACCCTGTACCGGCGCTCGAGCAACGCGACGTGCGTCGTCGTCGCCGTGACCGAACTCGAGCTCGGCTTCGCGCCGACGCCGCCCTCGACCTTCAGCGCGTGACGGCCCGTCACCGCGTTGTAGCTCTCCACGGACGCCACCGCCCAGCGGCCCTTCGTCTCCGTCGCCGCCGCGCCGCGTCGGCGCCTCCCGCCGGATCCCGCCCCCGCGGCCGCCGCCGCCGCCGCCACCGCGCCGGAGGTCTCCACGTGCCCGTCCACGGCGTCGCCCGCGGCGTCCATCTCGCCGTCGTCGCCGCCGACGCCCGGGATCCACAGCCATATTTTCCCGTTCACGAGCGCGCGGCACCACCGGACGTACCCGGGATCGATGACGACAATCTTACGCAAGACGTGCGCGGTGACCGTGGCGAGCGGCGTGAGCGGCCCGGCGTGAAGGCTCGCGCCGGAGAGGTCGGTGCACAGCCGCGGCGTCGTCGGCGCGCGTCGCACCGAGAGCCGCAGCGGCGTCGAGAGGATGTTCAGACCGGAGGAGAGCTTCGCGGACGCGCTCGTGCTGACGCCGGATGATCCGCCGCCGCCGCCGCCGCCGCCGTGCGCGAACGGATTCGCGCCGAGGCCGAGGCTGAGTCCGCCGCCGCCGCCGCCGCCGCCGCCGCCGCCCGACCCGTGCCCGAGCGCCAAGTTGCGAAACACCGGCAGCTGCTCGTTCAGATCTAACGTGCTGTGCAGCAGCGCGACGAGCGCCGCGAACGGGGTCTTCCCGGGTCCCTCGTCGTCTTCGGGGGCGTCGCGTCCGGGCGCCGGCGCGGGACCGCTGACGCCGCGGCGGCGCTTCTTCCCCGCGTTCGCGACGCCCACGCCAACCTTCCGCGGCGCGGATACCGCGGCGGTCACGAAAAGTCGCTTAAACGCGGCGCGTCGCGCCTCTGTCTCTCTTCTCGACGCGCCGTGGGGGAGCAAGAAGTGCACGAGCGCGGTCGCGACGTTTGCCTCGGCGAGCTCGTACTCGGTGACGCCGTCGACGGAGACGAGCGCGGCGGCGAGTTCGCTCAGCGCCGCGAGATCGCCGCGCGCGACCGCCGCGGACGTCGACGCGAGCCGCTCCGCGCCGAGCCCGTGCCCGGGCATCGGCGCCGCGTCGGAGTCCGCGGCGCACGAGAGCTCGAAGGTTTTCAGCGCGACGTTCGCCGCCGCGAGCGTCGCGTCCGCCGTCTTACGCAACGTCTCGGCTTCGCGCGACGGCGGGAGCGTCGGGAGCGCTGACGACGATCGTTCCCCTCCGCTGCCGCGCGTCCTCTGCCCCCGGTCGCCGCCGACGCTTCCTCCGCTTGCTCCACCCGGCGTCTTCGTCGCGTCGGTCGTGAACTGCTCCACGCGGCGCAGCAGCCCGTGCCGTCGAAGCTGATGCGCGCGGGACGCGTCGCGTTCGACGAGCAAATTCACGAGACGCAGCGACGACGTCACGAGCGACGCGGACTGTCCGTTCGACAGCGTGCGCCCTAAGAGGTCCAACACGCCGTGGAAGTGCTCCCTCGTGAGATCGCACGCGTCCCCGGCTTTGCTCAGGGTGGCGATCAGCAGTCGGAACAGCGTCCGTTGCGTCGCTTCCCCGCTCGCGGCGCGGCGCGAGGAAAATTTTAAAAGCGCCGGGAGCAGCCGCGACGCGAAGGCGCGCGCCATCTTCTCGAGCGCGTCGGCGGGGACGAGCGACGCCTTCTCCAGCGCGTTCGCCTCGCGCGTGGACGCGTCCGGGTCCGCGCTCGCGCTGGGCGCGAACCCGCCGTGGCCGCCGCCGCCGTGCGCGTGCGACGCGCCGACCCAATACTCGTGCGCGCCGGGTAAGCCGCCTCTCGACGGCGCGCCGTCTCGCGCGTCGCCGCCGCCGCCGCCGCCGCGCGCCGCGCCGCCCGACCCGCCTCTGCCGCCGCCGGCGAAACCTCTCGGCTCGCCGCCGATCGCGTCGATGAGCGTCAAGTTCTCCACGGGGACGTCCGAGCGCCGTTCCGCGCCGACGAGAAGCCCCTCGTCGACGTCGATGACGTGCTCGTCGTCGTCGTCGTCGTCGTCGTCGTGTTCTTCGTCCGAGGAGTGAAGCATGACTTCGCACCACTCCACGGTGGCTCTGTCGTCCGCGAGGAGGTCGACGATGACGCCGTCGCTGCCCATCAGGGTGCTGCGGACGTGGTCGCCGACGCGGAAGCCGCGGTGCGTCTGCGCGGGCGCCGCGGACGCGGGCGCGGACGCGGCGGCGGCGGAAGATTTTTTCGACGTCGACGTCGTCGTCGTCGCCGCCGCCGCCGCCGCCGCGGGCTCGATCTTCTTCGGGAACAGGTGCCCGAGCGCCCTCTCCGCAGCCTGAAGCAACGTCGTCACCGAGGGACCGCTCCTTCCTAGGACGTCCGCGTCCGTCAGGAGCTCCAACACGCCCTGCTTGAAGCACGCGTGCGCGGTCAGGGGCGTGTTCGAGCTGAGCAACCACAAGATCAGCTTCGACCCGACGTCAAAGACGCACGGCGCCACGTCCGCGGCGGTCGACGTTCCATCTTCCCCGCCGCCGCCGCCGCCGCCGCCGTCGCCACCACCACCTCCGATATCATCCCCCTCCTCCTCGTCGTCGCCGCCGCTCGCCCCTCCCGCGGCGTCGCCCGAGGCTGCCCGCCGCGCGCCCAACGCGCGGGTCAACGTCGCCGGCAACCCCCCACCGACGAGCGCGAGCGTCGCGCCCTCGCGTTCCCCGCACGCGCACAGCAACGACGCGACGCACCGCATCGCCTCGTTGTGCAGCGCCGCGCTCGCGCTCTGGTCCTCGATGATCGCCCTGAGCGAGCGGACGACGCGCGGTGGAGGACGCTCGCGCGTCGTCGCGCATAGCCCCTGCGCGAGTGTCAGCGCGTCCAACGCGGCGGCGGCGCGTCCGGCGCGGTGGCACGACCGCGCGTGTTCGCACAACGCGTGCGCGCCTCCCAGACGCGTCATCAGTCGCCGCGCTTCGAACCCGCCGACGCCGGGGAACGAGCGGCGCGCGATCGCGTCTCTTCGACCGCCGGAGCCGGCGCCCGAGCCGCCGCGGCGGACTTGACCGAGGAGCATCATGAGCTTGACCGCCTCCTCCGCGGCGAGGCGTCGGCCGAGGTGCAGGACGCGCGGCGGCGGCGGCGGCGCGTCGACGTCGTCCTCGTCCTCGTCGTCGCCGGGTCCCGCGGGAGGACCCGGTTTCTTCTTACTCCCTCCTCCTCCTCCTCCTTTCCCGCCGCCGGACCCGGACCCGGGTCTGTCGATCTTCGTCGGCGTCAGCGTCGCGAGCATCGCGCGGAGGGGTCCCTCCGCGAGAAGAGGCCCGTACCCTTCCTCGGCGTGCAGCTCCGTGACTTCTTCGTACGTCCACAGCGCCCTGCACACGAGCTCGATGACGTTCTCGTCCTTCTCGAGTATCGTGTAGTTGGACGCGGGCGCGAGTATCCTCGGCGGGGCCTTCGACGACCCCTGGTGCGATTTCTTCGCGTCATCGTCGTCCTTTTTCTTTTCTTTTTCTTTTTCTTTCGCCGCCGCGCCGGGCGCGGGCGTCGCGGCGGCGGTCGACGGCCCCGCGGTCCCGCCGCGCGTGGATCGTCGCGATCCGCGTCCGCCCGCGACGCCGCCCGCGGCGGCGTCCTTCTCCTTCTCCTTCTCCTTCTCCTTCTCCTTCGGCGCGGCCGGCGCGCCCTCCAGCTCGCGCGGCGCCGCCGACAACCTCGCGGCGAGCGCCTCAAAAATTTTGCGGTCGCTCCGCCGCCCGAAAACCTCGCCGCGCTCCTCGAACGCGAGAAGGAACGTGCACAGTTCCTGGAGCTTCGCCTCCAACGACGGGTTCGACGTCGCGTCGTCCGCGAACACGCGCACGAACTCCGCGGCGGGGTCCGCCTCCCCGGTGAGATGCTCCGGTCGTTGACCCTGGTCGTCGAGGAGGAAGAGCGCGACGACGGCGTCGGAGTCGGATATCGGAGAGGAGGAGACGTCAGCGGGAGGCGCGGAGGGCAAAAAAAAAAGGGTGCTCGGAATGAGCCGATGGGGGCTCGGATCTGGCGAGCGCGCGCGCGATACGCGTCGCGTCGACGCGATACTCCGCGCGCGTTCGCTCGCGGGGTACGCACCCGCGTGCATATGACGCATCTCGAGGAGAACATCGCGTTGTGGTACGTGCACACGTCGCAGCACCACATGTTCTCGGGCGGCGGCTCCGCGGGCGCGTCGTCGTCCGGAGCTCCGCTCGCGGCCGCGTCGCCCGCGGCCGCGGGGCGCGCGCCGCCGCACACCGCGCACTGCCTGCTGCCGTGATCGTTCAGCAGCGTGCTGGGGAAGACGAGAGGGGAACGATTCGGGGCGGGGGGTGGAGGTGCGTCAGCGGGGGAGGACGGGAAGACGAGCGCGCGTCCGAGGTCAAGATGGCAACCCGACGGTCGACCGACATGGCGAGGCGGAGGAAAGCGGGGTCGCGCGCGCGCGCGCCGCGAGCGACGCGCGCGGCGTTCGCGTCGCGACCGAGCGCACCATAGCGAGCACTCCCACTGCGGCGGGGTCTCCTCCGTCGCCATCGCAATGCCACGCCGCAGCTGGCGCCAGCCTTCCCCGCGCTGCTCCGTTATGGCGAGTTGCGAAGAGAAGCTCGCGGGTTGGCGGGAGCGAAATCTCGCGCGGTCGGCGAGCGGCACGCGGTCGGTTTCAAGCAGTTTCAAAGTTGGATATTTGTTAGACGCGAGCCTCGGTCGTTTTGAGCCCGTGGGCGAAACGCGCACTTCACTTTTCCGTGCTTTAATATCTGCTTGATTGCGCCTTTTCGGAACCCCCGCGCGCACTCGTCGACGCGCGCGCGTCGCGAACGCGATGCCCGCGCACGTCGGGATCGTCCCCTCGCGCCCGCACCCGGCGCCGCTCGCGGACCGCGGCCGCCGCGGCCGCGCGCGATGGCGGTGCGACGCGAACGACGGTGGAGGAGCCGGCGCCGATCGTCGCGCGATTTCGCGCCGCGAAAATAAAGCAACTCCGAGAGCATCTTCCCCGCTGCGGCAGCCGCCCGCGTTCGTCCGACGCGCGGTGGAGCTCTCCGCGTGGGCGGGGCGCGAGGCCGTCTCTGTCGTCGCGGCGAAAGAGAAGCCGTCGACGTCGGGCGGCGCGCGCAACAACGTCGTGGGACTCCACGCGCCGTCGTCGTCGCACACGGCGGAGAGATCTGAGCGCGCGTCGGATCATCGGAGCGTGATCGCGCGCGCTTTCGCGAGCCGGCGCTGGTGGTTCCTCGCCGGAGTGAGCAACACTGTGGGGGACAAGGAGCTCGAAGCGATCGACGCGCTGCACGCGTCCATCATGAACGACGTCCTCGCCGCGCCGCGGTCGCCGGTGCAGACGTCGATCGACTCCATGGAGGACAGCGTCGACGGCGAGGACCGCGGCGGGGGCGTCGTCGTGAACGAGTTCAGGGACGCGTCGGGGAACGCGTTTCAGGTGCGTTCGAAAACACACACAAACGTTTTTTCACCCATCGCCCGGTTTCAACATTTGATCGCGTCCCCTGTCAACTGACCGGTGAACTTTTTTTGTAAAAAATGAACGGCCCTCAGGTGGCGCTGTCGAACGAAGACGCGCCCGCGGGGATGACGAAACTGGAGATGCGCGGGATGGACCGAGATAACTTGCTCGGGTCGCTCTGCTCCGCGCTCGCGCGCGTGAACATCTCGATCGTGAGCGGGATCATAAGCACCGGGGACGACGGGCGGGTTCGGAACACGATGTTCGTGAGGAAGCAGCTGAGCGCGCTGCCGGAGATCGCCGCGTCGGACGGCGACCCCTCCGCCCCGGGCCCGAATACCGCGGCGACGAATACCATCGTCGCTCCCATCACGATCGACGAAATGAATAACATCACGCGCGTTCCCGAGTCCGAGTTCTCCGCGGTGTCGCTGCGAGTCCTCTCCGCGTGCTGGACGTCCGACCGCAGAGAGTGGCTGAAGACGAGGCAGGCTGGGAAGTTTCTCGGCAGCGCGTACGACCGCGGGAGCCTCGGAGACGGCGCCGGCGGGGGAGACGTCGCCGCCGCGGAGGCGAAGATGCGCGCGGTCAGCGCGCGGCTCGCGGACAGCGCGGCGCGCGTGGCGATGACGAGAGACGCGTGGAGTAAGACGGACGTCGTCGAGGACGATTTGCTCGCGGAGATGGAGGGCGCGATGAAGGAGTTGACGAGGGCGCGAAAGGCGCAGAGGAAGCGGGAGAAAAAGATGGCGGCGAGGGCGCTGATGAAGGGGCCTGGCGCGAAGAAGGACGAATCCGGGTTTACGACGGATTCGGGTTCCGTCCTCTCGAGCGCGTTCGTCCGCGGTGTCATGGCGATGAACCTCGCCGCGGTGCTGTTCGGCTCGAACCAGGTCGTGATCAAACAAGTCGCGGACGCCGGCTGCGACGACTTCACGCAGCTCTTCTTCCGCTTCGTCTTCGCCGTGATCCCGCTCGTGCCGTTCCTCGCGGAAGGCCTCGAGAGCAAGGACCGAGACAAGCTCCTTCAGAACGCCCTCGAGGTTGGCACCGTGCTGTGCGTCGGGTACATCCTTCAGATCATCGGGTTGGACGGCACGACGTCGTCGCGCGGCGCGTTGACGTCGACGTTCACCGTCCTCACCGTACCGATTTTCGCGCAAATGTCCGGTCAGGTCGTCCCGTGGTACACCTGGCCCGCGTCCGCGATAGGGATCGTCGGCGTCGGGTTGCTCACGAACAGCGGCGGGGAGCCGGTCGTGGGCGACGCGATTTGCATCCTCTCCGCGACGGTTTTCGGGTATCACACGCTTCGATCCGCGGAGTCGGCGGTGATGTTTGAAGACTTGGAACTCCCGTTCATCGCGTGGCAGATCGCCGTCGTGTGCGTCGAAGCCGGCGCGTGCAAGCTGTTGTCGATGATCTATCACGCGCACGAGCAAGGTATTGATGCAACGGCCGTGTTCGCGGCGTTACCGGACGAGCTCGCGGCCACGCCGTGGGCGCCGATCGCGTACATGGGCCTCTTCACGACGTCGTTTACGCTTCTGATTGAATTCTACGCGCTTCAAAACATAAGCGCGGCGACCGCGGCGTTAGTGTACACCGCGGAGCCGCTGTGGGGCGCCGCGTTCGCGTGGTGGTTCATGGGCGACCGGTGGGGCCCGATAGGGTGGGTCGGCAGCGCGCTCATCATCGGAAGCAGCGTCGGGTCGCAATTGCTCTCGTTCGACGAGGTGAAAAAAGCCAAGGCGTTGGAAGCTGCCAACGACGCGTTGATCGGCGCGGACGCGGCGCGATCGCGGTGACGAGCGAGCGGCGAATCGCATCGCGCGGGGCGGGCGGGCGGGCGGGCGGGCGCCCCCCGCGACCTGTATCTGTACTGTAGTTGTTTTGCCTGCCGCTGCGTATATTATATCACGTATTACTTGTATCCGTACGGCTGAGTTGTTGTCTTCTCTGTTTCTGTTTTCTCGTATTAAAACCCGAGTGCCTTCGCGACCGCCGTCGCTCGTCGCTCATCACCGATCGTCGATCGTCTCGTCCACGCTGTAATACCCCGAGTCCTTCAGCCAGCTCTGCCTGAGCTCATCGTCCAGCGAGTCCCCTCTCTCGTCGTCGTCGTCCCACCGGTCTGCCGCCGCGTCGCCCAGGACGTACGATCGGTACAGATCGTCCATGCTGCCGTCGACGGATCCGGACGCGTCGACGGAACCGTCCAGGCTGCTCCCGATCCCGCCGCGAGAGTTCGAGTTCGAGTTCGACGACGACCGCCCGCCGCGCGCACCGCGGCCGGCGTCGAGCGAGCTCCCGATGCCCCCGCGGCCGCGGCCGTCGAGCGAGCTCCCGATCCCGCCGCGCGCCTTGTACACGCGCTCGCCGCGGAAGTTCCGCAGGTCTTCCTCGAACGACGACGACGACTCTCCCTCGTCCGCGTCCACGGATCCCTCCGGGCGCGGCACGTTCCGGTCGCTTCGCCGCCACGTCGTGTTCGCGCGCCGCCTACGGTACACGCCGCCGCCGCCGCCGCCGCCCTCGACGCCGCGGTCGCGCCGCGCGACAGCCGCGTCGCCCCGCGCGGCGGCGAGCACGGATCGAAAGTTATGCGCGCCGCCGCCGGCGTCGCCGCCGGCGACGCGGTAGGACGCGCTGTACGACGCCCCCTTGAGCGCGCTCACCGCGGCGGCGCCTCGAGCGGCGGCCGCCGCCTCGCCGGGATCCCACGTGCCCTTTCTCCCGCGCTGGCTCAGGGTCTTACCCCGCACCTCCGCGGTCTTCGTCGCCGCGAGCGCCTTCATCTCGTCGCGCTTGAGCTCTTTCGCGACGTTGAAGTACCGCGCCGCCCTCGCGGCGTTCCCGGCGGCGTCCTCGAGCTTCGCGAGCTCCTTCACGCACAGCGCGTTCTTTGGCTCGAGGTCCACCGCGCGCGTGAGGTAATCGCGGGCTTGCGCGATGCGCCCCGTCTCGCGCTCGAGCTTCCCGAGCCCGCGAAGGAGCACGACGTTGGTGGGCTCGACGTCGAGGCCCTCGGCGTACAGCGCGCGCGCCGTCTCCGCGTCCTCGCCGCGGCGCCACTCCGCGTTGGCCCACGCGGACCACGTCTGCGACGACCACGGCGCGATCTCGGTCGCGCGTCTGAAGAGATGCCGCGCGGTCGCGAGGCCGCCGCCCGCGCCGGTCGTTGACGTTTCGGATTCCGACTCCATCACCGCCCACGCCTGAAGCACGCGGTAATTTTTCGGGTTTTCCTCCGCCGCGGCGGAAAAGATGTCTCGCGCCGCGGCGACGTCGCCGAACGCGACGCGCTCGAGCCGCGCCCTCGAGAGCGCGATGTGCGCGTCGCCCGGGAAATTCGCCGCGGCGAGCTCGTACCTCTCCCGCGCTCTCAACACGTCCCCGGCGGCTTCGTCGAGCTGCGCGAGCGCGTGAATCACTCGCGGGTTGGACGGGTCCTTCGCCTCCGCGTCGGACAGGAGCGCCCTCGCCTCCAAAGCCTCGCCCGACCGCGCCTTCGTCTGCGACCACGCGTGGAGGACGACCGCCTGCGCGGCGCGCAACGACGCGCTGCTCTCCGTCGCACCAGGGTCGTCGAGCGCGGCGATGATCCCGCCGGGCTCGGACGCGTCGTATTTTACGCCCGACGACGACGACGACGACGAGAGAGACGACGCCTCTCGCTCCTCCTCCGCGCCAGAGTCCTCCTCGCCCTCCTCCGCGACGCGCGCGGCGCGCTCGGCTTCCTCGAGGACGTTCATCGCGCGCTCGAACAACCCCGCCGCGTTGACGCGCTCGCCCGCGCCAAATTCCATGACGGCCCACTTCCGAAGCGACTCCGCGCGCGCCCTCGGTCGACCCTCCGCGTGCAACAACGCGGCGCGGTACAACCCCCGCGCGCGCTCGGCGTCTCCTTGCAGCAGCTCGAACCGCGCCCACTGCTCCCACAGCGACGTGATCGACGGCGTCTTGGACGTTCGCTGATAGAAGAGCTCGCGCGCCGTCTCCGGCCGACCCGCGCGCATGAGATCCCACACGAGCTGCCACTCCACGACGCCGCCGCTCTTGTCTTTTATCGCCTTGGACGCGTCGCGGAGGGTCTCGTCGGCGGCGCGGACGCGGCCGGCGGGGGGCGGCGGCGGCAGCGGCGGCGGCGACATCGCCTCCGCCTCCGCCTCCGCCGCCGCCGCGGTCGCGATAGTCGTCGTCGCGGGCGTGGACGTGTCAGGCGCCGCGGCGGCGATCTCAAACGCGCTCGCGCTCGCGTCCGCGTCCGCGACGACGAGCTCCGCGTCGATGACAATCTCCGCGACGTCCGCCGCCGAAACGTCCGCGTCCTCGTCCTCGTCCTCCGCGTCCAGACTGTCGTCGTCTACGCTCGAGAAGCTGCCTTCGATCGCCGCCGCGGTCGCCGCGTCCGCCCTGGGCAACGATCCGAACATCTTCACGCTCGCGCGGAACCGCGTAAACTCCTCCGCGCTGACGCTTCCGTCGTTGTTCGCGTCCAGCATCTCGATGAGCTCGTCCGCCGCGCCGAGGCTCTCGCTCTGCGCGCCACCAGACGCGGTCGTGGAGTCGGCGTCGACCGCCTCCGCGTCCGCCAACCACACGTCGTTGATCACCCTCTTGATCTCGTCTCTCGTGACGACGCCATCGCCGTCGAGGTCGAACATGCGGAACATCCGGTCCGCGTCCGGGTCCGCGTTTTTCCCATCCGACGCGAGGCCCTTCTCCGTGAAGGATCCGAACCGCTGCGTCGCCGCCGTGTTCGCCGCCGCGACGAGCTCCGCGAGCGCGTCCGCGGCGCCGGGGTCTTCCTTGAACCCGCCCTTGTACGCCGTGTGCGCGGCGGTGCCCATCTCCGCCGCCGCGTGCATCGCCGCCGTGCGGATTTGGAGCTCCACCCGCCTTCCCTCTCGAGCCGAAGCCGAAGCCGAAGCCGAAGCCGAAGCCAAAGCCGAAGCCGAAGCCGAAGCCGAAGCCGAAGCCTTCGATCTCGGCGAAAAAGCGTCATCGTCGCGCGCTTTCTTCGCGTCCTCCTCCTCCTCCGCGCCCTCCTCCGCGCCGCCGCCTACGCCGCCGACGCCGCCAACGCCGTTGTCGGTCCAGTCCGTCGGCAGCTTCAGCGTGCTGTGCAAGCTCCGGTACCCGTTCGGCTTGGGCCTCTGCAAATAATCCTTCGTCCTCCCCGGCACGACGTCGAACACCCCGTGCGCGATCTGCTGCGCGCGGTAGCACGCCGCGAGCGCGCTTCGCTCCGCGGCGGCGCGCTCGATCGCGCCGCCGCCCGCCGCCGCGAAGCTCGGGCTCCCGATCTGCGGCGTCACGATCACCCGCATCCCGAGCAGATCGTGCACCTCCTCCCTCGGTCGCCCGTCTCGCAACACCTTCCGCATCGTGCTGAACAGACTCTTCCGCCGCGCTTTCACCTGCACGCCGCGCGGACCACCCACGAGCGTCATGAGCCCCGGGTCCGCGACGAGCGCGTCGAAAAGCCACTCCCTCGCGCGGTCCAGCGCGATGCGATCCGCGGGGCCCTCCCCTCGAAGCCACTGCTCTAGGCTGCGGTACGACGACGGGAAGAGCTCCTTCAGGGACAGGTCCTCCAGTTCCGCGCACAGCGGCCCGGCGTCGAGCGCGTGCGCCATCGGCGCGTACAGCTGCATCGTCTCCAGCGCGAGTGCGGTGCGCTTCACCTTGGGGAGACGACTCGAGTGCCGAAGCGCGTCCGCCCTGAGGGTCGGGGTCGAGGGAGGGAGGGTCCACGGTACGAGGCGACGGACGTCGGGGCGGAGTCGAAAGGCGTCAGAAGCGGAGTTGAAAGGCGTCGAGGGCGGGGATTGAAACCAGCGAGGGACCCTGGGCGGAGAGAGACGACGACGGCAAAAGTTCTTAAGGATCGGCGTTCAGCACGCGAACGCGGCCGTATGGGGACCAGTGTGAGATAGAACGCGCCTGTACGCGAGCTCGACCACCACCGCACGCACGTCGTGAAACGTGAGGCAAAACGTCCGGAGTTTCTCCGCGTTGGCGTCGTCGAACGACCCGACGCGCCTCGGTAGCGCGTGCAACCGCGCGCAGTCGTGCGCGAGGCGCATCACCCCAGCCCCCAGCGACGCCTCGATCTCGTCCAGCGTGACGGAGCCGCTCACGAGCGCCTCTCGCAGTAACCCCGCGGACATGCACTCGGCGTCCATGCCGAGGTCGACGAGCGCGAGCGTGACCTCCACCGCGCGCTCGTGCGTCGGGCGGAGCGGCGGTTTCGGCGCGTCAACGTCCGCGTCGACCGATGATCCGGAAGAGAAGGACGCGCCCCCGCGAAGGTCGGAGGCGGCGACGGATCCGTCGCGATCGGAGGATGAGGATGAAGAGGAGGAGGCATTCGCCGCGTCGTGCGCGTGCTGCGTCTTTTGCAGGCGTGGGATCGCGAGCTTGAGCGCCGCGAGGAGCATCTCGCGGTTGCCCTGCGCGGCGCTCGCGTCGCCCCCTTGGACGCCGTGCTCGCCGTTCGCGGACGCGGCCGCGATGCGGGGAGACAGCGCGTCCCACGCGGCGACGAACTCGACGACGCGCGACGCCGCCGAGGCTTGATTGTGTGGCGACGACGACGACGCGCCGTTCGACGGCGGCGACGACGACGGCGACGACGACGCGGCGGACGTCGCGAGCTTCGTCGTCGCGTCGCCGCTCCCGTCGCCGTCGTCGCCGCTCGTCGCCGCGACGATCGCGTTGTTCCGTCCGCGTCGCGTCGAACGCGCGCGGCGGACGCGTCCACCGTCGTCGCCCCGTCCCTCTCGGAGACGCGACGGCGACGACGACGCGCACGACGCCGCGGTCGCGATCCCGCGCGCGCGCCTCTCCGCGTCGACGCCCCCCGTTCGCTCTGTCGCGACGTTCCGAGCGACGCGACGGCGCGACGGCGGCGCCCGCGGCGCCGCCCCTAACGCGCCGCTCGCCACGGCGCGCATGGTTCTGGCGCGCCGTGCTGCTCTCGGGTGCCTCGGCTGACACCTGTCTGCTTGTCGATCGAGCGTCGCCCCTCTCCAGGATAATCCACGTCACCGGATTTTACGCGGATGTGGACAAAATGTCCACATCCGCCAGTTTCAAATTAGTCGGGTAAAAAAAACGTTGAAACCGCGTTCTCCCGGTGGGGAAATTTTCATCGCATTTTCATCGGTGATTATTTTTCATCGAGGCTGACCGGAGATT
>MDSW01210097.1_pt1 | contig 18758 bp, 19 predicted proteins | sample 811171 | NCBI WGS metagenome assembly MDSW01 (sample SAMN05326641, study PRJNA326480) | marine metagenome | isolation source: seawater | place: Atlantic Ocean: North West | collected 2012 | reverse complement strand
CATTGGTATTTTCAAGGATTTAAATGCTAAAAGGTAAAAAAGGAATTATTTTTGGTATTGCTAATGACCATTCAATTGCATGGGGTATTGCAAAAACTTTAACAAAAAATGGTGCATCAATATGTATAACTTATCAAAATGAAACGCTATTAAAAAGAGTTAAACCTCTAGCAGATAGTTTAAATTGTGATTTTATAGTTGAGTGTGATTTTGCAAAAAAAAATTCTATTGAAGAATGTTTTGAAAAAGCTAAAGAAAAATGGGGGAAGATTGATTTTGTTGTACATGCAGTTGCTTTTTCTGACAAAAATGAATTAAATGGAAAATATATAAGCACATCTAAAGATAATTTTATTAAAACTTTAAATATTTCATGTTTTTCTTTTACTAAAATAGCTAATTTATCTTCAAAGCTTATGGAAGAAGGTGGTAGTTTATTAACTCTTACCTTTTATGGAGCAAATAAAGTAATGCCAAATTATAATGTAATGGGTATTGCAAAAGCAGCTTTAGAAACTAGCGTCAAATATCTAAGTGTTGATCTTGGAAGTAAAAATATTAGGGTGAATGCTATATCATGTGGACCTATGAGAACATTAGCAGGAGCAGCAATTGCCAATTCTAGAGATGTTTATAAATTTACAAAAGATAACTCGCCCTTAAAAAGAAATGTTGAACTAACCGAGGTAGGAGATAGCGCACTTTATTTTATAAGTGATCTCTCAAAAGCAGTTACAGGAGAAATTCATTTTGTTGACTCTGGGTTTAGTATATTGGGCATGCCTAAATCAAAATAGTTTTTTCTTTTTTAAATACGATTCTGTGTTATCAATAAAAATACTGCTAATTCCCATATCCCACAGTTTCAAAGCGTCAGATAATTCAATGTTTTTTTCAGAGTAAACATTAATAAGTAAATTATTTTTCTTACAAATTGTAATAATATCCATATTAATAATATCAATATTTAATCCTATAGAAAAACAATTAGATTCTTTAATTTTTTTTAAATTATTATAAAAATTTTTTAAATTATCAGCAAGATATCCTAAGTAAAAATTAGGTAATAAATTTCTAATTATTTGAATTGATAAAAGATCAAAACTTGAAATAAAAACATTAGAACTAAAATTTTTTTTTTTTATTAAATTAGCAACTGCATGAGCGTTGTCTTCTTCAAAATTATGATTTGGTTTTAATTCTATGTTTAATCCTATATTTTTCTTATTACAATAAATTAATACCTCTTCTAATGTAGGTGGGTATAAATTTTTATATTTCGCATTAACCCAAGAGCCAGCATCTAAATTTTTAATTTCTTTATAATTATACTTATAAGGTAAGCCTATTCCGTTAGTTGTCCTATCTAATAAATCATCATGCAACAAAAAAGGAATTTTATCTTTAGTAATCTTTACATCAACTTCTACAAAATTTAGATTACTTTCTACTGCCCTCTTAATTGAGCAAAGCGTGTTCTCTGGTGCTAGATCTCTTAACCCCCTATGGCCTATAAGTTTTGGGAGGGTAAAAGTCATTTTTTTATTCGTTGAGATCTTTCATTGAAAGTCTAACCTTGCCTTTTTGATCTACATCAAGAACTTTTACTTTAACTGTGTCGCCTTCTTTTACTACATCCTCAACTTTTTCTACTCTTTCATTTTTAAGCTGACTAATATGAACTAATCCATCTCTGGAGCCCATAAAATTTACAAATGCCCCAAAGTCCATAAGTTTTACAACCTTACCTGAATAAATTTTACCTATTTCAGGCTCTTCAACTATGCTATTAATCCAATCTATTGCAGCTTGTCCTGATTCGTTATCAATTGAGGCTATACTAACTGTTCCCTCATCATTAATTTCAATTTTTGCACCAGTTTTTTCTGTTATTTCTCTTATAACAGCTCCTCCTTTTCCAATGACATCTCTAATTTTGTCTTTTTGTACTTGAAAAGTTTTTATAGTAGGCGCATAATCAGAAATCTTAGATCTAAAAGTTTTTATAGATTTAGACATTTCATCTAGTATATGTAATCTTCCTTCTTTGGCTTGAGCTAAAGCCTCTTTCATAATTTCTGATGTAATGCTGGTAATTTTAATGTCCATTTGTAAAGATGTGATACCGTCTTCTGTTCCTGCTACTTTGAAATCCATATCTCCAAGATGGTCTTCATCTCCTAAAATATCGGATAAAATTATATACTTTTTGTCTTCTTTAATTAACCCCATTGCAATTCCTGCTATAGGTTTTTCAATAGGAACTCCTGCATCCATTAATGAGAGGGAGGTGCCACAAACAGTTGCCATTGAACTAGAGCCATTAGATTCTGTAATTTCCGAAACAACTCTATAAGTATAAGGAAATTTTTCTGCTGAAGGTAACATAGGATGAATTGCTCTCCACGCTAATTTACCATGGCCAATTTCTCTTCGACTTGTTGAACCCACTCTACCAACTTCACCAACTGAATATGGAGGAAAATTATAATGAAGCATAAAGTTTTCTTTATATTCTCCTTCTATTGCATCAATACGTTGTTCATCAAGGCCAGTACCTAAAGTCGTAACTACAAGGGCTTGGGTCTCTCCTCTAGTAAATAATGCTGAACCATGCGTTCTTTCAAGAATACCTACTTCACATTTGATTGGTCTAACGGTACTTTTGTCTCTACCGTCTATTCTCTTACCAGTTTTTAATAATTCTCCTCTTACAATATCTTTTTCAATTTTCTTAATTGAATCACCAACAATAACTGAGGATAATGACTCTGATATATATGTTTCATTAATTTTTTCTCTAATTTTATTTAGCTCATCTGATCTTTTTTGTTTTTCTACTATTTTATATGCATTAGCAAAATCCTTACCATGTTCTAAATCAATTTTTTTTGGTAAACTAATAATTTCTTCAGCTTTTTCTTCTAATTTCCATGGATCTTTTGCAGCTTTTTTTGCTAAATCAATAATAACATCTATAACTTGATTATAAGCCTCTTGACCAATACTCAATGCTTCTAACATTTGTTCTTCTGTTAATTGTTGTGCTTCAGACTCAACCATTAAAATACCTTCTTTGGTTCCAGCAACTACAAGTTCCAAGCTAGAATTTTTTAATTCAGAAATAGTTGGATTAGCTAAAAACTTTCCTTCAACAAATGCAACTTTAGCAGCTCCTAAGGGTCCCATAAAAGGTAGCCCAGACAAAGTCAAAGCAGCACTAGCTGCAATAATTGATAAAATATCAGAGTCATTTTCTTTATCATGAGAAAGGACGGTACATGTTACTTGAGTTTCATTTCTAAAATCTTTATGAAAAAGTGGTCTTATTGGTCTATCTATTAATCTACAAATAAGAGTTTCTTTTTCTGTAGGTCTTGCCTCTCTCTTAAAAAAACCACCTGGTATTTTTCCAACTGAATAATATTTTTCTTGATAGTTAACTGTTAAGGGAAAAAAATCTACATCAGGTTTTTCTGTCTTCGCAGCACATACATTGGCCATAACTGTTGTGCCATTGTATGTAGCGATAACAGAAGAATCTGCTTGTCTTGCTATTTTTCCTGTTTCTAGTTTTAATTTCTTACCTTGCCATTCAACTTCTTTACTATGTATTTCAAACATTTTTTTTCCTAATTTAATTGTATTAATATTTACTAACCGCGAATCTTTAATTCTTTTATAATTTCCTTATATTTTAAATTATCTTTATTAAATAAATAATTTAAGAGTTTTTTTCTTTTGTTAACCATTGCTAAAAGCCCTCTTTTAGAATGATTATCATGTTTATGATTTTTAAAATGCTCAGTTAAATTATTTATTCTTTCACTTAAAACAGCTATTTGAACTTCTGGAGAACCAGTATCGCTATCATTTATTGCAAATTTTGATATTAATTTTTTTTTATTTTCTTTTGTTATCGACATCGTTCCTCCTATATAAAAACTTTACTTGGTTTAAAAAACTTTCCATCAAACTTACCAAGAGAGATCACAGAATCATTATTCTTTAATAAACAAATTCTACTACTACCCTCAATTAAAGGAAAAGATATTTGATCATCTTTAATTTTAATTTCCATCCCATTTGAGATATCTTTAAGCATTTTTTCATCTATAATTTCAAAAGCCAAGATGTCGTCCAGCATTGAAGTTAAAGTATGAAATCCTTTAATAACTGAAGCCGTTTCGCTTATTTTTAGTAAATCGTCCAGTAAAATCGAATTTTTTATGGTAAATTTTCCAACTTTAGTTCTTTTAAGAGAGTTTATATGACCATAAGTGCCTAATATATGTCCAAAATCTCTTGCAAAACTTCTAACATAAAAACCCTTTCCGCATATTAATCTAAATTTAGTAAGTTTGTTTGATTTTGAAGAAATTATAGATATTTTAAATATTTCGACAGTCCTACTTTTAATTTCAAATTTTTCATTTTTTCTAAATAAATCATAAGCTCTTTTACCATTAATTTTAATAGCCGAAGCAAAAGGAGGTTTTTGTATAATTTTTCCACTAAGACTTTTAATTTTTTTTTCTATATCATTTATTGAAGGTATTTTTGAAGATTTAAATATTATTTTTCCCTCTTTGTCATCAGTATCAGTTTGTTCACCCCATTTAATTTCAAATTCATATTCTTTTTTATTTTCATTTATAAATGAAATAAATTTAGTAGCTTTTCCCAATGCTATAGGTAAAATCCCTTCAGCAAGAGGATCAAGCGTACCAGCATGACCAAGTTTAGAAAATTTAAATTTTTTTAGTTTACGTAATACATCATATGAAGTTAAATTTATTGGCTTATAAATATTTAACCAACCATCAAAATTATTCATTATCTAAATCTCTAGCTACATTTTTGTTTAATAATAATTTTTCAATTTTTTCAGCTTCATCAAAAGTATCATCAAGAAAAAAAACAATTTTTGGAGTAAATTTTGATTTTAACTTAGCATTAGAAATTGATTTTTGAAAGTATACTTTGTTATTATTTAATGTATCAATTATTTTATTTTTATTAGAACCTCCCAAAGGCATCACAAAAATATAAGCTTTTCTCAAATCTTTAGACATTCTAACATAGGATACTGTTATACTTTTGACATCATCATTATTAGAAAAAAAAAATTCTCTGGATAATGCCTCAGAAATAATTGATCTAATTACTTCCCCATAGCGTACTTGACGCTGTGAAGGCATATTTTTTTGATTCATCTATTTTTTTTATAACTTTCTGGCAGTTTCAATTATTTCGTACGTCTCAATTATATCATTTATTTTAATATCAGCAAAATTTTCAATCATAATTCCGCACTCATAACCATTATTCACTTCTTTAACTTCTTCTTTAAACCTCTTTAAACTTCCTATACTACCGTCATGAATTACAACATTATCTCTCAAGATGCGTATTTTTGAATTTCTTGTGATTTTACCTTCTTTAACAAAACAACCAGCAATATTTCCAAATTTTGATATTGAGAAAATTTCTCTTATTTCAAGATTTCCTATGATATTTTCTTTTAAATCAGGTTTTAATAATCCTCCCATTAAATTTTTCATATCATCCATTAATTCGTAAATTATAGAATAATATTTAATATCTACACCATCTCTTTTTGCTGTATCTCTAGCCTGAGGTATAGCTCTAACATTAAAACCAACTATAAAACCTTTACTCGAAGATGCTAACGCTACATCACTTTCTGTTATTGCTCCTACACCTTTATAAATCACGTTGGCACTAACTTCTTCATTTGATAATTTAGTAACTGAATTATCTATTGCTTCAGCAGAGCCTTGAACATCAGCTTTAATAACAACATTTAATGAAGTAGTTTTACCTAGTGATATATTTTCAAACATCTCCTCTACATTTGTTTTAACTACTGTATTTTTTTTCTGAACTTTTTTATTTGCTCTATACTCAGATATTTTTCTTGCAATACTTTCATTATCAACAACTACAAAATCATCTCCAGCTAAAGGATTAGAATCAAATCCAAGAACTTCTACAGGATAAGAAGGTTTTGCATTTTTGATATTTTGATTATTATCATTGATTAATGCTTTAACTTTTCCCCATTCAGATCCCGAAACAAAAATATCTCCTACTTTTAGAGTACCTTTTTGAACCAACACAGTTGCAACTGGGCCTTTTCCTTTTTCAAGTTTAGATTCAATAATTATTCCTCTCGCTGATCTATTTGGATTAGCTTTTAAATTTAATATTTCTGACTGCAAATGTATAGCTTCTTCTAATTTATCTAAATTTATATTTTTAGTGGCAGACACTTCAACATCCAATATATCTCCACTAAGTTTTTCAACAATTAGTTCATGTTTTAATAAATCATTTCTTACTTTGTCAGGATCAGCAGTTTGTAAATCAATTTTATTTATTGCAACAATAATAGGCACATTAGCAGCTTTAGCATGTGATATAGACTCTATGGTTTGAGGCTTAATACTATCATCTGCTGCTACAACTAAAACAATTATATCAGTTGTTTTTGCTCCTCTAGATCTCATATTTGAAAATGCTTCATGACCTGGAGTATCGATAAAAGTAATTTTTTTGTTATTATTATTTGTTTGGTATGCACCAATATGTTGTGTAATGCCACCTGCTTCATTTGAAGCTACATTAGAACTTCTAAAAGCATCTAATATACTTGTTTTTCCATGATCAACATGGCCCATGATTGTTACAACAGGAGGTCTTGATACTAGATCATCTTCTTTATCCTCAACGTCCTCAATATCTTTCAATACATCATCTTGATTAACAACTTTTACCTTATGACCCATTTCAATTGCTACTAATTCTGCAGTATCTGATTCTAATGATTTTGTTGCTGTAGCCATTACACCTATTTTCATTAAAGATTTAACTACATCTGCAACTTTTTCAGCCATACGATTAGCTAATTCTTGTACAGTTATAATTTCAGGTATAATAATTTCTCTTGAGATTTTAATTTCTTCTTCTGCCTCAGTAGATTTTAGCTTTTCTCTTTCTCTCGCTCTTTTTAGCTTTGCTAAACTTGGAAATTTATCAAATTCTTGAGCTTCTTGCTCCAAAATTTTATTTAAATTAACTTTGCCAGCATCATCCAATGATGGCTTAAGTGTTCTTTTTGGTTGTGTTTTCTTTTGATCGGTAGTTTTTTTATTTTTTTGTTGAAAATTTTTATTTACCTTTTGGCCAAAAATATTTTGAGGTTTAAAATTTGTCTGGGGTGAAATTCTAAAAGATGAAGATCCTCTAGGATTGGATTGAGTAGTTGAAGTACTTTTTTGTTGATTATTTTTGTTTCTAAAAACAATTTGTATTGTTTTATTTTTATTTCCCTGATTCTTATTAATTGACCCAGAAGGTCCAAGATTTTTACGTATTTGTAATCTACCTCTAGATGATAATTTTAGAGGTTTATTTTTATTATTTTTTTTATCTTTATTATTTTCCAATTTAATACCATTTTTAATCTACGTTGATTTTTCTTCTAAAAACCAGTTTTCTCGAGCTTTCATAATCATTGAGTTAATTTTTTCTTCTTCTAAATCTAATCCTTTAAATATACCATCATCTTTATCTAATAAATCTGATGTAGCAAGACCTGCAAAATCATCTAAAGATAAAATATTATTTATTGCTAATATTGCTAACATTTTATTATCCATTCCTTCTAAATTTTTTAAATCCTCTTCAAGTTTTTTTTCCTCTATAATTTTAATATCTTCTTTATCTTTTTGCGATAAATATTTTGTAGCTCTATCTATAATTTCTTTTGCAAGATCTTCATCAAAACCTTCAATTTTTTCAAGGTTTTCAGGTACTTCATTAGCTATACTTTGAATACTTACATATCCTTCAGTTACTAAAAGTTGAGCAATAACGTCTTCAACATCAAGCATTTCTATAAACATATCAGTTTTCACCTTAAATTCTTCCTGCCTTCTTTCGGATTCTTCTTCCTCAGTAAGTATATCAATTTCAAGATTTGTTAATGTAGAAGCTAGTTTAACATTCTGTCCTTTTCTTCCAATAGCTAAACTTAATTGTTCATCAGGTATAACAACTTCTACTTTATTTTTTTCTTCATATAAGAATATTTTACTAACTTCAGCAGGAGCCAAAGCATTTGCTAAAAATGTTGCTTGATTTTCTGACCACATTACTATGTCTATTTTTTCACCCTGCAATTCATTTACAACAGCCTGAACCCTGGATCCTCTCATACCTACACATGCGCCAACAGGATCAATCGTTGAATCATTAGTAAAAACACTAACCTTTGCTCTAGATCCTGGATCTCTTGCTACACTTTTAACTAAAATTATTCCTTCAAAAATTTCTGGAACTTCTTGACTAAAAAGTTTTGCTAAAAATTGAGGATGTGTTCTAGAAAGAAAAACTTGGTAACCCTTAGAGTCCTCTTTTACGTCATAAATATAAGATCTAATTCTATCTCCATTTTTAAAAGTTTCTCGTGGAATCAACTCTTCTCTTTTTATAATTGCTTCGCCCTTACCAAGATCAACAATAAAATTTCCAAATTCACTTCTTTTTACAACTCCAACGGCTATCTCTCCAACTTTATCTTTAAATTCATTATATTGCCTTGTTTTATCAGCTTCTCTAACTTTTTGAATTATAACACCTTTTGCATTTTGAGCCGCAACTCGCCCGAAATCAAATGGTGGGAGTTTTTCAATGATATATTCATCCAATTTAATCTCAGAATTAATTTTTTTTGCCTCTGCAAATAAAATTTGATTCTTTCCTTCTTCCGGATCGATAGAGTCAACGACTTTTAGATATGAATTTAAATTAATATCTCCAGTATCTCTATTTACATTTACTCTTATATCTCTGTCATAACCATATTTTACTCTAGCTGCTTTTTCTAATGCTTGTTCCATAGCTTCAAAAACTTCATCTTTATTTATATTTTTTTCTTCAGCTACATTTTGAGCAACTTGGAGCATTTCTTCTCTTATTACTTTAATTTTTTGTTTTGCCATATAAATTACCAAAAAAAAGGCGGGAATTCCCACCTTTGATATTATCAAAAATATAAGCTCTTATAATAATTTTTGTTTTAAACTCAAGCGCTATATTCTTAATAACTCTATAAAAAATGAATTTCTGTTGTTTTTAGCTGCTTTTCGAAAGTATTTAGTTTCAACTAAACCTAAATTATTATAATCCCATTTAGGAGGAATATCATTAGCCCACTTAAATAAATTGCCCAATTTAATATCATATAGAATATTAATTAAATAATTTTTTGAGTCAGTTGCTATATAAATTTTACTACTTGGTTTAATTATCTTTGTAATTATTTTAAAAAAATTTTTATTAATCAATCTTCTTTTAAAATGTTTTCTTTTTGGCCAAGGATCAGGAAATAAAATCCAAATTTGATCAATTTTTTTATTTATGAAATAATTAAATAAAACTATAACATTTTTTTCATAAATTTTTATATTGTTTATTTTATTTTTAACAATGCTTTTAGATAAATTAAAATTACCATCTTTAAAAACATCTGAAGCTATAATTATATAATCTGGATTATTTTTTGATAATTCTAATGCATTTTCTCCATTTCCTGATCCTACATCAATAATTATCTTTTCATTACAAATTTTACTAAAATCAAATCTAAATTTTTTTATATTATCTAAGTCCTCTTTATTAAATTTTTTTTTTTCCTTTTTTGCGACCATAAACTCTAAGAGAATCAATATTTTTAATCATTTTTTTTATTAATATAGTAAGAAATTATAGATAAAAATATTAGTAATAAATATATAAGTTTATGATAATTTATCAAATTGTCAGTTGATGTAGGAATATTAAAATCAATATTTATTTGCTCTTCTTTGTTTAAAGATGTCTCAGTTAGAATAATTCCATAATTATTAATTACTGAAGAAATTCCATTGTTTGATACTCTTATTAAATATTTATTAAATTCTGTACTTCTTATTCTTGATAAATAAAAGTGTTGTTTAGGTCCAGAAAATTTTCCAAACCATGCATCATTTGTTATGTTTATCATTAATGATACATTATTGTTATATTTGTGAATTAAGTTATTAAAAAATATTATTTCATAACATATGGCTGGAATAAAACTTATGTTTTTATCTATTTTAATTAATCTTTTACTATGTCCTTTGCTAAAATCAATTGTACCTGCAATCGGATTTAAAAAACTTAAATATTTTCTAAATGGTAAAAATTCTCCAAAGGGAACTAAGATTTTTTTATCAAAGAAAGTATATTCATTTTTATTGATTAAAAAAAGACTGTTATAATAACGATTTTGTTCTTTTCTGATGGCTCCAATTATTAAACTCTGATTTTTGTTTATATGTCTTTTAAGATTTGCAATATTATTCTGATCAAGGATAAAAGGGTATTCATTTTCTGAAAAAATAATTATATCACTTTTATTTGATCGAATTATTTCAGCTATTTTTTCATATCTCTCTTGATATTTTAAATTATTCAGTTTGTCTATTTGATTTATATTAAGTTGATTTAAAGAAAGTTTAATATTTTGTAAATTATTGTTATTCATATTATGGAGTCTTAAATATAAAAATAATGTCATTATTATTATTAAAATAAGAACAAAAAATAGATAAAATTTTGCTGTGATATTTTTTGTGTTTTTTATTATTAAAAAAATTGGAACAGGTATTAAAAAAATTATTAAAATAAAGTAACTCAATCCATATGTGCCTAAAAAATATGAGAAATTTAAAAGTATATAATTTTTTGAAAAAATAAGAGCAAAAGTTACCCAAGGAAATCCAAACGAAAACATTTCTCTAAATATTTCCATTGCAACAAATACAACGGGAAAAATAATTAGTTTTGAAATATTATTTTTAAATAAAGATAAAATTACAAAAGAAAATCCAAAAAAAATTGAAACATATAAGATCAAAAAATAACCTAAAAATGATATATTTTTAGTTTCTTCAGTAATCAAAAAAGGTTCTTTTATCCAAATAAGTAATACAATGTTAAGACCTAGCCCATAAACAGTTCCATAAAAAAAATGTTTTATTCTTTTTTTTTTATGAAAATTATGATTTTGAATTAATAAAAAAATATACGGAAAAATAATGAATCCTAAAGGAAGTAAAAAAAAAGGAGGAAATAAAAAAGCTGATGCAACTCCACAAACAAAAAATTTAATAAAATATTTCAAATTATTTAATTAAGTTAATTTCAAGTGTTTCTATCCTTCTCTCTGAAGCTTTCAGAATTTTAAAAGATAATATATCCTTATAGTTAAAAATTTCATTTTTTTTTGGGATTTTACTTGCTATGATAAAAACTAAACCTCCCACTGTATCTATTTCTTCTTTTTCTGTTTCGACTATTTGTATACCAAAATATTTTTTTAAATCATTTATTTTATATGATGCATCAACAATTATTTTTGATGAACTAATTTTTTCTAATTTATTCTCAATATCTTCTGCATCGTGTTCATCTTCAATTTCTCCAACTATCTCTTCAACTAAATCTTCAATTGTTATTAAACCATCTACACCTCCAAATTCATCAACAACAAGTCCAATATGTATGCTTGAAGATCTCATGCGTTTTAAGAGTTCTAATATAGGTGACTTGGGTGCAACATATAGAATCTCCCTTAAAATATTATCAAGTTTAAAATTTTTATTATTGATGTTTTTAATAAAATCTTTGATGTGAAAAAAACCTAAAATAGTATCTAAATTTTTTTCATATACTGGCATTCTTGAATGTGATTCTATTTCAATTACTGACATTATTTCTTTAATTGTTTGATTTTTTTCAATTGATATAATTTCTGCTCTTGGAACCATAATATCTTCAACACTTTTTTCACTTAAATTTAAAATATTTTTAATTAAATTCTTTTCATTAATTTCATCGAAGTTTTGATTTGAGTTAATTTCTTCATCAATTGATGCATCATTAATAATTTCTAACACATCATCTTTGCTGGTTTGATTAATTAAGAGTTTTTTTATTAACCAATTTCTCCAAGTACTTTTATTGTCATTTTTCTTTTTAGTGGGCATATTAATTAATATAGGGATTATTAATATCTAAACTTTTTAATATTTTTATCTCTTTATTCTTCATAATTAAATATTCTTTTTTATTTTTATGATTATATCCTTTTACATGCAATAGACTATGAACAAAAATATGTGTTAAATGATCATAAAAATTAATATTTAAATCTTTAGCATTTTTAAATATAGTTTCAGCAGAAATCATTATATCACAAAATTTTTCTTGTAAATTGGTTTTTTTATCAAGTGAGGTAACAAAAGTTAATACATCTGTTGGTTTGTTATTTTTTTTGTACTTTTTATTATATTTTTTTATTAATAAATCATTCATTAATATAAAATTAAAATTATAAATATGTTTGTTTTCAAAATTAAAATATTCTTTCTTATTTAAAATTTGATTTATTATTTTAGTTACTCTTTTTCTTCTTCTATTCCAATGTTTACTTTTAATAATAATTAAGAAATTTAGCATCAATTATCTTCATATGCATGAATAATTTTTTTAACTATATTATGCCTTATCACATCATCTTGATTTAGATAAACAAAACCGATGTCATCGATTTTTCTTAATTTTTTTTCAGCATCTATTAAGCCTGATTCATTTTTAGAAACTAAATCAATTTGTGTTTTATCACCAACGATAACCATTTTACTATTTTTGCTAATTCTAGTTAAAAACATTTTCATTTGTGTCACAGTTGTATTTTGCGCTTCATCTAATATAATGTAACAATCTTCTAATGTTCTACCACGCATAAAAGCAATAGGTGCTATTTCAATTATGCCGTTATTTATTTTTTTTTCTACTTCGTCATAAGGCATCATTTGATATAAAGCATCATAGATTGGCCTTAAAAAAGGATCTACTTTTTCTTTTAAATCACCTGGTAAAAAACCAAGTTTTTCTCCAGCTTCAACAGCGGGTCTTGATAATATTATTTTTTTTACAATACCTTGTTGAAGGTATGAAGCTGCTTTTGCTACTGCTAAAAATGTTTTACCAGTTCCTGCAGGCCCTATAGCAAAAACAATGTCCTTTTTATTTAACAATTCAAAATAAGTCTTTTGATTTTTTGATCTAGCAATAATTTTTCTTTTCTTTGTTTTTATGAACAATTCTTGTTCTGAATCTACTTCTTTGCTATTTCCAATTAAACTTTGTATATCCTTTATTTTATCCTCATCAATTTCATCACCTTTTTTTGCATCTTCAAACAATTTTTGTAAAATTATCTTTGTCTCTTCAATAGATGCTTTATTTCCAATAATTTTTACAATATTGCCTCTGTAGTTAATAATAACATTATTTAACTTCTCAAGAATTTTAATATTTTGATCTGCAATTCCAAACAAACTAGAAAGAATAGTATTATCATCAAATTCAATTTTTAAAGATTCTGAAGGACTACTATTCATAAATTTCTCCCTCTAGAGAAAAATTCGTTGATCTTTTAATTTTAATATTTTTAATTAGGCCTATTAAATTATTTTGACTTTCAGCAAAAACACTTTGATTATATATTGACCTACCAATATATTGGTTAGCATGTCTGCCTTTTTTATCAAACAATATTTTTAGTTCTTTGTTTATAAAAGAATGATTATAAGAATTTTGTTGTTGCTTTAGTAAAGATTGTAAAGCACTTAATCTTGCTTTTTTTTCTTTAAATTCAATTTGATTATATTTAGCTGCAGGAGTGCCAGGTCTCGGGCTATACATAAAAGAATAAGCAATTACAAATTTAATTTTTTCTATAAACTCCATTGTTTGATCAAAATCTTTCGAAGTTTCGCCGGGAAACCCAACGATAAAATCAGAAGATAGAGCAATATCTGGTTTGTATTCTTTTATTTGAGCAACAATTTCATAATATTTTTCAACTGTATGCTTTCTATTCATCTTTTTTAAAATTTTATTAGAGCCAGACTGTATTGGCAAATGCAGAAAAGGCATTAATTTATTATTTTCTCCATGACATCTTAACAAGCTATTGCTCATATCTATTGGGTGAGAAGTCATGTATCTTATTCTTTTAATATCATCATATTCTGAAATTTTATTAATCAAGTAAACAAGATCAGATTGTTTTCCATTTGATTTTAAGCCATGGTAAGCATTAACATTTTGACCCAAGAGTATTATTTCTTTTATGCCATTTTTAATATAATTTTTTACTTCATTCAAAATAGAATCTACTGATCTGGAATACTCTGCCCCTCTAGTATAGGGAACTACACAAAATGTACAAAATTTATCACAACCCTCTTGAATTGAAACAAATTCAGATACTTTATTAGATGATTTAAAAATAAGATTCTTAAATTTTTCATTTTGTAAAAAATCATCATTAATTTTATTTGTCTTATTTTCTAACATGTCAGGAAGTTTGTGATATGATTGTGGTCCAGAAACAAAATCTACATTAGGAGCTCTCTTGAATATTTCCTTACCTTCTGCTTGGGCAAGACAGCCTGAAACAATCAATTTATAGTCTTGATTTAAATCACTTTTTATCTTTTTTATTCTTCCAATATCTGAATAAACTTTTTCTGCGGCCTTTTCACGAATATGACAAGTATTTAAAACAATTATATCAGCATCTTTTATTTCATCAGATGATTTATATCCCTTAGATTCAAACAAATTAGTGATTCTATCAGAATCATAAACGTTCATTTGGCAACCGTAAGACTTAACATAAATATTTTTTGTTAAATTTTTTTTATCCATCTATTTTTCTTTCGTATAAGATTGCATTTTCCTTTATACCAGACACTGCAAAAAAGTAATTTTTTCTTAAACCAATTTTAATAAATTTATTTTTTTCATATAATTTTATAGCTGATAAATTATTTTCTGCAACTTCAAGAGATATTTTACTAAGTTTATTTTCTATATCTAGATCCAATATTGAATTTATTAACAAAGAAGCATTTCCTTTATTTCTATGGTGAATATCTACATAAATTAATAATATTTCATACTCATTAAATTCATTATAAATATGTAAATCTCCCAAAATAAAGCCAATTAATTTATTTGATTCTAATAAACTTAGAGAAAAATTTTTTTCTTTACTGGCCTGATTTCTATATTGATCAGCACTCCATCCCATTTTTTTAAAAATTTCAAATTCAGTTAAATTTTTTAAAATTAAATTAATACATTCTTCTATATTTGTTTGATTTATTTTTATAATTTTTTTCAATTTTTTATTTTAATATTTTATTATCAGAAATATAAATAGGAGTTATAATATTTTTTTCTTTAAAATTTAATAGAAATTGATCTTCTAAAATTTTTTCAATATTTATAATATCAAATTTTTCTATATTTTTAAATTTAACCCTTAATTCCTTGCTTAATTCTACATTTGAAACACATAAAGTATACTGATCAAAATTATTATTATTTTTAAAAAATTCATCAGTAATTTTTATAATTTCAAAATCTTTTTTATTTTTTTGCGATTGAAAGCATATAAAATTTTGTTCATTTGTAGAAAAAACAAAAAATAACGATCTTGGAATCATTCTTTTTTGTACATAATTTTTAAAAATATCTATGAATGATATTCCATATATAGGCTTGTTTAATGAGATACTTAATCCGTACATAAAAGAAATGCCAACCCGCATTGAAGTAAATGAGCCGGGACCTACGGATACGTAGAGATTTTCCAATTTTTTAATAAATTTATATTTATTTTGAAAATTCTCAAATTTTTCAACTATTAAGTCACTTATTTTTGTGGTATTGCGACTTGTTAGATTAATAGATTTTAGCGGTTTGTTTTTTTCTATTAATATAAATTTTGATATTGGTGAGACTACATCCAAAAATAATAACATGAAAAATATAGTTTTAATAAAAATTTTTATTTTATTCTTATTTATGATGTTACCATATTCACTTCAAGCAAATAATATAAAAAATTCTGCTGTAATCTTTATGTATCATAAATTTGGAGTAGATAAGTATCCATCCACAAACATTAAAATGGAACAATTTGCTCAACATTTAGAGGAATTCTCAAAAAGTAAATACAATGTCTTACCTGTAGATTATATAATTAATACAATATTAAATGACGGCGAACTCCCGGAGAATACTATTGGAATTACTATTGACGATGCAGATAGATCATTTCTAGAAAGAGGATGGCCACTACTTAAAGAAAAGGGGTTCCCAGTAACATTATTTGTTACAACAAATACTATTTCAAATCAAAGTACTAATTACTTGTCTTGGAACGAGATTAGATCATTAATTAAAGAGGGTGTTAATATTGGCGCTCATTCTCATTCACATAATCACTTATCAAATGCTTCTATAGATGAACTCAAAAATGAAATTGAAAAATCTAATAGAATTTTTTTGAGAGAACTAGGTAGGATTCCAGATATTTTTGCCTATCCTTATGGAGAAGCTGATGAAAAAATGTTTGGGTTGTTAAAAGATTATAACTTCAAAGCTGCTTTTGGACAACACTCAGGTACTATTAATGAAACTTCTAATTTTTATTTTCTACCAAGATTTTCACTCAATGAAAAATATGGCGAGATTCAAAGAGTGATATTTGCTGCAAACACAAAAGGAATGGGAATTTATGATTTTATCCCAACTAATCCAAACATATTTGAAAATCCTCCTTTTATTGGTTTTTCTTTGTTAGATCAATCTTTAGCAAAAACAATTAACTGTTTTTTATTTGACTCAACAGGTCAAATAAATACGGAGATGTATAAATTTAACGAAAGAATTGAAATAAGATTAGTTAGAAAAATTAGCAATGGTCGTTCAAGACTTAATTGTACTGCAAAAGACTCCAATGGAAAATGGAGATGGTTTGGAAAACAGTTTTATGTAGAAAATTAAATTAGGATAATGTTGAGCTATATATTTTCTGATCGTATTCTTTAAGTGAGTTTATTGTTATAATGGAATTAATTGTTTTAATATAGTTTTTATCTTGAGCATATACATCAAGTTCATTTAGTAAAATTTCAATATTTTGAATTATTTTTTTTTCATTTTGTCTCAAAAATTTTCTTTTTGATCTAAAAGCTTTATAAGCAGAATGCGTGTTTATATTATTAAAATATGATTTCAAACTATGCTGCGGTGTTAAAAAAAATTTTATTAAATGTTTTTTTCCATCTTCTCTAAAATTAGGGATGACACCTTCTTTTGAATCATATGTGTATTGTCCAAAAAATGCGTTATGATCTTTTGCAAATCTAGATGATCCCCACCCACTTTCGATTGCAGCTTGTGCCATAACAATAGAATTTGGTATGATATCTACTTTGTTTAATAATTCTTCAATAATATCAACTTTGTGCCTATTTGATGTTTTAACAAAATAACTCTCCGAAATATCCTTTATAAATTTCTGATCATTTTTACTTAATGTCTTATTATTGATTAAATAATCATAAACTCTTATTAAATTTTTTCTATCTGCTAAAATGAGCCTGTTTTCTTCAATAATTAAAGGCATCATTTTATCTATAAATTTTTGCTTTTTAATTTTAACACTTTCAACATTAATTTTTTTCTTTGAAATTATTGGAGAAATATTAATATCTTTATTCTTTAGAAAAACTTTAGTAATTTTATTTTTTATTGTGTCAAAGTGTTTGTTATTAAAGTTTTGAATATCAAAATATTTAATTTTATTAATTTCTAAATTATTATTTTCTAAATATCCTTCAACTATTAATTCTTCATCACGATCAGTTGAGTCAATAGAATTTATTTTATCAAATTTATTAATAATAACAACAAGTGAACTTGAAAATAAGTAAACAGATGAAGCAATTAAAAAAGAGGAGAAAATATATCGGAATGTCAAAAATTTATTTATAATATAGCTAAGCATCTACAGGTCTCACTTCTTTAACTTCAGGAACATAATGTTTTAACATATTTTCAATACCCATTTTTAATGTAGCAGTTGAACTTGGACAACCTGAGCAAGAACCTTGCATATTTAAATATACAATACCATCTTTAAAATCTTGGAATACAATATCCCCACCATCCATAGCAACGGCAGGCCTTACCTTAGTATCAAGCAGTTCTTTAATTTGCTTTACTAAATCCGTATCATCATTGTCATTTGAAGAAAGATTATTTTTTTTTATGTTGTCAGAATGTTGAGTAAGAATTGTTTCTTCATTAGAATTATAATGATCCATAATTGATCCTAAAACTAGTGGTTTAAGAATTTGCCAGTCTAAGTCTTTTTCTTTAGTAATTGTTATAAAATCACTTCCAAAAAAAACGCTTTTAACGCCTTCAACTGAAAATAATCTTTTTGCAAAAGGAGAGCTGTCTGATTCTTTTTCACTATTATAAAAAATAGTACCATTAGACATTACCTGCCTTCCCGGCAAAAACTTTAAGGTCTCGGGATTAGGAGTTGGTTCAGTTTGTATAAACATACTATATGTATATAATGTTTATTATGTCATTCGTATGAAAAAAATGTGCAAATTTTATTTTTTTGGGGAATTTAAGGCTTTGCAAAGCCTATAATTTTATAAACATCTTTTAAGACCGAATCAGCCACAATCATTGCTTTTTCTTTTCCATCTTTTAAGACATTATCCAAGTAAGCTTTATCAGCTATTAATTTTTTTATTTCT
>MDSW01003578.1_pt1 | contig 18765 bp, 19 predicted proteins | sample 811171 | NCBI WGS metagenome assembly MDSW01 (sample SAMN05326641, study PRJNA326480) | marine metagenome | isolation source: seawater | place: Atlantic Ocean: North West | collected 2012 | reverse complement strand
TAAAAACATCTATATCACCCTTCATATTCTGAAAGGCCGTTAGCTGCTCTCTGGGCCAGCTAGGGAGGGGTAACGTGTGTTCTAGAGAAACAATCGGTATCTGTAAAGAATGATTGATTTGCAACGCTGTTTGCATTTGTCCAAATTTACTATTCGACAAAATAAAGTCAAAAGTTACGGCTGGATACAATGAATTTTTTGGCAGCACATAATAGTTTTCTGGCATGGGTGCATGTCCTGAAAACCAATCCTTACCGCCGTCGTACGTGAAAGCATAGAAGTTATGGCCAGTTTTAGCTAACTGAGTTTGGTATCTTTCATGGGTGTTGAAAGTTAATATGTTATACTGTTTATCAGTCTTCTGTACTTTCCTAATAATGTTTTGTGTTTTAAGCATCGAGTTCCTCTTTCATAGTATTTCCAACTTGCTCAAAGTCAAAATCCTTGATGATTGACAGACCATCTTTTTGCGATGATTGCTCGTAACGTACTGGATTGTCTAACCAACTACTGTAAGCGGTACGCATAGCAGATGTAACTTGTTTATGGCACGGGACAAAGTAGAAATCCTTTCCGAGATTTGTTTCTCCAGATCTATTTTTCTGAGTATAACATTGAAACGCACCACTTATTAAGTTTTGTGAAGTCCTTTTTAGAGAGGTTGTGACCACATCTTTGTTCCCGCCAATATCGCTTGCTATCACGCTACTACCAAATGCGTATGCATCTAGTACATGTATGGGCCAAGCATTTCCAGCGTCTAAACTAATAAAACAATCTCCATATTTATGAACAGTATTAAAATTGTCCATAGTATCGGATACGTCCGCCACAATGGTATCTTTACAGTACCTAGAAATATCTTTGTTTAATCCCAACTGACTTTTGACATCTATTGCAACTGAGTCAATTTGCTGCTGCGTTAGGGCGTTTGAAACTAGGGTTAAGCAGACCTTTTCGGACTCATCAAACTCTGAATGAAAGCATGTTAAAATATGCCTAAGCTGGTTTATGTCAGATCCTATAATGGCGTAAAACTTAAACTTTCCTACGTTTTGAGGTACGGTTATATCTCTTGTTTGTTGCTGTGCTTTTTTAGCATCAAACGCAAACGGCACACACTTAAGTTCAGGCTTCTTCTTAATACCCGCAAAGGCGTTTTTCAAAAATTCTAAATTCTGAGTATTTGGAAGCCAGATCTCATCCAACAAGCTCATTTTTTCTACCGCAGATGTATGACCTAGTTGCACAAAGTTTGTACCTAAAATTCCGACATTCTTTTTAAACTTGGACGTTCCAACAATATGTTCTGGGAAAACATGCTGTATACAGACATCTCGATCTTCCAGAGATTTTGACTCCAATGATTTAAACTTGGCATCAAGCTGCTTACTCTTGCCCATTGATATGCCTTGACAGGCAACGTCTACACCTGCTTTGTCTAGGGCTAGTATGTTGTTCCTTGTTATTTCGCCCCAATCACTATCTTCTTTATAATATCCTATATATAATACCTTCATATCTGTCCTTCTAAATTATAGTGTTCAATGAACTTCATACCCGCCGTGTTAAAATTCCCATGAAAACCAAATGAGTTATAACTAAACAACACTGTTCTCGCAAAATTTCCGTGCGGTGTGGGGTGTTCTTTGGAAAATTGTGCTGCAAGATTTGGCGGTGCAAATTTGATCCCTGCGGAGGTCATGGTGTCATAGTTGAAAACACAAATGTTGAGGTCTTCGTTCTTATGTTGCCAGCCTAACTTGGCTGATTCTTCAACAAACTTGCGTGTTCTCAGGGAAAATCCTCCGTTGCCAACAACGTTCGGAATTTTCTCTATGCGACCAGCAACCATGTCGCTCGCTTGTATTATATTCATCGGCCAAGGAGCACCTATATAATCATACTTTAGGAATCGGTTATCCCATTTGCCGATATCTATTATAGTCGAATCATGCTGAACATTCAAACAAAAATCATCTAAAATATACTTATTTGTCTGTTGAACAAAAGATTCGCAGAATCCTATACGATTCTTATCATCATCCTGCATGTTATCGTTAAGTTCTACATGCATGTCACAGACTTCGATACTGTGTTTGTTGATAATATCTTCAAACAAGCTAAGGTCTGTTTTGGAGCTGTCGGTAATCAGTACGGATTTTTTAAATCTTACTTGATCTAAAGCAATCAGCATAGATCTTAACGATTTTCTAACATGCTCTTCTCCCCAACAAAAAGTGAAGAGGCACACATCCGGTAAAGATAATTTAGTCATTTCTTTTTAAAACCCCTAGTCCGTTGGGATCATTTGTATGCCACTCATGAATCTCCCAGTTTGGATTGCCCTCTAGAAATTCATCAATTGCACGTTGCATACCTTCGTAGTGCTTTGTTTTATCCCCGTAGTGACTTTCACCCTTGTGTGCAAACAAAACCACGTCGTGTAAGGCAATGTATTTTTTTACTTTTGATGCGTGTAAATCAAGTTCTGCTTTCAAATGATCGTAGCAGTGCCAAGTGTCAATAAAAAGAAAATCTGTTTCTTCAATCTCAATATCCAAAGTGCTTTGATTCCAAAACGAAAATTCCTTTCCCAACGCATCGGCTAGCTCGTGCAACAACAAAAGGCTTTTAGGTGTTTGATCCCAACCTTCTAAATCGTGAGGGCTTCTAATATCAACAGAAATAATTTTATCCACAGAGGATTTTAGAAAAGCCCAAGTAGAAACTACACCTCGGATGCCAAACTCATAAGCCGACGAGCACTCATTTAATAGTCTAAGTAAAATAGGTAGATGTTCCGAAATGTCACTTTTCCTAAGAAGTTCTATTTTATAGTATCTATCCACTAAGGCCTGTGCTTCTTTTTTATCCATTCATCTTCTCCAATTTTTCTCTCATGGTTTTATCGTCACAACCTAATTTTTTTCTACCGGCATCACCATTAATGTAAATATTTGGTAAGTGGTGAATAAGGTTTTCGTCAAACTCTGAGATGCATATTAATTTTTTAAGGAAACAGTTTTCGTATATCTCTGTGTTGACCCTGCATTTATAACTATATCGGTTTTTTTCTGTTATGAACTGCGTGATATCATATAGGTGCATAATATCTAGTAATTTTTGCTTTGATATCAAGAAAGATGCTTGATGGACATTAGTGAAGTGGGCGAACTTTTTACCTTCATAAATTTCTACGGAATCAAAATCCCAGTCGTAGTGGGCGTGAAGGGCAGGATACCATTTACCTTGTTCGTTTTCTTCGTATTGAATTAAGCCGCTAATCTTATTCGAGGGTAAAACCTGTTCGTATTCTATATACTTGTCTAGATGGCTTTCCTTCCATAGGTGGTCATTTTCGGAAAAAATTATGTAGTCATACTTGTAAGCTTTGTCGGCAATAGTAGTTCTACACGTTAAAGGTAGAAGCTCATAGTCATCCATGCTAATCAGTATTTCTTTAACGCCCTGTATACCTAGCTCTATATTTGTATGGACAAAGATATCAACGTCGTATTTTTTAAACGACTGAAACTCTGACACTACTTGCTTGAGATAGGATATTTGTTCGTCGCCGTAGTTTACTAAGACAACTAGTAGGGACTTATTTCCAGTACTCATAGATTCCTTTGGTAACTTCATAGTCCATAAGTTTCTGAGATCTTTGTGGTTGGGACATAGCCCACTTGAACATCATGTCGATCAAATCCTCCAGATCTGTTTCGTCTACAAAACCAAGAAGATCCTTAGCTAAGTCGTGACTACAATGAGCGTGCTTAACTTCGTGGCGAGGTTCTACATACTGTTTTTCTGCTTTGAAGCCGTTTTTAAGGGCGACTCTTTGCACTGTATCAGCAAGCTCGTTGATCGAATATGTTTTGTCGGCACCTAAATTAAAGAGGTGTCCGCTGAACGAATCAATAAGTTTTTCAAACGGTGCCATGTAGTACTTCACATCGGAAAACGCACGGGTTTGCTCGCCATCACCATAAATTAACATAGGCTCTCCAGCCAACACTCGACGAATAAAAATGCCAGCTACGTTACGATACTTGTCCCAAATGTTTTGGTAAATACCCACGATATTGTGGGGTCTAATAATAGTATATTCGAGACCGTGTTGCTCGTGTGCAACCTTAATGTCTTGCTCCACACAGTATTTTGCTATACCGTATGGATCTATAGGTGCGGGTGCCATTCTCTCAAAAAATGGAGGATGGTGACGACCGTAAGTAGCCATTGAAGATGTAAAGATTAATTTTGAGTCAGAGTTGATGCAAGCATTAATGACGTTGGCACTGGCTAGTATGTTATTGGTGTAATTAAAGTGTCTTATGAAGGGCGATAAACCTTCTGCTGCGTATGCTGCAAAGTGATAACAAGCAATCGGTTTTTCTGTCTCAAAGATATGGTTTAGTCTATTTAGAGATTCAGCCTCAGATAAGTTAAACGGGCAGAACTCAAAGTTCTCATGGTCGGCCAGATAATCTTCGTAGCCACCGCTAAGGTCATCAATACCAACAACCTTATAACCAGCTGACAGTAGGTGCCTGCTAAAGTGGGCACCAAGTAATCCTGCACAACCAGTAATCACAACCGATCTCATTGAATGATACCTCTTTCTTTCATTGTCTGTATTCTCTTCTCTTCCCAATTATTTCTTCTTATACATTGACCATGCATTTGATTGTAGGCCATGTCGAAATTAAACTCTTGACGGTTATTAACCCCATCAAACGCTTGACTAGATTCATTAAAGTACATACCACCTGTGGAGCCGGTAGCACTCTTATAAAGAAGGTCTCTAGTAAGTCTTGCTTCAAAGAAACTGTTTAGTTTGCTGGGATCACCTAAAACTTTTTCTATCAACCATCTCGATATATCTGTCGTAGCTGCCTGTTGCAGTGTTTCTTCTGGAGGGCGAGCTTCTGGTTGATGAATACGTGGAGGAGAAGCCCAAGTACGCTCTATTGGCAATGGTTCAAAGCTATCAAAGAATTTCTCCCATTGAGATCCGCTAAGGTGCCATTGATAATATTTGTTGAAGCTCTCTCTTGTTTTTTTGCCCATGCTATGTCTTTCTTCTTCGCTTTTAGAGAAAAACTCAGCAAAGATTGCGGCGGCGGCATCGTTATCAGGAACCGCTCTGAGGCACCCTGTTTCTAACTCTTTATACAGAGCCGCAGGTTTAATTGGGTAGCCTTCTAGCTTTCTGAGCACGCTCTCCATAGCGGAGTAGTCCGTACCGCACACCGGAACCCCGCAGGCGGCGGCTTCTACCTGCGGCAAGCCAAACCCTTCACAGTTAGCATACTGAGTATATAAGTCAAATAAATTAATAATATCCGACAAATCTTCATATGAAGCACCGTTCCTGACATTAGAAAGTGTGCTTCCCCACTTGCCTGTAAACGGTGATTGCGTTACAGCACCTTTAAACAGCGAGGGGAAGGGTTTTTGCGTCTCGGGACATATGTATGTGAACAGGACATTGGAGGACAAATCATTTTCTATAATAAGCTCCGGAATGTCCCACCCCAAATCAGGATAAGAAGTGTGGCAGTAGAGGTAGTATCGCTTATCCTCTGATTGGTCTAAGAATTTCTTAAACGCCTTAAAGAGGTCGGGGTATAGTTTGCGTCTCTGATTACGCATGACAGTTCCGATAATTTTATAATCTGGATTGATTCCATACTTTAGCTTATGTGCCTTCTTGTCTTCTACCGGTTTGTATGCGGGATGAGCTGACGGAGGAGCAGAGCCTATATAGTTAATTTTGCCGCCAGACTGATCCTGTAGAATACCTCCCGCCCAATCTGAATAAGTGAGACAGGCGTCGGCAGATTGATAGGTCGCTATCCACTGTCTAGCCTGCGGTCTTGCGTCAACCGTGGGCATCACGCACCACTTGAAAAATGGTCGATAAGGGCTTCGCTCTGCAAAATCAAGCATCCAAAAGTCGCGAATATCGCAAACAACGTCAGGCATAAAGTCCAAGCAGACGTGTTCAAATATCCACTCGCCAAACTGGTTGGTACCAGAAGCGTTGTAGGCATCTAGCTCTTCTTTTGTGGCCCTTGGTTCAAACTCTGTATTCGGTGCCACTCCGTAATATTTCCACGGGATAGAAGAAGCTCGTGGGTCGTTTCGCTGTCCATAAGAACCCATTTCAGCCAATTCGTATTTTCCAGTGCTATGAAGATAATTCAATATTTCCCTAGTATAGGTTGCATAGCCAGTATTTAGAAAAGTGGCTTCACTACAGAACAGTATGCGTTTTTTTCTCATTTTATTCCTTGTCTAAACATCCAAAGTCGAATTGATTTACTCTAAATACGATCAGACTGTCGTCTTCCGGCTCCATGTTCCTAGCAGAGGCATTTACAGTTACTTTCATGCCCTCTTTGCCAAGCTTGGCAATTGTTCTTCCACCACTGTCCCACGCCCTAAGTCTAAGAAATGTGGGGTATCTTTTCTTCTCACCTCTTTTATTTCTTACATACTCATATGTAATTAAGGTGAACTCACAATACTCCGTATATTCATCTCTTTTTATTTCTGGGTCATCGTATAGATACCCAGTAAAAACACAGTTATTCATACTGTCTCCTTTATACCGTATAATAGTCTATACGGACATATAATACCATTATATTTCATGAATTTTATTAACAATAAATGAGTTATCCTTCGACACATCTCCACAAAGTAGCAGGTTGTTACCTTCGTAAATTATGTACTGATATTTGTCTCGGGTTTCTGGGAAAACAACTACACTATCTAGGCAACAGGTATTGTCTTCAATTGTGAGGAACGCCATTTTGCGACCCTTTGTTTTGCCCTTTTTAACTGTAGTGGTAGCAACTCTATTGACATTTGCAGCAATACACAAGTCCTTGCCGGTTTTACCGTTTAGAACATCTTTGCATAAAGTGTTTGCGATTGATGTATCCGCTGCGTCGATACGGGACAAAGATACTGGGCATCCAAGAAACTTGTTTTCCTGCTCAATGATCCAAGCTGGGTCATCTTCTAAGCTGTAGGGGGGATTGTTGATGAAGTTGGCTTCATTACTAACAATCTGAGATCTATCAGTCTTGCTAGTACCTCCACCCTCTTTCTTGGTCGGAGCTAAATCTATAAAACAATCATACAGATTTGTCCACCTCTTTTTAGGGTAGTTGTTAATCACCCAATTAGTTTCGGCTTTAGTTAGCTCTCTAAAGATTAAATACTCGTATAAAGCCTTATTTCTGGACGTGTTTGTAGCCTTTGTAGAAAAGAACCCAATAGAGCACAACGCTTTGAAAGCTGTTGCATTGATCTTTGGTGAAAGATAGACAATAATGTCCATCCATGAGAAATCTCTTGGGGACTTGTTGATCTCTTCAGAGGTTTCCTCAATAGCCTTGATAACCTTATCTCCAGTCACACCAGTAAGAGATTTAATATCTTTGACTCCAAAATAAATACCATCTTCTTGAATGTTAAACTTAACACCAAAAGAAGAAATCTTTGGTATCTTAACCTCAAGATCAAATAGCTTGGCCTCTGACACTAATTCGTAAATTTCTTGATGTGGGTCTTGCTTCTCATTCGCATAGTATAGGTAGGACAAAAAGAACTCTTTAGTGTTATTCGCCTTATACCAAGCAGACCAGAATGAGTTGACAGCATAAGCTACCGCATGGGACTTGTTAAAGGAATATCTGGATGACTTCTCAATCCAGCCAAAAATTTCGGATGCGGTATCTCCGTCAACCAAACCAACTGATTCACAACCATCAACAAAGTCGCCCCTAATTGAAGCCATGAGTTCAGCATCTTTCTTACCAATGGCTTTACGCAAATCGTCCGCTTTCTTCAGGTCAAATCCAGCCAGCTTTTGAGCTATAAGCATGGACTGCTCTTGATACACAAGAACTCCGTAGGTAGGCTTCAGTATATTTTCTAGCGATTCGTGAAGATAGCTAACTTCTTCTTCTTTGTGTTTTCTATCTACGAAACGCTGAGTCATAGACTTGCCGTCAATAATAGCTTTCAAACAACCCGGCCTAATTAGTGCAATAAGTGCGGCTAATTCCTCAAGGTTCTCTGGTGCTAACCTCTTGGACCAAGCACGCCCAAGATTGCTTTCTAGTTGGAACACTCCTTTGGTAAGACCGTCTTTGAAGAGATTCCAAGTTTTCTCATCTGTATAATCAATCATTTAATTCAACTCTAAACAAAAAGTTTACCGTCAGCAAAAGCCTTTTCAAATTTCATATTTCTGTATACCGCACGTCGAGACTTTTGCAATTTAATAAATATGTTGGCGGTATCTTTAACGTCCTGTAGGGCGTCGTGAGCATTTTCACTTGATAACCCCATTCGCTCTCTCAAGCTGTCCATACTAATCGACTTGACATTAGGGTCACCCTCAGTCCATAGCCATACGTCATCCATAACATCAATCTTATAAATTTGATGGAATAACTTTTGGCACTGTCTTTTGTCGTCGTATGGGCCATATTCCTTACACAAACGATTAACGATATGCATATCATAACCTATGATATTAAAGCCTGCTGGGACTGGAGCGAAGTAGGGAGTACCTTTCCAGTTGTACTTGTTTACAAAAGCACAAAACTTTTTCCACACACCTTTCGGTAGCGGTGCTTTAGCAAGCTTTTCTCTGGTTTGCCCCGTGACTTTTAACGCACCTTCTTCTAGTGGGTCAACACCAGCGGCTAGAGCCTTATCATCATCAATAATCGGACGCATCATGCTATTAAATTCGCCCTTCAATCTAAAATTTCTTCCGTCTAACGCGATGGCAGCAATCTGTGTCGGTTGACACCGCATAGGATTTCTACCGCCCGTTTCAAAGTCAAAAACAATTATGTCACGATTCATACTAACTCCTTAATCATCATTAGTTTATCCAAAAGGTTAATGCCTAAAACATCAAACTTTACATGTCCGAGAGCCTCTAGGTCGGCCATTTCAAGACCAGCGATCTTCTCTGTTCCGCTTTTAGGGTTAACCATAGGGCAAACTTTATACAACTCATCAGCAGAGATAACCACACCCGCAGCGTGTTTACCTTGTGTTTTAAATGTACCTTCAATATCAATTGCTTGTTGGAAGTATTCTGAATAGTCTCCCTCTAAGTATCCAGCATCATTCACAAAACAATAGTCACGCAAGTCGTCTGGATTGTTTAGTAAAGCCCACTTGATGATAGAGCGATCCTCTTCGTCCATCTCTGCAAGTTGATCGGAAATAGCTGCCTCGTCAGGAATAGACTTGGTGATTTCGTTCATCTCGCTAAAACCGCAGGCATTATTAACACGTAAGACTTCTTTGAGGGCACTACGTCCCTGTAGTCTACCAAACGTGAGCATCTGACTAACATTGTTTTGTCCATACTTATCTTTAAGGTATGAGATAATTTCATCACGCTTACCACCCGGTACATCCATGTCAATATCTGGAAGTGAAATGTGATCTTCTGTGTTTCGTCCAGCGTTGTAGAATCTTTCAAACAGTAGGTCAAACTCGATAGGATCAATCTGAGTGATTCCAATAAGGTAAGAGATTAGGCAACCAGCGGCAGATCCTCTTCCCGGTCCAACAGTCCAACCTTGAGAGACGCAGTAGTTAATAACATCCCAAACAATTAGAAAGTAACCAAACAATTTAGCTTCTTCGATAACCGCATACTCAGATCTAAAACGGTCGCCGTAAACTTTCTTAAGCTCATCATCTTTAATTTTATGAGATAATAGCTTCTGCCAGCCCTCCCTAGCTAAGGTTCTTAGATAATCTTTTTGGGTTTCTCCATTTGGGGTTTGGAACTTTGGAAGTATTGGTTGACTCAAGATATTATAGTTTTCACACTTATTAAAAATCTCGTCAAACGTATCCATCGAAGGATCTTCTACCAGTATCTTGGAAATCTCACTTTTATCTTTCAAATAGAAATCATTAGACTCAAAGAACACGCTGTTTTCTACAGGCTCTCTATTAGCTAAAGCCTTTTGTACTTTTGGCATAGTTGTCTTCATTTTAGAACACAAAAGAATCCTATGCAATGGTGCCTGATTTTTATTAGTATAATAGATATCCATAAAAGAGTCGGTCTTTGCGTAGAAGTCGTCGCCTTTAATTGGTGACACAGACTCACTTTTGGCAACAGAAATCAAGTTACCTTTACCGCATAGCCTGATTAGAGACCCGTTGTCTACGTCTCCCTCAGCAGAAATGGAAGACACGATCTGAATAAGGTCTAGCCATCCATCTTTATTCTTAGCAAATAGTGTGAAGTCGTCAAAAGCACAACCGATAATTGGTTTGATGTTATTTTTGACGCAAGCCTTATAGAAAGTGACGGCACCAGATATCGACTTGTAGTCAGCAATACCACAAGCGGAATAGGAATTTTCAGAACATTTGCTCGCTAGTTCTGTTGGCTTGGAAAAGCCTCTCTGTAAAGAGTAGTGTGTGAAATTACACAATGGGAACCACTTCATGGTCTCTCCTTCAATATTTTAAACTCAATTCTTACACTGTATTATAGTCTACGGATAGCTATTTTGCAAATGCTTTCCATAGAATTTGTGCGATTTTAAATTCTTCTTCTGTATCAATATCTACATATAGCTGGTTTGCTATAAACGGATTTGCATTTGGTCCAAACACATAGCGGTATTTTTCCATAGTCTGTTGAGTTGTGACACCTAGTATAGTTACTGTAAACTTGGGATCTAAATCTTGAGAATAGGGATGCCAAGGCCCCGCATTAAAATTATCTGGTTTAAACTTATTATTCAGCAGGAAGTGCTTAAATGGCCTCACAACCATTGTGCTATCAAATCCATCATCCAGAGACTGCACCCCATGTGTTATAAGGTCGTCCGCTGTGTGGCTAATAAAAAAAGTTATTTCCGTAGCTAACCAGAAACATATCGGCTCATCTTTAGATACAAGGGGTTTAATTTTTTGCGATATTTCATAGTTCAAATCTGACCATCCAGAGTCGCTTGGTGAAAGGTCAACTCTTTCTGCGTTATGCCTCTTTGCTATTTCTTCAGTAGCGTCAGAATGTATTGCCGCTAGAACAATGTCGTGTCCCTTAAACTGATCAATGGTTAAATCTAGAATAGACTGTTGGCCAATAAACGGCTTTGTGTTTTTATTATGACACCGTTCCGAGTGCTCTCTATAGGGAATAACTATCTTCATTAATCTAACCTATTTATGAACCCATCTTTGATAAATCTATCCAGTAAAAAAACTTCAAACTCTCTGTCTATACCCACGCTCGACCAGTTGTGCTTATAGTCACGGTCGAAGTAGTAGCTACAGTATGAATTAGTATTACTATTACCCATACCAACTATTGACACATTTTTGTATTTTTTAATGCAGTTTATGATACATGACGTGCCGGTAGTTAAGCCATGTACAACCTCTTTGTTAAACGATATCAAATTAAATGAGGATGTGTCAATTTCATTTTCTAGAGTTGGCTGGAAAAATATGTCTGCCGTAGATAATAGCCTATTGATATTCTTTATCTTTTCGGACGGCGTTGTTTTTATCCCCTCCATATCCGTAATCTCAGACCAAAAATTTTTATAATACCGCATCATCAGAGATTTTCCTGCTTGGGTTTCCCATCTGTTGGCGTATTCCTCTAGCTGTTCCTGCGTCTCGTCAATCTTGTTATTAAGAATCAAGCTAAAATTTACGAAGCAAACGCTTGTTTTTGTTCCGACATCTTTTTCGTATCCACTTATAGGGGGCATGTTTACCCTTAACACTATGTCGTGTGCATCTATAGCATCGCCAAGCCCTTTGCCCAGAAGACTATCCGACTTCCCCACGACGCAAACCGTTCTAGTATCTTTCATTGAGGCTCCCCAATAACAATCTCCATTGTTCAACAAAAGCGTCTTGCATAGCCCTAGCTTTCTTATAGCACTCATCTACAATCATATCAGACTTATTTCTATTATTAAATATGGCTATAATCGAGTTAGCAACGTCTTCTGCTGTCGTTTCTTGCCCCAGTGTGTCTTGTTCTCCAAGGTGTTGGTATTTGTAATTTAGCTTAAAGCAGGGCATTTCGGAAAGTATCCCAGAGTTTGTTCCGAGTACTGGTATACGATACATCATCGCTTCTACAGGCGAAAGACCAAACCCCTCGTACCTACTGGGCTGGACATATAGGTCGGCAGCATTAAGGAGGGTAGAGACATCATTCTGGGAGGGTAGAATACTAACATTTATCCTAGATGCGGCTAGTTCATAAATATACTTAACATATTCCTCGTTATATCTTTCCCATACGCCGTCTGCGGGTTGAGTCCAATTTACAAGCCTTGGCGAACCGGTTCTAACACTTAGTCTAGAAAGTTTATTTTTGGGCAATCCCGATCCTGCGATTACTATCTTGTAGTTGCTTGGCAGCAGGTCCGACGATTTAATCAATGCCTCTAAGTTTTTTTGCGGGTTAATTCTCGATAGACATACAATGAGTTTTTCATGGTTCTGAATCTTAAGGTATTTTCTGTCTTCAAACCTACTTTCTCTGACATTAATTCTGCTAGGATCGGGAGCATTGTTTATTACCACTATGTCTTCGTCTAGGTAGTCTATACTGTTTTTTGTTAAATATGTTTTGAGACCACTTTTACATCGTTGACTAACGCAAACTATTTTTAGAGGGTTGACAGCGAGGGCATTTTTGTATTCCCATTCTATCGGGTTGTGGACAACTGATATTATTTTTTTATTAGATAAGTTTGAGCAGTCTCTTAACACTGTATCTATAGGTGCGATTTCTATTTTATTAAAGTGACCAAAGGGTTGGTGATATTCGGGTTGTTTAAACTGGTGGATATGATGACCCATCAACCAGCAAATTATTATATCCGAACATTCCCCTTGCTCGTCGTCATAGTAGTGTATTATTTGTGAGTCTGCCACACTATTTGAGAACTGCTCATTCCAACGCTCAACACCTCCACCGATAGGTTTCTTCCCACCCATGAGCAGGGATACTTTAGGGTCTGGCTCTGAATCAGAGAATATTGAAAGAAACCGCAGCCTCTTGTCTTGTTGCTTTACGTTGTTGACATGTATGAAATGAGATTTACAACTCCTAGACCAGAATTTAGGCCCAGCTTCAAACTCACAATTCCACTCAAAACTAAGCCTGTTTAATAATTCTTCAGGAACAAGGCAAGATAGTAAGACTTGATCAAAGCACCATTCTTTTATATAGCATTTTTTCGGTTGGCGGTAGAGTTCCGCCAGTGACTGTGGTATTACAAGCACTCCACCGTTCAGCATATTATCTACGCTAGATTCATACGGTTTATCTAGGATGTTAGCAAAGACCCACTTTTCTATGCTCCGTAGCCATCCTAAATCTTTCTGTTTGTTCGTAACATCTTTAAATTCATCATATGCAGAAATTTTGTCGTCGGGCGTGTTTTTGAATATATTTGGAGAACCTGACTTAATAAAAACGTCACAGTCTAGATATAGAGTCTTCTTATATTTTTTTGTTACTTGATAGATTCTATACTTATTGGCCATTGGCCAATCTTCGTTTTGATCTCCAGTCAACTCAATATAATCTGCGTTGCACTGCTTGGCATATTCGACAATACTTTCTCTAGTAACACTCAAGTGTTCTAGGGCGTAATCATTTGCAGCGACAACACAAACCGCATACTCGCTCTGTTGCGGTGGTAGCTCGTCATAGAAGTTTATCAAGCTGGCAAGATGGGGGTCTGTTGATTGGACCAGAGTTCTTACAGACTTGCGAGTTCTTTCAAAATGTTCCTCCCTGTCGTACTGGGAGCAGTCCTGACACCATTTCCAATTGGGCGGCATAGTGCCCATCTCCTTCTCGAAGACTGGGCACCAACCGGGTTTGTCACAGATACATTGTGACAGATCCAACTTTTCTACCATGCTCGGCAACTCCAGTACCTTGCCTTCCAGCGTGGACCGGGGTTGTCGCAGTTGTGCCTAGCACGGAAATTCTTTCTCCTACCGGGAATATTCTTTTTAATTTTCATGTTAGGGTCTCCAAAGTTTACCTTAACAACATTTCCCTTTTGGTTTTTAACATATACGCTAAACTTCTTTGGTCCGCTAGGAGTTCTAAAGGGTTTACCCAGCTTAACTTTTCTGCCCTGATACTCAGCCGCCTGAGCTGGTATTAAGGTTCTTCCGTTCTTTTTATAGATACCTTTTCTTTCGTACTGGTATATCTCGCCAGTTTTAGGATCTCTATACTTAAACACTTCTGCCTTAGACTTGCGTGGATGTCCTTTTGGTAATAGATCGTTATCGGTCGTATAGTTTGGGTTAGAGGGTCTACCACTTCTAAGCAACTTCAGGAAGGCGTTCACGCGAGCAATAGCCCAGCCATGACGACTCATCTTTGGGGCGTGGCTTGTAGAGAAGGCTCCTGCACCACGACGGTAAACGGCCTTGAGCATACCCAGTGTAGCCTTGGAGCCTTTTCCTTTTGCGTTGTGCTCCTTAACTTTCTGTGCTAACTGTGCTGTTACCTCTTTACTAAAAGTAATTTTACCGCTAGGATTCTTGGCACTGTCAGGCTTATTCTTTTTAGAGCCTTTCTTTTGATCTTTTTTTGGTGCTGGAGTTCTACGGGGATCTTTTGGTCCCGGTTTGTCTGCTTCCGCAAACTCAGCATACGTAAGGTGCTCTTCGGACTGGGCACGCTTAAGCTGCTCTTGGGTTGGTCTACCTTCTTTTTCAGTTTTAGCAGGCTTATAGTTTTTACCTTCTCGTTCTTTCTTGCGTCTGATGTTTTCCCAAAGTCCCGGTTTAGCAATTGAAATATCAATCTCCTCTACTTCCGATTCTTCGTGATACACCTCTTCAGCAGAAACATAATCTTCTTCTGCTGGCACATAATAATTGTCCTCCGTAAGTTCCTCTTCTGATCCGTAAGATTCAAAGTAGTAAAACTCATCAGCTTCTGAAATATAGTCAGGCATTAGTAACTCCTAAAAGTTTGGTAGTTCTGGAAAAAGTTTGTATCGAATATCTTCCCAAACGGCACCAGCAATAATCATTGAGGCTTCGTTGTCAGAGGGGTAGTGTACGCCCATTAGCATCCTAGCCATTCCAGCCAATTGAACCTTATCAAAGAATTGGTCTGAAAATTGTGGGTATTTCGCCGCCAATATGTAGGCACTCAGTGCAGCGTAAGCGGTGTGTCCCGATGGATAGGCTGGAGTTTGTGCAGTCTTAGAGTCTCTGAGTGTTATGTTCAATCCGTATTTATCAGCAATCTGGTAGGGCCTCGGCCTGTTATGTCTATGTTTTAAATTAAGAATGATAGGCTTTAATATGTTCCAAGACTTGTCAAATATCTCCTTTGGAAACTCTACATTTAGTTGTTTTAAAGTTGTATGAAAAAGATCATTCGGTTCTTCATCAACAAGTTTAATTAAGTCTAGTTGTGAGTTGGAAACACTCTTGGTTAAGTTAGAAAGATAGATTAATTCTTTCCTTGTGGTTTCGCTGTTATTATCCGGAGGATCTGGAAGTATATCATCCCAACCTATTGTAACCTGTTTAGACACCTTCCAAGTCCTTGGCTTGTCGGTATACTTCATGTTTTTAAGTTGTTCAGATATAAATTTATCTGCACCAATTATATAACTCATTTGTTTACCAGTTTTGAATTTTCTTTGAATTTGTCACATAGGGGGCAGAGCATTTGATCTCCGGGGTTGTGCATGTTTCTGTCGTGATGTATCATCAATATCCCCTGAAGTAGCTGGGTATCTCTCATCATGGATTGCTCTTGTAAAACTTTTATGCTATTGCCGGGGTCTGGAGCTATGATCACGTTTGGCTCTCTAAGTTCCCTGAACATATAAGCACTAAAAGCTAAATTGCATAAACTTACCGCAAACAGCACGTATGCTGCACATCTAAAAAATTTCATTTTGACACCTGTTAAGAAAATAGTTCAGAAATTACTTTTCCTGAGTTAGCTATTTTCATAGGTCGTCCACTGTTACTTGTATAAGTAGTCTGTAACGAAATGCCAAGAGCCTTACAAATTGAGGCCATGACATCTTGGGAGGAATAAGGTTCTGTCTCCACCCGTGTACCATCTTTATTTGTTGCACCAACAGCTATGCCGCCATTCATACCAGCACCGCCCACGACCACACTCCAGCTTCTTGCCCAGTGATCTCGACCAGCGTTTTGATTAATACGTGGAGTTCTACTAAATTCGCCCATCCATATGATAGCTGTATCCTCCAATAACCCTCTTTGCTCTAAATCCTCTACTAATGCACTCATACCCTGATCTAGCATTGGTAACTTTGTATCTCTTAATGTTGGGAATATGTTTTGGTGGTTATCCCAGCCGCCTAGTCCAACCTCTATAAACGGCACGCCAACCTCTACTAAACGCCTAGCCATTAGGCATCCTTTACCAAAGCTATTGTCTCCGTATCTTTCTTTAACGTTCTCTGGCTCGCCTTCAACTTTCATAGCATCCATTTCGGAGCTTGTCAAAACATTGAATGTCTTACGTAGAACTTTTTGGTGTTCTTTTGCTAAAGCCCCTCTGCTGCTATTGATAAAGTTGGTTTCTATTATATCTAACGCCTGTGCCCTCTGATAAAATCTTTGATCTATCTTCATGTTGAGATTTCTAATTCTACCGTCACTATTTACAACGAACGGAGAATACTCTGCACCCAAGAATCCAGCACCGGCACTTGGGCCATTTACAGATACGAATTGAGGTATCATAAGCTCTGGCTTTTCCAGTTCTTTAGACAGGACCGACCCATAGCTAGGATGAACCATATTTGGGTTGGGGACATAACCGGTGTGCATGTAGTAACGACCACGCATGTGATCGGCTTCACGAGTGCTCATGCTACGAACAATAGCCATGTTGTGCATCTGCTTTGCCATTAGTGGCATATGCTCAGAAATCTCAACGTCACCGGTCGTTGATATTGGCTTAAATGGCCCGCCGGTTGGAGCGTCAGGTTTTAAGTCCCATATATCCATAGTGGACGGTCCACCGCCCATCCATAGTAGGATGGCCGATTTTCCGTTTTTCTTTAGCTGCTGCTCATTTGCTTTAAGTGTTTGCGTCAGAGCAGCAACTCCCGCTAGGGATGTTAGAAATTCTCTTCTTTTCATATTAAAACCTAAAGTGAAAGAACAATCCGCTAAACGGAGATGGGTAAACTGGGACAGGTTGTGGCTGCACAATAACTGGAGGCCCATAATAGTAATGGTGAATCGTTGGTGGATACACCCTGTACTGGTATGGATAAACATACGGTCTGCCGATTATAATACTTCCGTGCCTGTAGTTATGACTAGGCTTAACTTGAGGCTGTTGAGGCCTTTGCCACTCTTGCTTTCCAAAGCCTCCGGGCCTTTGCGGTTGAGGTCTTGTAAAATCTCTAGGAACACTCTTTACGACTGGCGGCTTAATAACTTTACGTTCAGGTTGTTGTGCCTCAGCCGACAGAGGGGTGAACAAAAGAGATAGTAGAACTACTAAGTATTTCATTTTAATCTCCTTATACGCAGTTCGGGCACTCGCATCCGTCGCCACATTCACATTCAGATTCTACACATGGACAATCGTTGTCACAGACTTCGCAAATCACTGGTTGCTCCTTGTTAAACATGTTTTTAATTTCATCTTTATTAATTAAACAAATTGCAGCTACAATAATAACCGCCAAGAATGGTATCTTAAACTTCATAGTAGTCTCCTTAGACAATAATATCTGTTAAAATTTTGCCTCCATCCACAATCTCGATGGGGCGATCACCGGGAGCCATTAGCTCTTTATCAGCGACTATTCCTAGTCTGTTGTAGATAGTAGCCGCCCAGTCTTCTATGTTGACTGGATTTTGATCTGGCTCGCTTGCGGTAGCATTTGAGGTTCCATATGTCATTCCTCCTTTGATTCCACCTCCAGCAAGCACTGTGCTGAATACTTTTGGCCAGTGGTCTCTTCCTGCACGGTTGTTTATCTTTGGAGTTCTTCCAAACTCAGAGACTACACAAACTAAAGTAGACTCTAGTAACCCACGCTGATCCAAGTCTTCGATAAGGCTTGCAAACCCTTGATCAAAAGCTGGCAACTGACTGTTCATGCCGTTAGCTATGTTGTCGTGCATGTCCCACCCACCGTATGTAAGTGTTACGAATCGTGTTCCAAACTCAACAAGTCTTCTAGCCAAGAGCATCCTTGCTCCGGCTGTATTCCTACCATACTTATCTCTAATGTTCGCTGGTTCTTTTTCTATGTCAAAGGCGTCCTTTGCGTTTTGATCTCCTATCAAGCTGTATGCACGTTCATAAAAAGAATTCATAGCTTTAACTGAGTCGGCGTTCTGCTTTTTGTTAAAGTTGGTATTTACCACATTAAGCACACGCTGCCTTCTTGTAAATCTTTCATCTGGAACCGGAAGTTGAAGATCTCTAACTTGGAAGTCGCTGCTAGCAGGGTCAGATCCCAAGCCAAATCCAGAATATGAACTACTCAGATATCCAGTACCTGCATATTCGTTAGGTTGGTTTGGTATGCAGACATACGGAGGAAGGTTTTTGCGAGGCCCAAACTCATGTGCAACCACTGAACCCATTGATGGGTATTGAAGGGCTGGGCTAGGTCTATAGCCAGTAAACATATTGTGTGTGCCACGTTCATGAGCAGCTTCTCCATG
>MDSW01105866.1_pt1 | contig 18774 bp, 11 predicted proteins | sample 811171 | NCBI WGS metagenome assembly MDSW01 (sample SAMN05326641, study PRJNA326480) | marine metagenome | isolation source: seawater | place: Atlantic Ocean: North West | collected 2012 | reverse complement strand
GCTTCTTCAGATTTATCCCAAACTTTATCTTCTCCAACTCTTATCGATGGTCTATCCGAATATTTTAAAATAACATTTTCGAAACCAAGATCTTTATAAATCTCAAGTATTAAATTTGTAACTGACAGGCATTCTTCTGTAATTTGATCTTCTGTGCAAAATATATGTGCATCGTCTTGTGTAAATGCTCTTACTCTTAATAACCCGTGAAGAGCACCGGATGGCTCGTACCTATGAACTTTGCCAAATTCAGACATTTTTAAAGGTAAATCTCTATAACTTTTTAAACCTTGATTAAAAACTTGTACACACCCAGGACAATTCATAGGTTTAATTGCAAAAACTTTTTCATCTGGTGTTTTTGAAGTATACATATGTTGGCCAAATTTTTCCCAGTGGCCAGATTTTTCCCAAAGAGACCTGTCTAAAATTTCAGGTGTATTAATTTCTTTATATCCAGCTTTTTTTTGCTTAGCTCTCATATAATTAATAAGTTTTTGAAATAAATTCCAACCTTTTTCGTGCCAAAACACAGATCCGGGGCTTTCTTCCCTAAAATGAAAAAGATCCATTTCTTTTCCCAATTTTCTATGATCTCTTTTTTCAGCTTCCTCAATTCTCTTTAAATAATCATCAAGTTCTTTTTTAGATGGCCAAGAGGTTCCATAAATTCTTTGCAGCATTTCATTATTAGAGTCTCCTCTCCAGTAGGCACCAGAAACTTTTGTAAGTTTAAAATATTTTCCAATTTTTCCAGTAGACATTAAATGAGGTCCTCTACATAAATCATACCATTTTCCATGAAAGTAAATTGAAACCTCTTCTTCTTTTGGAATATCTTTTATTATCTCAGCCTTATAAATTTCTCCTACTTTTTTAAAGTGTTCAATGGCTTTGTCACGCTTCCATACTTCTCTATGAGTAGACTCATCTCTATCTACAATCTCTAACATTTTTTTTTCTATTTTTCTTAAATCCTCTTCGGTGAATGGTTTTTTTCTCGCAAAGTCATAGTAAAATCCATTATCAATTACTGGCCCTATAGTTACTTGTGTGCCAGGAAAAAGCTCTTGTACAGCCATTGCTAATACATGTGCTGTATCATGTCTTATTGTTTCTAATCCTTCTTTATCTTTCGATGTATAAATTTTTACTGAGCAATCTTTGTTTATTTCGTAATTTAAATCTTTTAAATTTCCATCAACACTAATTACTAAAGCTTGTTTGGAAAGTGATTTACTTATTTTTTCAGCAATTTGTAAACCAGTTACCTTGTTTTCAAAATCTAAACTATTTCCATCAGGCAGCTTTATATTAGGCATTTATAATATTAACTTTTTATATTCTGAATAAGTAGAAAAACACATTTTTTCGATATTAAATTTTTTTACAACATTTTTTCTACCTTCTATTCCAATAAATTTCAATGTGCTTTCATCTAAATTTAAGACATGAATCAATTTTTCACTTAAAGCCTCAGATTTTCCAGCCTCAAATAAAAAACCTGTTTTGTCATTGATTATTGTTTCTTTTGATCCTCCAATATTACTTGCTATTATTGGCTTTTCCATAGATTGAGCTTCTACCGAAACTCTCCCAAAAGCTTCAGGTTTTATAGAAGTTGATACAACAATATCTGAAACCTTATAAGCTAAAGGCATTAATTCACACTTATCTATAAATTTAACATAATTGCTCAATCTATATTGCTCAACAAGCCTTACTAATTTTTTTTTATAAACTTTTCTTCCTTGATCAGAGCCTAATATAACTGCTATAAATTCCTTTTCTGGAAATTCTTTATTTAGTTTATGCAGAGCCTCTATAAACAATTCTTGACCTTTCCAACTTGTCAAACGACCTGGAAGAAGAATTAAAGGAATATTCTTAAGATCAACATACTTATTAATATCCCATTGTTTCAAAATTTTTTTTTCATCACTTTGCACAATTTTATTTGGATTAAAATATTCTGTATTTATTCCTCTAAATATTACTAAAAATTTATTTTTTATATTCAAATATTTAAAATAATTTTCATTTATATGGGAAAAAATAAAATTTGATCCAGCTATAATAAGATTAGATTTTAACATTATTGAATTATAAAATTTTTTAAAACTATTTGTAAAATTATATGTGCCATGAAATGTAGTAACAAATTTTCTTCTAGTAATTTTTGTTGCTAAAAAACATGACCATGCTGGAGCCCTGCTTCTTGCATGAACAATGGATATATTTAAAATTAAAATTAGAGCTATTAAAATTAAAGTATTAATAAACATCAATATTGGATTTTTACTTTGGACAGGCAATCTTATTAACTTAACTTTTTTTTTATTTATAAATTTAGTTAATTCTCCTCCACTTGTAACAATGTATGAAGAACAACCATTTTCTGCGAGATAATGTGCAAGATCAAAACAACCAGTTTCTGCACCACCATAGCCTAACTTTGGTATAACTTGCAAAATTTTTAATTTAGAACTCATCAATTTTATCTTATATATTAACTCTTATGCGTTATAAACGATTTAAATATTTCTATATTTCAAAAACAAAAAAAATAAGATTTTTATCTATAAATTCACGCTCTGATTTATGTTTAATTTTTTTGCACGGGTTTATGTCAGATATAGAAGGAGAAAAACCAGCTCATTTTGCAAAATATAGCATTAAAAACAAAATTAATTTTTTAACATTTGAATACTCAGGACATGGAAAATCATATGGAAAATTTACTAATGGCAATATTACTAAATGGACCAATGATGCTAAAAAAATAATAAAAGCAAAATGTAAAAAAAAAAAATATATTTTTATAGGTTCAAGTATGGGATCTTGGATTGCTTTAAATTTATTAAAAGTTTTTAATAATCAAATTAAAGGATTTGTTGGGATTGGACCAGCACCTGAATTTTTAGATAAATTGATGTGGACAAAATTTAGTAGAAAAATTAAAGAAATAATTAAAAGAAAAGGAATTTATTATTTAAAACATGGAGAATATACTTATCCATTAACTAGACAGCTTTTTATAAATGGTAAGAAAAATAAAGTTCTAAATATGAGATCAAGTTTAAAAATCCCTGTTACTATGTTTCATGGATCCAAAGATGATGTAGTTCCTATAAATTTTTCAAAAAAAGTCTTAAAAATTTTTAAAAAAGCAAAAAAAAATAAAATAATAATTAAAAATGGAGATCACAGCTTATCGAAAAAAAAAAATTTAAATAAAATTTCAAAAGAATTAGATAAAATAATTAAAAGTTTTTTTTAAAATATTCAACTCACTTCTTTAAAATTTAATTTTTTAGTTAATGGATTTTTTAATTTATTTATCATTTCTTTTGGACAAATTTGAATAAAATTATTAATTTCTTCATTAAAATTATTAATTATTTTTTCAGCAATTTTTGAGTTTGTTTCCTTATAATGTTCTATTATTAAATTTTTTAGACGATTTATCCAATATTCTGTTTCTGGTTTTTGCCAAACTACTGTTTCAAAATTGACTTTTTTTTCAAATTGTCGATTTATATTATAAACAAAAGCCATTCCTCCTGTCATTCCTGCTGCAAAATTATCTCCTACATCTCCAAGTATTACAATATTTCCTCCTGTCATATATTCGCATCCATTAGAGCCACATCCTTCAATCACAGAAATTGCTCCGGAGTTTCTTACTGCAAACCTTTCACCTGCTTGTCCTGCTGCAAATAGTTTTCCTGAAGTTGCACCATAAAGAACTGTATTTCCTATAATTGTATTTTCATTAGATATTAAATTACTGTCTTCTGCTATTTTGATTGAAATAGAGGCTCCTGATAAACCTTTTGCAACATAATCATTGGCATCTCCTTTAAGTAAAAGTTTTAAACCTTTAGTTCCAAAAGCACCAAAAGACTGTCCAGCCGAACCCTTAAATTTCAAAGTTAAAAAGCCATCTTCTAATTTATTATATCCATATTTTTTTAATAAATAATAAGAAATTCTAGTTCCAACTGCCCTATGAGTATTTTTTATATTAAATTCTTTTTCAATTATTTTTTTATTTAAAATTTTAGAATCAATTTCTGATAATATTGTTTGATCTAAAGTATCTGGAACATCATTAATTTTTTTAAATTCACAATACCTTTTGTTTTTACCGGGATCTGGTAACACAAACAAAGGGTGTAAATCTAAATCATCCAAATTTGATGATCCTGTGCTAACTTGTTTTAACAAATCTGTTCTTCCTACTATTTCATTAATTGATTTAAAACCTAAACTAGCTAATATTTCTCTTACCTCGCTAGCAATAAATTTAAATAAATTTACTACTTTTTCAGGTGTTCCTTTGAATTTTTCTCTCAATTTTTCATCTTGAGTACATACTCCCACAGGGCAAGTGTTTGAATGACATTGTCTAACCATAATACAACCCATTGCTACAAGAGCAGTGGTGGCCACTCCATATTCTTCTGCACCCATCATTGCAGCAATAACAACATCTCTTCCAGTTTTTATTCCACCATCTGTTCTAAGTGTAATATTATGTCTTAAATTATTTAAAGTTAAAACCTGATTTACTTCTGTCAAACCCATTTCCCAAGGGATACCAACATATTTAACACTCGTTTGAGGAGTTGCTCCTGTTCCACCATTATGTCCAGATATCAATATTATATCTGCTTTAGCCTTCGCAACGCCTGCTGCTATAGTTCCAATCCCAGATGAGGCAACTAATTTTACACACACTCTAGCTTTTGGATTAACTTGTTTTAAATCATAAATTAACTGAGCTAAGTCTTCTATAGAATAAATATCATGATGAGGAGGAGGTGAAATCAAAGTAACTCCGGGTGTTGAATGTCTTAATCTTGCGATTTCCTCTGTTACCTTAAAACCAGGTAATTGACCTCCTTCTCCTGGTTTTGCCCCTTGTGCTATTTTTATTTCAATTTCATTACAATTATTTAAATAATTAATTGTTACTCCAAATCTTGCTGAAGCTATTTGTTTAACTCTTGAATTTGCGCTATCATTATTTTCCATTAAATTAAATCTTTTTTCATCTTCTCCACCTTCTCCACTACATGAGGCACCTTTTATTCTATTCATACCTATTGCTAGAGTTTCGTGAGCTTCTTTAGACAAAGCTCCATGAGACATACTTCCACTTCCAAATCTTTTTAGTATTTCTGATATTGGTTCTACGTCTGAAATATCAATTGAAGTTTTTAAATATCTTTTTCTAAAATCTATTAAATCTCTCAAATGAATTGGTGGAAGATTATAAATTCCTTTTACGTATTTTTTATACATATCATAAGAATTGCTTGATACAGCAGACTGAAGTAGGTGAATCAATCTACCTTCATATTGATGTATTTCTCCATTTTTCCTATATCTATAAATACCCCCGATTGGTAATACTGAGTCTGTACTTTCAAATGCTTCCTGATGAATTTTTCTGATTTTTTTTTCTATACCTTTCAATCCAATGCCAGATATTTTTGAAGTCACTCCTTGAAAATACTCAGAAACTATTGTTCTACTTAATCCTAAAGATTCAAAGTTACAGCCTCCACGATATGAACTTAGAACAGATATTCCCATTTTAGACATGATTTTTAAAAGCCCAGAATTTACTGATTTTATATATCTTCCAACACATTCTAGATAATTTAGATTTCCAAAAAGACTCTTTTGAAATCTTTGATGCAAACTATCCAATGATAAGTAAGGATTTATTGTCGTTGCACCAACTCCTATAAGTGTGGCAAATGAATGAGTGTCAAGAGCTTCTCCAGTTTCAACATTTAACGAGACATACCCTCTCAAGTTATTTTTAATTAAATGTTTATTTATTGCTCCCACACTTAAAAGCATAGGAATTGCAAGCTTTTTCTCCGATACATTTTTATCAGATAAAACAAGTTGCGTTATTCCTTGTCTAACTGCAATTTCAGATTCTTTTAAAATTCTATCTATAGAACTTTTCAAGTTATCATTATGTTCAAAAGTACAATCAATAATTCGATAATTTTTACCGAAAAAATTCAAAAACTTTTCAAATTGAGAGTTTGATAAAATAGGACTCTCTAAAACATAAATATTATCTTTTGTTAACTTGTCAAAATTTAATATATTTCCTAAATTTCCAAATCTAGTTTTTAAACTCATTACTTTATTTTCTCTTAATGAATCAATTGGAGGATTTGTTACTTGACTAAAATTTTGCCTAAAAAAATGATATAAAGGTCTGTATTTATTTGATAATACCGCTAAAGGGGTATCATCTCCCATTGAACCGACAGCTTCTTTAGCATCTTCTACCATGGGATGAAGAATAAGTTCAAGGTCTTCTATGCTTATTCCAAACGAATGCTGTCTTTTTCTCAATTCAGATCCCTCAAAAAAAAAAATTTCTTTATTACTTATAATTTTTTTATCAAGATCTATTATTTGATTATTAAAATGTTTAAATTCTTTAGATAAATAATTTTTTATATCTACATTATTAAAAATCTTGCCTTTATTTATTCTTACTCCAATAATTTCACCTGGTCCAAGTCTTCCTTTAGAAATTATTTTTTTTTCATCCAATTCTATCATGCCAGTCTCTGAACCAGCAAATAACAATTTGTCTTCTGTTATTGCGTATCTTAAAGGACGTAATCCATTTCTATCATTAGCAACTATTGCCCATTCATTATCAGTGGCTGCAATAGCTGCTGGTCCATCCCAAGGTTCCATTGTGCTATTTAAAAAATTAAAAAGTCTTTGATGATCTCTTGGTAAAATCTTACTTCTTTTCGACCATGCGTCAGGAATTAACATTAATTTTGCCAAAGGTGCTGTTTTGCCTGAAATATTTAATAATTCAAATACATTATCTAATGCTGCAGAGTCAGAAGCTCCTGGTTGAATAACTGGTTTTAAATTTTCTATATCTTCGAATAATGGACTTTCCATTTCATCTTCATGAACTTTCATCCAATTACAGTTTCCCTTATAAGTATTTATTTCTCCATTATGTGCAATTGCTCTAAATGGCTGAGCTAAATCCCAACTTGGAAATGTATTTGTTGAAAATCTTTGATGAAAAATTGCATATCTTGAAATAAATCTTTCATCTTTCAAATCTATATAAAATTCCGATAAGGCTTCAGCTAAAAACATTCCTTTATAAATTATTGATTTAGAACTTAGCGAACAAATATAAAAACCATCTAAATTATTTTTAATTACCTGGTTTTCAATTTTTCTCCTAGTTTCATAAAGTTTTCTTTCTAATTTCTTATCAAATAAATTTTGATCATTATATTTGAATAAGATTTGAGTAATTTCAGGTCTATTACTATTGGCTTTTTGGCCTAAAACCTTAGTATTTATTGGAACTTGACGCCATCCATAAATTTTAAAATTAGATTTGGTTAATTCTTTTTCAACAATTGTCTTACAATCTTCTTGAACATTAAAGTTCTCTCTTGGTAAAAAAATCATCCCAACACAAATAGTTGAATCATCGTGTTTGTGTCCCTTTGTTTCAATTTTATTGGCAAAAAAATCGTACGGAATTTCTACATGTATACCAGCTCCGTCTCCAGTTTTTCCATCTGCATCTACGGCTCCTCTGTGCCATACTGCCTTAAGTGCTTCAATTCCATGTTCTACAATTTTTCTTGATTTTTTTCCATCTGTTGATGCAACTAAGCCTACTCCACAGGCATCATGTTCCATATTTTTATTATAAATATAGTTTTTTTCTAAAATATCTAAATTTTTTTTATAATTTTTCACTAAGCTACTCTTTGTTTTTCATTTTTCTTATTTAACAAAAATCTGTTGATAGACTCAGCGGCATCACGTCCATCTTTAATTGCCCATACTACTAATGAGGCGCCTCTAACAATATCACCAGCAGCAAAAACTCCTGACAAACTTGTTTCCATAGTTTCAAAATTTATTTTTAAAGTTCCCCATTTAGTAACTTTAAGATTTTTAGAATCAAATAGTTCTGGAAGGTTTTCTGGATCAAATCCTAATGCTTTAATCACCATATCTGCTTTGGTAATAAATTCTGAATTTTTTTGAATTTCTGGTTTTCTCCTGCCGCTGTCATCAGGCTTTCCAAGTTTGATTTTGTTTACTTTAATTTCTTCAATCTTATCTTTTCCAAAAAATTCTTTTGGACTTGACAGCCAAAGAAATTCTACGCCTTCTTCTTCAGCATTATTTACTTCTCTTGCTGAGCCAGGCATATTTTCTTTATCTCTTCTATAAAGACATTTAACAGAATTTGCATTTTGCCTTATTGCAGTTCTAACACAATCCATTGCTGTATCTCCACCACCAATTACAACAATATTTTTTTTTGAAGCATTTAGTGTGCCATCATCAAATAATTCTACTTTATCTCCTAAGCCCTTTTTATTTGAGGCAACTAAAAAATCCATTGCTGGAAAAATATTTTTTACATCATTTCCCTTAGCTTCGATTTCCCTTGCCTTGTATACGCCTGTTGCAATCAATATTGCATCATGTTTTTTTCTTAATTCCTCTAATTTTAAATTTTTCCCTACTTCAAAGTTTTGATAAAATTTTATTCCACTTTCTTTTAATAATTTTGTTCTTCTTTCAACGACATATTTTTCTAATTTAAAATTAGGAATTCCATATATTAATAAACCACCTGGTCTATCATAACGATCATATATAGAAATTTGGTAACCTAATTTACGCAGCTGCTCTGCAGCGGCTAGACCTGCAGGCCCAGCTCCAATAATTCCAACACTTTGTTTTTTTTCACTTTGTATTTTTAAAGGTTTAATCCAATTATTTTCCCAAGCATTTTCGGTAATATACTTTTCTACAGATCCTATAGTTACGGTTCCATGTCCAGATTGTTCAATAACACAATTACCCTCACATAATCGATCTTGAGGACAAATTCTTCCACAAACCTCTGGCATATTATTTGTGCTCTGGGATAATTCGTAAGCTTCAAATAATCTTCCTTCTGCAGTAAGTTTAAGCCAATCTGGTATATTGTTGCTTAAAGGACAATGAATTTGGCAGAATGGTACTCCGCACTGAGAACATCTGCTGGATTGCTCAATGGCTTTTTGGTTAATAAATTCCTTATAAATTTCTTTAAAGTCTTCTTTTCTCTCTAATACTTCTCTTTTTAGAGGAGTTTCTTTATCAAAATTAACAAAATTAAGCATTTTTTTTGTCATGGCATAAATTTATATTAATAATTATGACAATTAAAGCACAATTAGGTCATAATATATGACCTATATTTCATTTTATTCATTATTTAATAGCTTTTTTATAAAATATCATACCTGTTATGCAATAAAATTTACAAAAAATTAGACATAATTTGAGGTTATTAATAAAAAACCATAATGATATCTGGCTTTCTTGAAATTTTTTTATTGTCAATTATTCAAGGCGTTTTTGAATTTTTACCAATTAGCTCATCAGCTCATTTAATTTTATTTTCCAATATTTATAAATTAAATAACCAATCAATCTTAATTGATATTAGTCTTCACTTGGGGTCTTTGCTGGCAATATTATTTTATTTCAAAAAAGAAATTTTTGATTTTAAAAAAAATAAAAATCTATTTTATAAAATAGCTATTGGCACTATACCAATTATTATTCTAGGTTATATATTGTACTCCTTAAATATAATACATCATTTAAGAAATATTAAAGTTATAGCTTGGACTACACTTTTTTTCGGAATTTTAATTTATATTTCAGATAAAAATAAAGTATTTAAAAAAGTCGAATCAGATTTAAATATAAAATCTATTTTAATTATTGGTTTTTTTCAAATGATAGCACTTATACCTGGAGTAAGTAGATCTGGAATAACAATAACTGCTGGAAGAATACTAGGATTTAATAGGACAGATTCAGCTAAGATATCTTTTTACCTTTCAATACCAGCTTTAGCCGGTGCAAGCTTATTAAGCGTAAAAGATATATTTCAACAAAATATTGAATTTAGTTTTTTAGCATTAATTGGAATTATCTTATCATTTACTTTTTCATTTTTGACTATAAAATTTTTTATGAAATTTATTAGAAATTTTTCACTTAACATATTTGTTTTGTATAGAATAATTTTATCATTAGTTTTGTTCTATATTATATATTCTTAAATTTTACTTTTTTTTCTTTATAAAATTCAGCAACATAAATCATTAAAATTGGTATATATAATAATTTAACAATAGAATGATTAAGAGGTGCGGCAAAGATAAATGACAGAGAATAAATTAAAAATATAATTAATATTTTTTTTTGATTGATATTTTTTTTCCAAAATAAAAAAATTATAAAAAAATAAAAAATAAAATTATTTAATAAAATTTTAGAAGTCTCAAATAAGCTCCAATCAGAAATTGATTCGTAGTTTGGATTAGTTGTAATTAAAAAACCTGGTGTAAAAATACATTTAATAATTTGATAATTTGCTAAAAAATAAATAACACTTGAAATAATTCCCAAAAATATAAAATTCTTTATGTTCTTTGGATAAAATAATGGGTACAAAAGTAATATTATAAAACCACTTTCTCTATTTAAAGGTGCCAAACAACACAATAATAAAAATGGATAAAAATAATTCTTTTTAATAAAATAAAGTGCAGCACACAAAAATAAATATTCAACGATAGTATAATTTATCTCAGAAATAACTGAACTTGATATTAATAAGCTAAATATCAAAAAAATTGAAGAACATGGAAAAATAATTTTAAAAAAATCTTCTTTTTTATAAATATTTATTATTAATAAAAAACCACTAAATAAAATTAAACCTAAAAATATCTTGTAAAAATCATAAATAATTTTTTTTTCGCCGTAAACTTCTGATATTTTAATGAAAGATTTTGACCAAAGAGCTTGGAAAGGCCATCTTAATTTGTGCCTCTCATCTAAATTATTTTCAATTTCACAATTATAATTTTTATTGTCTTCAGGTGCATATAATTTTTTTACAACACGAAAAAATTTTTGATACTGAGCTTCTTGTCCATATGATGAATTGTCTGAATAATAATTTCTAGAAATAACATTTGATATTGAAATCGAAAAAAGAAAAATAAATAGTAATATAAGGAATTTTATTTTATTTTTTGAATTTTTAGTTAATATCATTCTATGAGTTTACTATTTAATAAAATACTAGAAAAAATACGTATTTCAAAACAAAAAGGTAATAATTTAATTATTGGTATTGATGGCCCCACAGCTGCTGGAAAAACTACTTTGGCAGATAAATTAGCAAAAAAAATAAATTCAAAAAACATATTTATTTTTAGATTAGATTGGACCCTAAAAAATCGAAATCATAGAGAAAACTCATTAAAATATTTTCAATTAAACGAAGCTAATTTTTTTTATGAACCAGAAGACCATATGGATTTAGATAAAACTGTTGAATTTTTAGATAAAATAAAAAAATTTAATTTTGGAAAAAAAAATAAATTAAATATTCATTTGAAAAATTTATATAATAGATCAGTTAGCGCAAAAAATGATCTAAATATAAAACAAACTATTGATAGAAATACTATAATAATAATTGAAGGACATTATACTGCTTACACAAATATTTCTAACAAAATTGATTTTAATATACTTTTGCTTGCAAACAAAAAAGAATTATTAAAAAGAAAAATAAATAGAGTTAAATCTTATAGAGATCCATCGGTCACTAAGCAATATTTTGATTTAATTGATGTTCCATCATTTGTAAATTATTTATCAAGGTTTGGAAATAACTATGATTTAATTGTAGATAACTCAAATTTTAATAAAGCAAAGATAAAAAAAAAAAACTTTATAAGCAAATGGACTAAGAATATTTTTATAAATAAACGAAATACAAATAATCTCGGTTTTATTTTTTCAAGTTTGAATTTCTATAAATCTTTTAAAATTGATTTATTCAGTAAAAAATTAAATACTAATCTGCTTAATCTACTAATCAATATAGATAATTATATAAATAATAATTTTACTGTATCTATTGAAAGTATAAATACAGATTTATATAATTATATTTCTTTATTAGTTAAGCAGTTTAATGCTCAAAATAAAAATAAAACTATAAACTTTCATTATACAAATAATTTTCATAACCTTTATAGAAAAAAACTACCAATAATTATTGGTTTAACCTTAAGTGGTCAAAAAAATAAAGTTTATATTTTAGTCCATATAAACTCAAATAATTTAAAAATTATTTTGCATTGGATTGGTGGATCGGAAGAAATCGAAATTAAAAGAAATATTGGTCAGGAGAAAATTAATATAGATTCCAAAGCGTCTATAATTAAATCAAATATAGAAAAATTTCAAATATCTGAAAACAATCAACTCTATTGTTATATTCCAACAGATTATACTTTTATAAATATTTTTAAAAATTTATTTTCAAATAAAATTATATTAATTAATCAGGAAGACTTTGTTGTAAATGCCGCTGAAATCAAAGATAAATTTTATTCGCAAAACGTATTTTGGATACATAGATTTGCTAAATTTTCTGAAAGAAATTTTTTTAAAAATATATTAATATTTTTAGGAGCTGAAGTATTTTGTATTAATAATTATCTATTTTGTTTTAAATCAAATAATGTAAATGCAAGTAAATTATTTAGAAATTTTTTTAAGAAATGGGAAGTTGAAAATAATTCTGACTCTCAAATAATTGACAAAAGTAATATTGAATATGACTCATTAATTGATAATGAAAGAAATTTTTTGAAAGATTTTGTAAAGAATAAAACTAAAAATTTTAAATGTTTAGACGGTAAAATTTATTTTGTTTCAAAAAATAAATTTAATAATAAAAAACAAATTTATAATGATATTTTAGTGCTATTAAATAATAAACATAGAATAGTTAGAAAATCAGCAATTAATTATATAAAAGAAAACATCCCTTTAGAAAATTTAAATTCAAAACTTCTTTGGAAAGAATGTGATATCAGTACAAATATAACTTTAGATCAGTTTATCAATATTTCTCCAACTATTTTAAATGATCTATATTTTTGGATAAATATTAAAAATCAAAATCAATCTATATTAGCTGCAAATGTTTATGATATTCGACCAGAAAGTCATGATATTAAAGCTTATTTAGAAACATCTCAAAAATATTCTAAACCAATTGTAATTCAATCATCTTTTAATGCTTTGGGTCAGAAAGAAAAATATAAAAGTAAATTTTTTGAGGGCTACTTAAAATTAAAAAAAGGTCCAAGTGAGTTTGTTGATAATACTTTTATTTCTGCAGTTAATTTGTTTTTAAAAAATAAAAAAGATTTTTTATTTGGGATTGGATTGGATCATATTGATTTTAGATATGATTTTCCAAAAAATAGAATTTATAGATTTTTAAATAGTTTTAAAAAAAAAAATTTAATTACACACTTTACACTTGATAGCTCTTTTTTACTTGAAGATCCAAAAATTAAAAATTTTGACAAAAATAAAAAAAAATTGATTCTGAAAGTTTTAAAAAAAGAATTTGAACTACTAAATAATATTAAGAATAGTCATATTTATGATTTTGAATTTTGTGCTAATGAATTAAATTATGTTGAAAATAAAAAGAAAGTTTATGTACCAAGCATCATTGATATAAAATATTTTGCTAAAGAATTTTTCAACATAATAAGCAAATCTAATATAAAATATTTTAATTCTAGACCTAAATTAATTATTGGTAATTTGGGAACTGTCCATCATGGATATGATAAAAATAACTTTGTAAAAACAGAAATTTCAAAAGAATGGGTAGATAGTATCAAAAAATATAATTTTATATCAGCAGTCCTGCATGGGACTTCGAGAAGTCATCCAGATGTTTTAAAAAAAGCGACTGCTGGCTGTTATAAAATTAACGTTGCAGGTGACTTTCTTCAAATTTTTGTATCAAATTTACCAAGCAAATTAAAAGAAATGGTTAAAGATGTAAATGACAATGATAAAAAGAAACTTTATCTTATTAGAGATAAATTAAAGAATATAAATATATTAGAAAAAAACAAAATTAATAATGCATTAATTAACAAATGTGAGTCACTAATGAATCTTATTCAAACTCCTGAACTTACAATAAACGATATTAATTATTTTAAATACAAAAGCTATGATTTAGACATTAAACAATCTTCTTATATTGCAAAATTAGTATCTAATTCAAAAATTTCTAGTGAAGTTAAATATTTTAAAGGAGTTAAAAATTCCAAATTTTTATTTTCACCAATAGAAGTTAATTATGGTTTAAAATTTAAAAAATTAGTAAAAATATTTTTGAAAAAAAAACTAAATCATTTTCATCTAGATGTTGGAGATGGTGAATTAATCAGTAGAGTATTAAATGTTTCAGAAAAATTAAAATATATAAAAAAAATTTCAAATAAAAATAAAATACATCTACATTTGATGGTCGCAAACTTAGATCAAGAGGAAAAAGCAAATAAGTATATAAAATATTATGCTAATTTAGGAGCTGATTATATTGGCTTACATAGTAGATCCTTTAGTAATTACAAAAATTTAGAAATAGGAATATGTAAAATTTTATCACTTAAAAAGAAACCTGGAATATTTTTAGAGGTTAATGAAGAAATTAATGATGAAATATCAAATTTAATTTTAAAATATAAAATTGATTGGATTGTTTTTATGGGTGTTCCCTTAGGTTATGGAGGGCAATTATTCCACTATTCGATTATTTCAAATATTTTAAAAACTCAAAGTTATTTTAAAAAGAAAAATTTTAAAATAAATTATGAAATTGACGGTGGTCTTACACTTGATGTAATTAAATCATTAAAAAAATACAATATAAAGTATTACTCTGGATGGTCTGTGGTAAATGGGAGATCAATAAAAGAGATCTCCAGAAAATTAGGTAAAGTCCTGAGTATTATTAAATGAAATTAAATTTAATAGTCCCACTCGCTGGTTATGGAAGCCGATTTTATAATGCCGGTTACAAAACATATAAACCTTTTTTAAAAATAAATAAATTTGATAACATGATAACAAATATTTGTAAAAAATTTCCTACTTCAACTAGAAAATATTTCATTGTAAATAACCTAATTAAAAAAAATTATATTAAGTTATTAAAAAAAATTTCTAATTCTACAATAATAACTGTAAAACATCATAAATTAGGTCCAGTAGAAACAATATTAAGGGCCTCTAAACAATTTAATAATTTAGAAAATATATTTTTTTCTTATTGCGATATTACATGGAAATGGGATTTTAAAAATATAGAATTAAATAATAATAAAGTTTACTGCTTCAAAGGTTGGCATCCTTTTACCAAAAATAATAATAATTATGCGTTTTGTAAATCAGATAAAAAAAATAATTTAATAAAGATTAAAGAAAAAGAAAGTTTTACAAATAGCTGGCAAAATGAACCATTATCAATAGGATTATTTTTTTATAAAAATTTTAATACAATGATAAATAGTTTTAAAATTATTAAAAAAAAAAAAATTTCAACTAATTCGGAATATTTTCCGTCAGAAGCATTTAATTTTATAAAAAATTCAAAGATTGAAACAGTAGATAGTTTTATACATATTGGAAAACCTGATTATTTAGAAGAGTACAAAAATTGGCAAATTTTTTTTAATATCAAAAAGCCTTTTATTAAAAAAATTAATAAAGCAAAAATTGCTGACAAATATTTAATACCAGCTGCAGGAAAAGGTGAACGATTTAGAAAAGAAAAAATTTATAAACCTAAGTTTTTATACAAGATAAATAATCAAAATTTAAAAACAATAGACTATATAAATTTATTTTTACCGAATAAAAAAAAAAACATTATTTTATTAAAAAAAAATAAATACACTAAGTATTTAAATAAAAAAAAATTTAAATTACATTTTTTAAATAAAAAAACAAAGGGACAAGCTTTCACAATTTTTGAAATTTTAAAAAAATTTGACCATAAAAAATCTTTTTTTATTAACTCTTGTGATGTTTTTTCTACATTTAATATTAAAAAATTTTTAATTTTAAAAAAAACATCTGATATAATTATTTTTGTATCATCAAAATCATTTACTGAATTGCCCGATAGAGCATACACGTGGGTTGATAGCTATAATAATAATTTAAAAGATATTTTTGTAAAAAAAAAAACCAAAGAAAAATTTAAAGATACTAACTGGAAATTTTTATTTTAAAAATAAAATAATTTACAATAAATGCTTTGATAGATCTTTAAAAAATTTCAATAGCAAAGAGTTATATATTGATAATCTTTTAAAACATGGAAAAAAACTAGGTTTTAAAATAAATGTTATTGAAGACGAAAATTATATAAATTTTGGAACACCATCTTTAATTAAAGATTTTATTTTCTGGAAAGATTATTTTAACTAATATGAAACCTAAAATTTCTTGTGTTATTTCTTGCTATAATGAAGAAAAAAATATCCCAAAATTAATCCAAGATATAAATAAACATAAATTAAATAAATATATTTTTTTTATAATAGTTAATAATGGTTCAGCAGATAATTCAAAAAATATAATAAAAAAGTTTTCTAAAAAAAAAATTTCTAATATTAAGTATATAAATTTGAAGTATAATAAAGGATGGGGTAATGGGATAATTCAAGGTTTAAAAAATACTAATACAAAAATAATTGGTTGGACTCATGGCGATTTAGAATACAAATTATCTGATTTGTTAAAAGTAATTGAAATAATTCATAAAAATCCAAAAATATTTGAAAAAGAAAGAAAATTTCATATTAAAGGAAAAAGAATTAATAGAACTTTATCAAAAAAAGTAGTTAGTAAATTTATGAGTATAATTTGCTCAATTATATTAAAAAATAATTTAAGTGAAATAAATGCCCAACCATTTTTTTTTAACAGAAAGGAGTTTAAAACTTGGAAAAAAATTCCAAAAGATTTATCATTGGATATGTTTGCATATAATAAAACATGTGGCACTGATTCAAAATCGATAAGAATTAATGTAGAACAATTAGAAAGAATACATGGAAGCTCTTCATGGAATAAAAGTTTTTTTTCTAAATTTAAACTTGCTGGACTTTTTATAAAACGAGCGATTCAAATAAAATTATGCCATTATTTATAAATCATAGAATAAATAATTTAGTAGATTTAAAAAAAATTAAAATTGATGAAGGAATTGAAGCCGACGTAAGGGATTTTAAAAACGATATCATTCTTTCTCATGATCCTTATAAAAATTCTGAAAAATTTAATAAATTTATTAAATATTTGGATAATAAATTTACTATATTAAATATAAAATCTTATGGAATAATTAAAGATATTTTAAAATTAATTAAAAGAAAAAAAAATTTTTTTTTCCTTGATCTTCATTTTTCAGAAATAGATTATTTAATAAAAAAAAATTTAGGTGAAAAAATAATATTAAGATTTTCAATTTATGAAAAATTTGATTTAAGGAAAAAATATTTTAGAAAAATTAAATGGATTTGGTATGATTTTTTTAAAAATAAATATTTAACAAAAAAAGAAATTATTTATTTTAAAAAACACAAAAAAAAAATTTGCATTGTTTCACCAGAACTATTAAACAAAGGAAAAAAAAATATAATTAAATATATAGATTATCTTAACAAGAATGATATAAAAGTTGATGCAGTTTGCTGTAAAAATAAATCCATTATATTGTGGAAAAAACTATATAAATTTAAATGATTAAATTTAAGACAATTAGATCTAAAGTTTCTAAAATATTTACTGAAACGCAGCAAATGAAAATAGTGGTCTTTTTATCAAGCATTTATTGGTTTTGTAGAAAATATTTTCTAGGAGTTGAAATAAATTATCCTAATGAATTTCTAGAGAATTGGAATAGTGTCAAAAAAAATTCATCTTTAGATAAAGAGAGAAATTTTACTATTTATCAGTTAATAAATTTTCATAATCAAATTTTCGAAAATAAAGAAACTAATATTATTGAATTTGGTGTTAGTATGGGCTCATCTTTAACTACAATATGTAAATTTTGTAAAAAAAACTCAAAAATATTTGGTATCGACAGCTTTGGATATTACGCTGACGAAATAAAAAAGTATTCAACTTCAGATTTTGATAAGAATTACCAGGGTAAAGATGTTGCTTTTAATAATCGAACTAGATTTTCAAATTTTTCAATGGATCAATTAACTGAGAATTTAAATAATATTACTAATTCAAAAAAAATTGATATTAATCTTATAAAATGTCATTTTCCTAAAATAATAAATGAGACTGACTTGCAAATAATTTCAGATAGAAAATACTCCTTTGTTTATATAGACTTCGATTTGTACCAATCTACATATGACGCACTAAAATTTATATTTCCAAGATTAGAAAAAATGGCAATCATATTGATCGACGATTATAATTTTATAAATCAGGAAGGATGTAAAATTGCTGTTAACGAATTCGGATTAAATTTAAGCAAAACATACCAGACTCAAAGTGGTCAGCTAATATATATAAATACTTAGAATTATATATACGACTTAATTTTTAATTAATTATTTTTTAATCTATAATCATACAAAGGTAATAATTGGGAAAATAAAACTCCACAAAGAATTAAAAAACATCCAATAATATTATTTAAATCTAGAATTTGATTTAAAATTATCCAAGCTGCAATAGTTGCAAAAACACCTTCTAAAGAAAATATAATTCCTGCTGGAGCTGGAG
>MDSW01051444.1_pt1 | contig 18780 bp, 18 predicted proteins | sample 811171 | NCBI WGS metagenome assembly MDSW01 (sample SAMN05326641, study PRJNA326480) | marine metagenome | isolation source: seawater | place: Atlantic Ocean: North West | collected 2012 | reverse complement strand
TTCCCTGCTGATTGGTTTGTTCCTGGGGAATCTCCGGCTGGGCCTGCGCAGCCTCATTCCCAACCTGTTTCCGGCGGGTATTGTGTACGGTATCTGGGGCCTCACCGTGGGTGTCATCGACATCGCCGCAGCGGTACGCTCAGTATCAGCCTGGGCATTGTGGTGGATGATTCCATTCATATCCTGAAGCGTTATCTGGGGTTTCGCAAAACCGGGCTGGCGCCCGCGCTGGCCATTGAACGCACCTTTGAACAGGTGGGCGCCGCCCTGATGCTAACCACCCTGGTGCTGACCCTGGGCATGGGAATCCTGATGCTGTCCATCTTCGGCCCCAATCAGACCACCGCCATTCTGATGGCGAGCATCATCGCCGTGGCATTACTCTACGACCTGATTATGCTGCCCCATTTACTGCAGTTGCTGGATCGCTGGCTGCTGCCCGGCACCCGCGCCAACGCAGCACACACATCAGCCCCAGCAGCACAATCCAGCCCCAGCCAATAGCCCCACCAAAGCGGGCGCTGGCGTAATTGTTGGAAACGTCCGGATCCTGCTCCAGAGCGCTGATCTGGGCGCTGAAATCCATTTTATCCGGATTGCCGGTACGCACCACCAGGCCAAAGGTCAGGGTGGTGTCCGGTGCCTGTTGTGGCCATTCACAGCGCAATGTCACGAAGTCACATTGACTACCCGCCGCTACCGACAGACTTTCCAGTACCGTCTGTGCCGGCAGTTGCAACGCCAGCCGCAACTCCCGGGCCGGATCCGGCCCCGCGTTTTCCACCACAACCAGGTAACCGATAGTACCGGTGCCGTCGCCGGCGTCCAGATACCGGCCACTGTTACCCAACAGCCTTAGTTGCAGATCCGCCACGGAGGCGGCCACGGTCAACCCCAGGATACGCTTCAGGCTCTCCTCGGCGTCCAACAACCCGGCGCCGCAGCCGATACAATCGGCGGCAAAATCCCGTGCCGTGGCGATAAGCGTCTGCTCCAGTTCCGCCACCGACGCCAGGGGACGGGCCCCCCGCATCAGTGCCAGTGCCGCGGAAACCTGGGGGGCAGCCATGCTGGTGCCCTGATACACCCCGAAGGTATCCCCCTCCGGCCACCACAGGCCGCTGTCCAGAGTGGATAGGATGCCGTTCTGCCCGGGATCCAGGATGGTATCACCACCCGGGGCGGCGATAGCCACCGGAGCACCGTAGTTGGAATAATAGGCCCGCCCGCCATTGCGGTCCACCGCCGCCACGTTGATCACCCCAGGGCAATTGCCCGGCGCATAGTCCGTCGCATCCGCAGCCCGGTTACCGGCGGAAGTCACCACCGCCACGCCCGCGGCCCGGGCCGCAGCCACGGCGTCCGCATAGGCCTGACCGCAGCTGCCGGTCACCGTGGCACTGAGGCTCATATTGATCACGTCCGCCGGCGTGGGGTTATCAGGCACACCGGGCACCGTCAGCCCGGCGGCCCAATAGATGGCGTCCACGATATCGGACGTGAACCCACCACACCGCCCCAGTACCCGCACCGGTAACAGCCCGGCCCCGTGGGCCACCCCCAGGATCCCGTAGCCGTTGGCGCTGGCAGCGGCGATGCCGGCCACGTGAGTCCCATGCCAGCTGCTGTAGCGATCCTCTTGCGGCAGCCCTCCGCCACAGGCACCGGCGCTGACACCGTCGCCGGGATCGCTGGCATCGGCATCACGGCCGTCACCGTCATTGGCCACGAACGGGTCGCTGATGAAGTCAAAACCCGGCAGGGTATTGTCCAGCAGATCAGCGTGGGGACGAAGGCCGGAATCGAGGATGGCGATCACCGCCCCCACGCCGGTGCTGTACGCCCAAGCACCCGGGGCGTTGATGCCGCTGAGGGGGTGGTTGAGATACCACTGGTCGGGGGACAGGGGGTCGCTGGTGGGCTCCACCGGTACATCCGGCTCCACATAAGCGATCTCAGGCTCCCGGACCAGCTGCGCCATCACCCCCAGCCACTGCCCGTAACGCCGGGATTGGGACATGCGCACCACAAAGGCCCCGTTGGCCAGGGGTCGCTGTACCCTGGCGCTCACCCCCAGGGTGCCCGGCAGACGCTGCAATGCCACCGGAGACGCCCGGTCGGCAGCCACCGGCGCCCGAAACTTGATGATAAACCGGTCAAAAGCGACCTGTGGTTTCGCGCCCTGCGCAGGCTGCCATACCACCGCCAGCGCCAAGAGCAGCAGAATTTTCAACCGCATCGTGATCCCCACCTCTGTTATTATGCTTTATCCAACCAAACCCGTTTAGCTTAAGAGCCTACCCGCCCCGTCGCTGTTCAAAGAGTCGAGGGCAACCGGGTTTCCGGTCACCGCGGATTTTGACATCGGCTGCAAGGGCCCCGGCCCGCATTGTCAAAACAAGCGTCTGACCGCAGCATTATTATAATCAAGTGAATTTACCCTGTTTGGGCTTTCGATAACAAGGAAACCAAGAATTGTCACTTTATGTGAGCAGAAGTGATCAACCAAAGAGGATCGTGTCAATGTCCAGCCCCGTGTCCAGTCTTGCAAAAACCGCCGCCACGTTGCCCCGTAAACCCAACCCCGCTGTCAGTCATATTCCCGGGGAAAACGGGCGGCCCGTGGTGGGCTTCACGTTCGAGTTTTTGCGGGACTTTCCCGGCCTGATCGACCGTATGGTGGCAAAACATGGACCGGTATTTCGCTACCGCGCCCTGATGCAGGATGTCATTACCATCACCGGCCCCGATGCCAATGAATTTCTACTCAAGGATGTGGACCGGTATTTCTCCTCCAAAAAAGCCTGGGATGTGATTCTGGAGGAACTGTTCCCCAATGGGCTGATGTTACGGGATTTCGAGAGTCATAAAGTGCATCGCAAGATTCTTCAGGGCGCGTTCAAAAAACCGGTAATGCAGGCCTATGTAGACACCATGAACCCGCGCTTTGCCGAAAGCATCGCCCGCTGGCCCAAAGGTCGGGAGCTATAGTTTTTTGAACACATAAAGGCCCTGCTGCTGAATGCGGGCGCGGAGTTGTTTCTGGGAATAAAAATGGGCCAAGAAGCGGACCGGGTCAACCGGGCCTTTATCGCTGCGGTGGATGCCTCACTGGCGGTGGTGCGCCTGCCGATACCAGGCACTTCCTGGTGGCGGGGTTTGCAGGGACGCCGCTATCTGGAACGCTTTATGGGTGGTCTGGTGGCGGAAAAGCGGCGCGCCGGCGGCGACGATTTTTTCAGTCAGATCTGTCACGCCCGGGGTGAAAACAACGAAGCCCTGACCGATCAGGAAGTGGTGGATCATATGATCTTTCTGCTGTTTGCAGCCCATGATACCACCACCAGCACGCTGTGCTCCCTGGTTTACCGGTTGGCGAAACATCCCCACTGGCAGGAAACCCTGCGCCGGGAAATCCAGGGGCTGGGTAAAGCCGAAGTCAGCTACGATGATCTGGAGGCAATGGAGCAAACCGGCCTGGTGTTTCGCGAAACCCTACGCATGCATCCCCCATTGCCAACCATCCCCCGCCGTGCCATTCGCGAATGTGAATTCCAGGGCTTTCGCATTCCCCGCAATGCGGCGGTCAGCGTGGTGCCCATCCATACTCACTACATGCCAGAGTACTGGAGCAATCCCCATGAATTTGATCCCGAGCGTTTCAGCCCGGAGCGGGCCGAACACAAACGGCACTTTTTCCAGTGGGCGCCGTTCGGTGGGGGCCAGCACAAGTGCCTGGGGCTGAACTTCGCTGAAATCCAGTCCAAGGTGTTCCTGTTTCATCTGCTGCGCCACTACCGGGTGCGGATCGATCCGGACTATGTCATGCCCACCCTGGTGGTACCCTTAGCGGTACCCAAAGATGGGTTTCCCTGCGTGATCGAACGGCTGTAAGCCGGGCGGCTTCAGGCTCCGCTCCAGGCCCATAGCAGCGGGGATCACTGCACGGTTGGCCACTCAGGTGCCCCCGGCGTGGTCACCCGGAGACCCGGCGGCCTGATCCCGGCGGCCTGATCCCGGCGGTAACGGGAAGGAGTGCTGCCGGTCCAGCGTTTGAAGGCGCGATGAAACGCGCTCTGTTCCGAATAACCCAGCATCATGGCGATATCCAGCAGATTGTAATCGTTGCGCATATATTCCAGCGCCAGCCGCCGCCGCACTTCATCCACCAGTTCCTGAAAGTTGACACTGTGACCGGCCAGGCGCCGTTGCAGCGTCCGTTCCGGCTGTTGCAACCGGGCCGCCACCTGTCCCAGGGTGGGCGCGCCCTGGGGTAACTGTTCCAGAATGGTACGTTGGACCTGTTCCAGGAGTTGATCGGACGCCGCCAGCTCAGACAGCGCTTGGGCAGCATGCTCCTCGAGAATTTTCTTCAGTCGCGGATCGCGAAAGTTGGAGGCTTTATCCAGCCCCGCCAGTTCCACCGTTACCGCATTGGCGGGTTGCTGGAACCGGCAACGGGTCTGGAGAAAGCTCTGATAGAAATGGGGATCGGGGCCGCCCCCATGCTGAAACGCCACCTCGTGATAGTGCATGGTGGCGTCGGCATTGACCCGGGACAGAGACAGACTGCTGGAAACAAAATAATCCACCACATAGCGACTGGCGGCGGCATCCAGCAGACGGAATTCACAGGTCAGGGTGGTGGCGTCGGAATGCCAGCGCATTTCCAGGGCATTGGTAACAATGGAGGCAAACCGTTGCAGATACTGCACACCCTCCATGCCGTTGTCACCGGCCATTATCAGATAACCCAGTCACCCCCAGTGACGGGCCAGGAAATTCTCCCCCACTTTCAAACCAATGTAGTGATCTCCGGTCAGCGCCGCCGCGGCATCCAACAGTTGCGAGAACCATTTGAAATCCACGTAACCATTGCCCGCCGCCGTTTCGGGGTCCAACCCCTGGCTCTGATAAAATAAACCGGCGTCATAGCCGCCGGCGGTCAGATACTCGCCGATGGCTTCTATCAGTTCCACCGCGATATGCAGCCGTGCGCTAGTCATTGCTTCCGGAGTCACTTTATCCTGATCGCAAATTGGGGGACAATTCCGCCATCTTTACTGCCCTTATGGTGCCCGTATGTCCAACAGTGTCATAGCCGACATTATATCAGAGTCTGTGCGGGAGGAGCCCTGCGAACTGCTGTGCCTGCACAACGGCCTGGTGATCGCTCTCTCGCCCCGGGCCCTGGGCTGTTATCGCAGTTGCGAGGCGGTGCAGGATCCCCTGGGCAATGGGCTGCTGGCGTTTTGTCAGCTGGCGGAGCAGCATTCGATTCAGTTTCAGGAACAACGCTGTGTGACAACCTACAGTGGTGGTTATGTGGGGTTGTGTGATGGCAAAGCCCTGTTGATCGCGCCCGGCAAGGTGCGATTGTTCGCCAACAATGAAGACGGTCTGCGGGGCATTAATGTGCTGGCGGAAATGGATTTGCCGGATATCGACGTGCGTTAACCGGGGCCGGTGACCCGCCCGACACCACCGTCAGCAAAAAGCCGGCGCTGTTCAGGACAGGCTCCATTCAGAATAGGGGTGCCTGGCCAGGTTCACATTGAAATAGCGGGAATCGTCGGATACTTCCCGCCCTACCCAGGGTGGGAGGCGCACCTCCTGATCCGGATGCTCCAGTTCCACTTCCGCCAGCACCAGTCCGGCATTCGGGCCAGCGAACACATCAATTTCCCACAGTAAACCGTTTTCCCGGCGATAATACCGGGTCTTTTCGATCTGTGGCTGACGGCACAACGTGTCCAGCATCTCGTTGGCATCCTGTTGCGGTATAGCGTACTCGTACTCCTGTCGGGTCAGGCCCTGGTTTTTGCTTTTGATGGTGAGCCTGGCCCGCGTCCCTTCCAGCCTGACCCGCACAGTGGTCAGATCGGCGGTGGGCAGATAACCCTGGCGAAACGGTACCCCCTCTACCTCGGTACCGTCGGGCAGGGTGCGCCAGCTGTCATCCCGTACCAGGAATTTGCGTTCTACCTCCAGTGCCATGGTTGCCTCCCGGGGCTTGGTGTCGGTTAACGGAAATAACCGCACTGCAGAAAGTGCAGAATCTGCTGCCGCACCTGCCGGTCGTTCATGATTAAGGTGTGCCCTACATCCAGCACGCGAAAATCTGTCATGGCCGGATGCCGGGCCCGGGTCACCGCCACCTTGCCGTCATTGTCACCGTCAAACAACGGGGCAAACCACGGCTCGTGGCTTTTACGCCCGGCAATGATGCCCAGCGGTAACGGCAAGGCTCGCTGTTCCCGCTGCAACAATGCCAGCGGCACACTACCGGTGTCGGTACCCAACTCCAGAAAAGCCGGCCCCATGATCCGGGGCAGCAGGGGCCACTGGCGCAGGGTATCCACCAGTTCGCTGCCCTGGCTGGGCGGCGCCAGCATCACTGCCCGCCCCAGCCGCTGTGAGAGCAATAACTCGTGCTGCAAACCATAACGCAACAGGATGCCCCCCAGGGAGTGGGTGACAAAATCAATGGGGCCGGTGGCCGGTAACCGCGATTGCAATCCGGCGAACAGCCGCTCACTGAGCTGAGCGATGTTGCCCTGCCGCGAGCGGTATCCCTGATTGATCACCCGGTACCCCTGACGGTTCAAAAACCGTTCCAGGCCCTTCATGGCCAGTGCGGTCCGGCCCAGGCCGTGGAGCAGCACCACCGTTGGCGTGGTCATGGGCATCCCTTGAATGCTAAACAATGTTCAATTATGCTGAAAAAACCATAACAGAAACCTCCGGTTGTCTCCAGCGGCCCGGAGCCTCAAATTGGGATGGCCTATGGCGCGCCGCAACGATCACTCCAGGGAAGAGATACAGGGCATGGCGATTGACGTCACCCGCACATTGATCAGCAGCCAGGGCCTGGAAGGCGTCAGCGCCCGCAAGATCGCCCAGCAGATCGGCTACACGGTGGGCACCCTGTATCAGAACTTCGACAACATCCACGAACTGATCCTGCATGCCAACGCCTTCAGTCTGACCCAGCTGTTGCGGGAACTGGAAGCCGCCTACCGCAGCGAACCCCGGCCGCGGGAACGGGTCGTCCGTATTGCGGAAACTTATCTACGCTTTGGTCAGCAGCATGAAAAGCAGTGGTCCGCCATCTTCCGCCACACCCTGCCCCGGGATTTCCAGATGCCGGACTGGTATCAGGCCCGTATCGACGCCCTGTTCGCGGTGATTGAAAACGCGGTGCGGGAGCTGGCTCCCAGGCGGCAGAAACAACAGATTCAACTGGCTTCCCGCACTTTGTGGAGCAGTGTTCATGGTATCTGCATGCTGAACATCGGCGACAAGCTTTACTCCGATCAAATCGCCACTCCGCACACACTGTTGCAGTCGCTGATCCACAACTACCTCAGCGCCTGGACTGCAGAGGGCAGTCAGGCATGAGCGGCAGTGGCAGCGAAAAACCCGCCCAATCCCAGTTTTCACTGCTGACCAAACAACGGTTCGCCCCGTTTTTCTGGACGCAGTTTTTCGGCGCTTTCAACGACAATGTGTTTAAGAACGCCATGATGGCGTTTCTCACCTTTGGCACCCTGCAGGCCAGCCTGGAACTGTCGGCCATGAACAATCTGGGGCAGCTGCTTTTTATTCTGCCTTTCTTTCTGTTTTCCGCTTTGGCGGGCCAACTGGCGGATAAGTTCGAGAAGTCACGGCTGATCCGTTACATAAAAGGATTAGAGATTGTGATCATGGGGCTCGGCGCTCTGTGTTTTGTGTATCTGGAAACCTGGGGGTTAATGCTGCTGTTGTTTCTGATGGGCACCCAGTCCACCTTCTTCGGCCCGGTGAAATACAGCATCATTCCCCAGCACTTACGACCCGGTGAACTGGTGGGGGGCAACGCCCTGGTGGAAACCGGTACCTTTATCGCCATTCTGCTGGGCACCATCGCCGCCAATCTGCTCAGTGACTGGCAACAGGGACCCATGGTGGTGGCGGTGGTGGTGGTGCTCGTGGCCATCCTGGGATTTATCGCCAGTTTTCGAATCCCTCGGGCGCCGGCCCCCAGTCCAACCCTGCAAATCCGCTTTAATCCGATCACCGAAACCTGGCATACCCTTCAGTTCAGCCGTCAGACCCGCTCCGTGTTCCTGGCGATTCTGGGCATCTCCTGGTTCTGGTTTCTGGGGGCGGCTTATCTGACTCAGATTTATGAATACACCAAGGTGAATCTGGGAGGCGCGCCCAGTGTGGTGATGACCTTGTTATCGGCTTTCTCCATCGGCATCGCCCTGGGCTCGCTGCTCTGTGAGCGCCTGTCCGGGCACAAGGTGGAGCTGGGCCTGGTGCCGCTGGGGTCCATTGGCCTGACTCTGTTCGGGCTGGATCTGTTTTTCCATGCGCCCGAGGCGTCGGGGGGGCCGCTGCTGGGCATTGGCGAGTTTCTCAGCCAGGGGGCCAGTTACCGGGTGCTGCTGGACTTTACCCTGATCGGCCTTTCCGGCGGGCTCTACATTGTACCCCTGTACGCCATGGTGCAGGAGCGCTCGGAGGAGGCCCACCGCTCCCGAATTATCGCCGCCATCAACATTATGAACGCGCTGTTTATGGTGGCGTCGGCGGCCACCGGCGTGCTCCTGCTGGGGGTGCTGGATCTGGATATTCCCGGTTTCTTCCTGGTGCTGGCGGTCATGAATGCCCTGGTGGCCTGGTACATCTACAGTGTGATCCCGGAATTCGCCATGCGGTTCCTGATCTGGATTATTACCCATACCATGTATCGCGTGCGTCACACGGATCTGGATAAGATTCCTGACCAGGGTCCCTGTGTGCTGGCCTGTAATCACGTCTCCTACATGGACGCCCTGATTATCGCTGGCGCCTGCCGTCGCCCGGTGCGGTTTGTGATGTTTAAACCCATCTATGATCTGCCAGTGCTGAATTTTATTTTCCGTACCGGCAAGACCATCCCCATTCATTCCCGCAGCGCCGACCCCCGAACCTACGAGCAGGCCTTCGAGCGCATATCCGAAGAGCTGCGCGCCGGCGAGGTGGTCTGCATCTTTCCCGAGGGTAAGCTGACCGAGGATGGGGAACTGGCGGAGTTCAAGGCCGGCATCGAAAAAATCCTCAGCCGGGATCCGGTGCCGGTGGTGCCCTTGGCCCTGCGGGGCCTGTGGGGCAGTTTTTTCAGCCACAAGGACAGTAAGGCTTTGACCAAATGGCCCCGGCGCTTCTGGTCGCGGGTTGAGCTGGTGGCGGGGGATCCAATGGCCCCGGATCAAGTCACCGCGGCCGGGCTGCAGCAGCGGGTGGCGGGGCTGCGGGGCGAGCGCCGCTGATTTGTGATTGCCATCGAATTTTCACCGATTCTCCACGCCGGCCGGGGGTCAGCTCCCGGACTTGTCTATACTCATTCAACAACCGTGCACTTTGAAGGGTATACGAGCAGGTCCCATGGAATTTATCGACTATCTGAAATATTTCACCGAGCGTGATGGCTCCGATTTGTACCTCACCACCGGTGCGCCCCCCAGCGCCAAGTTCTATGGCAAGTTGACACCCATTGCCAAGGACCCCCTGCCCCCGGGCCGGGTGCGGGAAATCGCCGACAGCATCATGACTGAGGAACAACGGGCGGAATTCGAGCACAAGCCGGAAATGAATCTGGCCATCTCCGAACCGGGTGTGGGCCGGTTCCGGGTTAATATCTTCAAACAGCGCAACCAGTATTCCATGGTCATCCGCGCCATCAAAACCGTGATCCCCAATTACAAGGATCTCGGATTACCGGAGATCCTGCCCAAACTGATCATGCAGAAACGGGGGCTGGTGTTGTTTGTGGGTGGCACCGGATCCGGCAAGTCCACGTCCCTGGCGGCGCTGATTGACTACCGCAACAGTAACAGTGCTGGCCATATCATCACCATCGAGGACCCGGTGGAATTCGTGCACCAGCACAAAATGTCCATCGTCAACCAGCGCGAAGTGGGCATGGACACCAACTGTTACGACGATGCACTGGAAAACACGCTGCGTCAGGCCCCCGATGTGATTCTGATCGGCGAGATCCGCACCGCGGAGCAAATGGAGCAGGCCATTGCCTTTGCCGAAACCGGCCACCTCTGTATCTCCACTCTACACGCCAATAATGCCAACCAGGCTCTGGATCGGATCATCAATTTCTTTCCGGAAGAACGCCACAAACAATTGTTCCTGGATTTGTCACTGAATATGCAGGGCATTGTATCCCAGCGCCTGATTCCCACCGTGGACGGCAAGCGGGCGGCGGCCATCGAAATTCTGCTGGGCTCGCCCCGGGTGTGCGATCTGATCAAGCAGGGCAAGGTCGACGAGATCAAAGAGGTGATGTTGAAGTCCGAAGCTCAGGGCATGCAGACGTTTGATACGGCCCTGTACAAGCTCTACAAACAGGGCAAGATTTCCCTGGATGAAGCCCTGCGCAATGCCGACTCCAAAAACAATTTGCGCTTGCGGATCACCCTTGAAGAAAATCCCTCGGGCCAGGCCAAGGCAGCCCCGGCTAAAGCCTCCGCGGCCCAGCACCAAAAACCGGCTGGCACCAACCCCACCGGCAGCACCAGCACACCGCCACCCGCGGCCAAAACTCAACCGCCACCCGCCCGCCCCGATTTACCGGAACTTTCACTGGAGCCCATTGACGAGGAGGCGGAAGATCCCAACAGCTCCGCGGCGGCACCCAATTTTGGTGTGCAGAGAAAATAAAATTTTGTTCGCAACTGATTTTTTGCGGAAAACATCCCGCTGCCCCTTGCAACTAAAAAAAATCGTCTACTCTGATTAGAAAAGGCGGCTCGCGCCTGAGCCGTCTGGCGATATTAAGCAGTTATCCCAACGGAGTAGACCATGAGCAGTAAGCTGTACCGTGCCGCTGTTATAACAGCGGTGGCTTCCTGGTGTTTCGTACCACCCCTTCACGCCACTGTCGCAACCAACGATCTTTTGTCCCCGGAACTGTGGGCATTATCCAATTCCCCCACCACGCAGGCAGCCGGCACATCGGGATCCGGCACCGGGGAGATCTCAGGCACCTGCGCAGTCAGACCCGAAATCAACGGTGACGAATATACCTGCGACAGTTACATTGCGCCAGGCACCGAGGATATGGATATCAATGCCGTGGAGGGCTGGCAGGCGTTTTTACCCGCCGCCAATTTACTCCAGGATCAGGTGGTGATCGCGCTAATCGATACCGGTATTGATTACCGGCATCCGGATCTGCGCAACAAGGTCTGGCTCAATCCCGGCGAAGTTACCGGTCAGGATAGCAATGGCAATGGCGTGGACGATGGCTGTGAAGACCAGGTGGACGGTGACAACAATGGCTATCTCAACGATTGTCACGGCATCAACACTCTGGTTCCCCGCCAACATCCGGATGGCAGCCTGAACGCCGCCGCCGGCGACCCGCTGGATAATGCAGCCGGCCATGGCACCAACATGGCCGGGGTAATGGCGGCGGAAGGCAATAACGCCAGCGCCACTTATCACGGTGGCACCGTGGGCGTTGCCGGACTGGCCGCCAATATCCGCATCGCCACCTGCGCTTCCGCCAACATTGAAACCGATGTGTTTCCGCTGATTCCCGGGGTTGGTGTACCGGCGGCCAGGGAGTCCGCCATCCGCCAGTGCCTGTGGTATTTCTACAATCTGAAACAGGCCGGCGTGAATATCGCGGTGATCAATGCCTCTGGCGGCATGTCCAAGCACATCAACCTGTTTGGCTTTATGTACCCACTGGTGGCGGATGACTATTTGCTGAATACGCCGGAAATGTTCCTGCTGGCGGATTTGCTGGAGGCTGCCGATATTCCCGTGGTGGCGGCCGCAGGCAACAACAGCTGGAGCATCGATCAAACCATCGAGGAACGGGCCTATTTCCCCGCCGCCTTTGAAAATAACAACATTATTGCGGTGGCGGCCAACAACAACCAGGGCGAGCTGTGGAGTGGCAGCAGCTACGGCCGCTGGTCCGTGGATGTGCTGGCACCGGGCGAGAGCATTCTCAGTACAGTGCCGGGCTATCCCATCTTCCCCCAGGAAAGCGCGGATTTCGTGGTGACCGATGGCACCTCCCAGGCCACGGCTTATGTCAGCGGGATTGTGGCCATGCTCAAGGCCAACCAGGGTACCCAACACCTGGATGCGTTTTCAGTCAAACGTCTGCTGATGAGCAGCGGCAAAAAGTTGAGCGCAGGTGTTGATAAGACAGCATCCGCGGCACTGGTGCGGCTGGCCGACAGCAACGGCAAAGGTGCGCTTACCTGTCAGAACCAGTGGTTCAGCCGGCGTCAGAAACCCAAGGCGGACCGCATGATCGCGCTGCCGGGCGAAACTGTCATCGTGGAATTCCAAAGCTTCAATTGCGCGAATCCGGCAGGCACGCCGCCCATCAGTGTTCAGGTCAGCCCCGGCGGCACCAGTTTCACGCTGGTGGACAATGGTACCGGGGTGGATACCATTGCCAATGATGGCATTTATTCCGGCAGCTGGACCGTTCCCCACGGCGCCTTCGAATACACGTTAAGTGGCGGCTTCGATACCGTGACAGAAACCACGGATCAGCTACAGATTCAGGCGGCCATTGTGGAAGACAACACCGACAATACCGACTGGGTGGGCAGCTGGTGGGCATCCATCTACCGGCCCGGCTTCTACGGTTACAACTACCGCTACGCAACGGTGAACGATCCGGAAAAACGCTTTACCTGGTCTCCCAGTGTGAATGATGCCGGTTATTATCGGGTCTATGCCCGCTGGCCAGCGGGCCCCAATTTTGCCACCAATGCCACCTACCGCATCCATCACCAGGACCCGGTGAACGCCACGGCGTTGACCCAGGAGGTCCAGGTGGACCAGACCTCCCAGGGTGATACCTGGATTGACCTGGGGGTTTACTGGTTTGACAACGGCACCCAGGCAATTGAATTAACGAACCTTTTTGCCAACGGTACAGTGGTGGCCGACGCCGTGCAGCTGGTACCGGAGCCCTGAGCCGTTGATATGCATCAATTCCCCCACTTAATTCATTGCTATAGTTAATAAACATGCAAAGGGAGGATAGGGTATGTTTGTGGATGATGTGGTGATTGCCGGCCTGTTAGTGGTGGGGGGAACGCTGGTCTTTATGCTGGCGGTGGGGATTTTCATCTATCAGGATGCCCAGAAAAAGAAGCATCCTCCCGGCAAGCCTGAGTGACACTTTAGCGACCGCTCGCGATGGGTAGTGATTGTCCGCCGCCCCCGAGTAGGTCGCTACGGTTCACCCTTCATATCTTCTTGCGTTCATTGTTATCATGAGGGTCAACCAGTGTGACGCAGCATGGTACAACCTATGTCCCCCTCTACCCTATTGGTGTTCAATTGCGGCAGTTCTTCGGTAAAGTTCGCAATCTTCAATCAACAGCAGCAAACGCCCCTGTGCCACGGTCAGGCCTCTGAAGTACCATCAGGGAAAGGACAGCTCACCCTGACCCACAATGGCGACACCGAATCCCGCCCCCTGCAACAGAACCATCACCGCGGTGCTGTAGAACAGATTCTGCAACGGCTGGAGCAAACCCACCTGCTGCCTGAGGTCATCGCTGTTGGTCATCGGGTGGTTCACGGCGGCGCCGGGGCACAGGACGCCCTATTGATTGATACTGACGTCAGGGCATTGATTGAGGACTGCACGGACTATGCACCATTGCATAATCCGGTCAATCTTGCCGGCATTGATGCCGTGGCCCGGCAGTTCCCCCACCTGCCCCAGGTGGCGGTGTTCGATACGGCATTCCACAGCCAGCTGCCGGCGGTGGCCCGCTACTACGCCGTTCCCAAACAATGGCGGAAGGACTGGGGAGTACAACGCTATGGCTTCCACGGCATCAACCATCATTATATTGCGCAGCGGATGGCAACAGTGCTCGAGCAGCCCGGGAAACAACAACGGGTGATCTCGGCCCATCTTGGCAACGGCTGCAGTGTCTGCGCAATAAAAGGCGGCCGCAGCCTGGACACCAGTATGGGCTTTACCCCCCTGGAGGGACTGGTGATGGGCACCCGCTGTGGTGACCTGGACCCCGGACTGATGGAGTACCTGTGTCAGAAACTGAATCTGGATATTACCGGGCTCACGGACCAGCTTAATCACAATGCCGGCCTGCAGGGGATCAGCGGACACAGCAGTGATATGCAGGCTCTGCTGCGGGCCAGCGATCAGGGCGACGAGGATGCCACCCTGGCCATCGAGCTGTTCTGCTATCGACTGGCCAAGTACATCGCCGCTTATTTCGTGCCCCTGGGTGGGCTGGACGCACTGGTGTTCACCGGGGGCATCGGCGAACATGCCTCCGCCATCCGGGAACGCACACTGCGGTGGCTGGCGCCTTTGGGTTTGTGTCTGGATCCGCGGCGTAATCACCAACCCGGGGCGACTCCCGCATGCATTTCTGCGCCGGATTCCATCCCCGTGTATGTGGTGCCGGCCAATGAAGAGTGGATGATTGCCCGCCAGTGCTTTGAGTTACTGAACGCAACCCAGGATCAGGAGAAGCCGACGTGAAAACGCTGTTACTTTCTCCCACCGGGCCCGGTGTCGGCCTGACTTCAGTGTGTCTGGGCATGATCCACGCCCTGGATCAAATGGGTTTGCGGGTGGAGTTCTTCAAGCCCATCGCCCACCACCGTCAACAGGAGGATCGTTCCACTCAACTGGTCAGGGAGCATCTAAGGCTGCAACCACCGGAACCCATCAATTATCAGCGGGCCCATGATCTGATTGCCGCAGGGCAGGCGGAACTGCTGCTGGAGGAGATTATCAGCCGGCGCCAGAATATCCTCGAACATTACCAGCAGGAAAAGCTGGATGTGCTGCTGGTGGAAGGGATAAATATCACCGAACAGGATTCGCTGTTTGCCCGCTTTAATATTCAACTGGCCCGGGCCCTGGACGCGCAGGTGATTTTATTGACCACACCCCAGGCCAACACCGTGCATGAGCTCAACAGCCGCCTGGAAAACACCGCCAGCCAGTTCGGCGGAGTCAACGATACCCGGGTACTGGGTTGCATCATCAACATGCTGAATGCCCCCCTGGACCGTCAGGGCCATATCCGTCCGGACATCACCAGTCCCTCCTATAACACCGCCTTCGGCCACGATACATTGCGCCAGCAGTTACCGGTATTGCAGCGGCAGGACTTTCACCTGCTGGGGGCTGTCCCCTGGCATCGCGATCTCACCGCGCCCCGCACTCTGGATGTGATGGAATATCTGGAGGCCAGTCCGGTAAGCGCCGGTGAGTGCCGGCAACGGCGGGTGATGCAGGTGGTGGTGGCCACCCAGCAGATCCAGGAGTTTATTCACCACCTGCAGCCGGGCACCCTGGTGATCACCTCCGCCGATCGCAGTGATATCCTGGTGGCTGCCGCCCTGGCGCAGGAACACGGCATGGCGCTGGCGGGGCTGTTGCTGACCCAGCCCCTGGTGGATCACGACCAAACACTGCAGTTCTGTCAGCGGGCCCTGGATCGGGGTCTGCCGGTCTACCACAGTGACCAGGACGCCTACCAGGTGGTGAATCTGCTGCCGGGGTTCGACAACCGGCTACCGGTGGATGACAGTAGCCGGGTGCATCAACTGAAGGAAACCGTGGCCCAGAATCTGGACAAGCCCTGGTTGCAACAGCTGGTGGCCAGTGAGCGGGCGCCGCGCCTGTCGCCGGCGGCGTTCCGTTACAGCCTGGTGCGCCGGGCCCGGCAGCAACAGCAGCGCATCGTATTGCCGGAGGGCAGTGAGCCGCGCACCATTAACGCTGCCATTACCTGCCAACACCGGGGCATTGCCCACTGCATTCTGCTGGGCAGTAAAGAAGAGATCGAACACAGTGCCCATGCCAACGGCCTGGCACTGCCCGATGAGCTGGAAATCGTCGATCCGGCCCCGTTGCGCGGGACATTTGTGGAAAAACTGCTGGAATTGCGCCGCCACAAGGGCCTCACGGAAGAGCGCGCGGTGCAGGAACTGGAGGATAATGTGGTGCTGGGCACCATGATGCTGTACAGCGGTCAGGTGGATGGCCTGGTGTCCGGTGCCGTCCACACCACCGCCAACACCATCCGCCCGGCCCTGCAGCTGATTCGCACCAAGCCCGACGTCAACATCGTGTCCTCCATTTTCTTCATGTGCCTGCCGGATCAGGTAATGATCTTTGGTGACTGCGCCATCAATCCCGACCCGGATGCCGAACAACTGGCGGACATCGCCCTGGAAAGCGCGCACTCTGCCCGCGCCTTCGGTATCGAACCCAAAGTGGCCATGATCAGTTACAGCACCGGAGCATCCGGTACCGGGGCCGATGTGGACAAGGTAAAGCAGGCCACGGATATTGTACGCCAACGCTGTCCGGATCTGCGGGTGGACGGCCCACTGCAATACGATGCCGCCATCATCAAGAGCGTGGCCAGAGACAAGGCGCCGGACAGCCCGGTGGCGGGCCAGGCCAATGTGCTGATTTTCCCCGATCTGAATACCGGCAACACCACCTACAAAGCGGTTCAGCGTAGCGCGGACGTGGTCAGCATCGGTCCCATGCTGCAGGGGCTGAAAAAACCGGTGAACGATCTTTCCCGGGGTGCCGGTGTCGAAGATATTGTCTATACCATCGCCCTGACGGCGATTCAGGCCCAGGAAGTGGAGCAGGAGGTGGAATAGTCACGGCGCTGAAGCGCTGGCGCTCAGTGGTTCACTGCCACCTCGTAGCCGCCAAACTTGCGGATATTGATGACGCCGGTGTCCAGCAACAGATACTGGCCTTTGATACCCAGCAGCGTTCCCTCCATGGTGGGATTCTTATCCAGGTTGTGGCTGACCACCTTGGTGGGGTATTCCAGCACCGGATATTCGATGGTGACCGGTTCGGCCTCCGGCAGCTCACGGATGGCATCGGCCCCCAGCTGCTGCCGCAATTGTCCGATCTCGGTTCGGCACTGATCCAGCAGGGCATCCCGTTGCGCCCGCATGTCCAGGGGTTCCACCTGGTTTTTCAGCATGGCCTGCCAACGGGTTTTATCAGCCACGTATTTCCCCAGCACCACTTCCACCAACCCGGAGTGGTAACGACTGCCCACCTGAAACACCGGCAGCGCCTGAATGGCACCCTGATCGATCCAGCGGGTGGGTACTTGATTATTCCGGGTGATCCCCACTTTAATGCCGGAAGAATTGGACAGATACACCGTATGATCCTGAAAACAGAATTGCTGCGCCCAATCCGGTTCCCGGCAGGTGCCCTCATGAAAGTGACAGGTTTCCGGCTTGACGATACAGGTATCGCACTGGGCCAGGCCGCGAAAACAGGGGAAACAGTATCCCTGACTGAAACTCTTACTGGTTTTGCGGCCGCAGTGAATGCAAAAAATCCGGCCCTGATACTGCAGCGAGATTTTGCGCCCCAATAATTCATTGAGGGCCACCTGCTGTTCACCCACCGGTAACTGATATTGCACCGGTGCCGCCAGATGGGTTTTCATTTTCGCCAGGGTGCCCTGCATGACTTTGCCTCAGTTTCGGGTCAGGCGGGATAAGCTACCAATCCCCATGCAGCGGGTCAATCGGAACCCGGGCGCTGTTCAATACCGGGCCAAGCTCTTATACTGCCGCCCTTTTACAGATTCCTACCAATCCACTGACTCACCCATGGGAGCTAGTCATGCTGAAGATCGCATTCACCACGGTGCTGTTACTCTGGGCCAGCCAGGCAGCGGCCATCTCCAATATCGAAAGTGAACGCCCCGGCCTGCCCCGGGAGGGCTGGAGTGGTCACGTGGAAGTGGGGCTGGATGGCAAAACCGGCAACCAACGGGAAAAGACCTACACCGGTGCCGCCAAGGTCACCCACCGCCAGGGGCAGGATATCCAGCTGGCCATTGCGGAACGGGCCTATGGCAGTACCCGGGGGGTGAAAGACACCGACAGCAGCTTTGTCCATGGCCGCTGGATTCATTTATTGACCGAGCGCTGGGCAGTGGAAGGCTTCGTGCAGTGGGAACAGGACGAGTTCGATAATCTGGAATCCCGCTCCCTGGTGGGAGGCGGCGGCCGCTATCAGGTGGCGGAGATTGAGGACGTATTTTCCGTGGCGGTGGGCCTGGGGGCATTCCGGGAGCGGGAGGTTCAGGATCTGCAGACCTACACAGACGAAACCTACACCACCCGGGTCAACAGTTTCGTGGTGTACCAGCACCGCCTGAATCCACAGATCATTGTCTCCAGCACCCTGTACTATCAGCCCAATATCGACCGGGTCAGCGACTACCGGGCGCTGCTGGATGCCGCACTGTCGGTGGAACTGACGGACACCCTGAGCCTGAAGGTACATTACAAGGTCACTCAGGACAGCGATCCGGCCCAAAACCTGGAGGCCGATCCCCCCATTAACAACCGGGATACCAACACCGAATATCACACCTCGCTGGTCTACAACTTCTGATCAGCCGGGCCGGGCCCGCAGCGTGCGCACACTGTTGACGCCGGTGCGCAGCACCTGCCGCAGGAACACCCGCAGGGGGCTCTCGTTGGGCTTGGGTCTGCGGCCTTCGGCGATCCGCTCCAGTTGTCTGGCGTACCACACCGTCTCCATCATCGCCATGTCGTCGATCATGGCGATGCCGGTGATGCGGGGCTTGATGGTAATTTCGCTGTCAGAACCGCTGAGCACCCGGGCACTGAAATCCGGGCACACCGCCAGGGGCCGCGCCAGACCCACCATATCGGTGGCGCCGTCGGCCACGGCCGCCA
>MDSW01047939.1_pt1 | contig 18780 bp, 10 predicted proteins | sample 811171 | NCBI WGS metagenome assembly MDSW01 (sample SAMN05326641, study PRJNA326480) | marine metagenome | isolation source: seawater | place: Atlantic Ocean: North West | collected 2012 | reverse complement strand
TTCGCAGAAAACCTTTCTAAAGCATCACCTTCTGTATTTTTAGGAGTTCCAAGGATTTGGACCAAATTTCAGCAAGGTATTTTATTAAAAATACCTCAAAATAAATTAGATTTCTTATTACGTATTCCTATTATTTCAAGTGTAATAAAAAAGAAAATACAAAAAGGCTTGGGATTAAGTAAGGCAAGAAATATTTTCACGGGAGCAGCACCTACACCTTCTAGTACTATAGAATGGTTTAAAAGTTTAGGTATATATATTCAAGAAGCTTATGCAATGACTGAAAATACTTGCTATTCTCATGTAACATTTAAAGAAAAAATTAAGATTGGATCAGTTGGACAGCCTTTGCCTTTGTGCGATGTGAAGCTTGGTAATCATAATGAGATTTTAATTAGACATGATGCCTTAATGATAGGCTATTATAAGAATGAAGAGGAAACACAGAATACAATTATTGACGGATGGTTACATACTGGAGATGAAGGGGAGATAGATAAAGAGGGTTTCTTACGAATTACAGGTAGAGTGAAAGATATTTTTAAAACAGATAAAGGCAAATATGTAGCTCCTTCTCCAATTGAGATGCAATTTTCTTCTAATAAGGATATTGAACAGATTTGTGTGGTAGGAACTAACCTTCCTCAGCCTATTGGACTTATTGTATTGTCAGAAAATGGAAAGAAGAAGTCTGAATTGGAAGTCGCAGCCAGTTTGGATAAAACTCTACATTTGGTGAATGAAAATCTAGATTCTCATGAGAAATTATCTAAGATTGTAATAGTTAAAGATGAATGGACTATTGATAATAAACTGCTTACTCCAACAATGAAGATAAAAAGAAATTCTATTGAAAAGCGTTATAAAGACAAATATGCTAGTTGGTATAAATCAGATGAAGTATTGGTTTCGAGAGTTCTATTAGAAGATTAGGTTTTTCTTTCTTTCTTTTTAGCTGCTGGAAACAAAATGTTGTTGAGTATAAGGCGGTAGCCTGGAGAGTTTGGGTGTAAGGATAAATCTGTTTTCGGATCCCCTACTTTATGTTGATAATCTTCAGGGTCATGACCTCCATAGAAAGTCCAGGTTCCATTTCCTATTTTTCCATGAATATAGCGAGCTTCATTTGTAGCTTTAGTTTCTCCCATGATTAATACATTTGCTTTAATATATTGATTATTAAAAGCAGTAGTTTGCCCCATAAATCCTTTTATGACTTGCATGTGATTTTGACATAACATAGTTGGAACAGGGTCCCATTTTGCAGAAAAATCAAAAAGTGTAAAAAAATCAATTTTAGGATTTATTTTTCTATTTTGTGTTGCATCAATAGATGAAAATTCATATTGATTAGGATTCTTTATAAGGACAAAATCTTTAAAAGCTAGAGTTTTTGTAAAATCTAATTTTGCTTGTGCTTCTGGATCCATAGCATCTCCGTCAAACATTTGAGCACAGATGTCTGTATTCTCAGATGCTAATGCAATATCATAACTGTCAGTAGCTGAACACATGGCAAACAGAAAACCTCCATTATAAATATATTCTTTTATTTTTTTTGCTACAGCTAATTTTTGTTTAGAAACTTTTTCATAACCTAGTTTTTTTGCTAGTTCTTCATATTCTTTCTTTTGTTCTTTATACCAAGATGTATTTTTAAATGATGCGTAGAATTTCCCATACTGACCTGTAAAATCCTCATGATGCAGATGTAGCCAGTCATATATAGGAAGCAGGTTATTTAAGACTTCTTCGTCATAAATTACTTCATAAGGTATTTCAGCATAACTAAGAGCCATGGTTACTGCATCATCCCAAGGTTGTTTATTATTAGGAGAATATATCGCAATTTTAGGAGCTTTTTCTAGACGTACCACATCTTGATTGATTTCAGGACGTGATATGGATCTTAGTATTTCTGTTGATTGTATATCAGCAATTATATTAAAAGATACACCTCTAATGTTACATTCATCTTCGATTTTTCGGTTATATTCCATCATAAAACTTCCTCCTTGATAGTTAAGTAGCCAATCTACTTTTATATTTAATTCTATTGATAAATATGCAATTCCATATGCTTTTAGATGGTTTTTTTGATTTTCATCCATTGGAATAAAAATATAAGCAGCTTGTGTAGTTAGTAAAAAATTACACAATAAGAATAATAAATATATCTTTTTCGATATTTTAAAATGGGTCTTCACCATGATTTTCTTGATTCATACTAGAAGACATAGAAATAATTGACGAAGGTTCTGTATTTTCAAAAGTGTCAACACCTTCATAGTAATCTAAATCAGAGAATTTAGCAAACTCTGCTGTAAATTTTAATCTCACATTAGCAAGCGATCCATTTCTATGTTTAGCAATAATGATTTCGCTCTGTCCTCTTGAATCATCACCATTATCCCACTCATATATTTTATAATATTCTGGTCGATAAATAAAAGTCACTATATCAGCATCTTGCTCAATGGCTCCCGATTCTCTAAGGTCAGATAACATAGGGCGTTTACTACCTACTCCTGTTCGACTCTCAACACCTCTGTTTACTTGTGATAATGCAATTACAGGGATTTTTAATTCTTTTGCAATACCCTTTAAAGATCGAGATATAGTAGAAATTTCTTGCTCTCTATTACCAGCATTTCCTCCGGCATGCATTAGCTGAAGATAATCAATCATTATCATTCCAATATTATGATTTTTTACTAATCTTCTTGCTTTTGCTCTTAACTCAAATATAGTTAATCCTGGAGTATCGTCAATATAAATGGGAGCTTCAGAAAGATGTTTTATTTTCTCATGTAGTTGAACCATTTCATGGTCTGCTAGATCTCCTTTACGTAGTTTATTTGCGCCTAGTTCAGCTTCACTAGCAATTAAACGATTTACTAATTGTTCTGAGGACATTTCTAATGAGAATAAGCCAATAGGCGTTTGATGATCAATAGCAATATTTCTTGCCATAGACAATGCGAAAGCAGTTTTTCCCATACCCGGTCTTGCTGCTACAATTATTAAATCAGATCTCTGCCATCCTGAAGTGATTCTGTCTAGATTTGAAAAACCTGAAGGCACCCCACTTAAACTATCTTCTTTATTTCTAAGAATTTCTATATTGCTTAGAGCTCCTTTAATTAGGGTGCTCATTTTATCATAACTTTTCCTTAGTGTTCCTTCCGTAACAGTAAATAATTTTTCTTCTGCACTATTAAGAAGATCAAATATATCTACTGATTCATTGAAAGCATCACCAATAATGTTATTAGAAATGTTAATGAGGGATCTTTTGATAAATTTTTCAGCAATTATTCTTGCATGGAATTCAGTATTTGATGCTGAAGCTACATTATTTGTTAATTCAGAGATATATGCTAATCCTCCAACAAATTCTAATTGACCCATTTTTTTTAACTCTTCAGTTACTGTTAGTATATCAATAGGTTGTGTTTTATTAAATAGATTTGTTATTGCTTCAAATATTTTTTGATGTTCAATTTTATAGAAGTATTCTACTTGTACAGCATCAATAGTGTCAGAAAGAGATTCATTATCAATCATTAAAGCTCCTAAAACTGCTTTTTCTAAGTCAATAGCTTGTGGTTGCAATTTACCATCAACCTTATCGATTGGAGTTGCTTTTAATGCTCTTTTACCTATTTTTTTCGCCATATTATTGCTTAAAGATACCCATTTTTGAGAATTTTTCCATTCTATTTTCTACGAGTTTTTCTTTTTTTATTTTGTTGAATTCTTCTATTGATTGAATGATAACTTTTTTTACTTTTTTATATGTTTTCTCGGGAAATGTATGTGCCCCTCCTAAAGGCTCTTCAATAATCTCATCAACAAGTCCAATTCTTTTCATATCATCTGCTGTAAGGTTTAGAGCACCAGCAGCAGTTTCTTTTTTCTCCCAACTTTTCCAAAGAATTGTAGAACAGTTCTCTGGAGAAATAACTGAATACCATGCATTGCTTAACATAATTATTTTATCTCCAACACCAATTCCTAAAGCTCCTCCAGAGGCGCCTTCTCCAATAATAATTACAATAATAGGTACTTCTAATTTTGTCATTTCAAAGATATTTCTAGCAATAGCCTCACCTTGCCCTCTTTCTTCAGCTTCTAATCCTGGAAAAGCTCCTGGAGTGTCAATTAAACAGATTATAGGTTTAGAGAATTTTTCTGCCATTTTCATGAGGCGAAGAGCTTTACGATAACCTTCTGGATTTGCCATACCAAAATTCCTATATTGTCTTTCTTTTGTATTTCTTCCTTTCTGATGGCCAATAAACATTACGGAATGTTTACCTATTGTTCCCCATCCTCCTATCATTGCTTTATCATCTTTAACTCTTCGATCACCATGTAGTTCTATAAAATCTTTATTTGAAAGTGCTTTTATATAATCTAATGTATAAGGCCTTTGAGGATGCCTAGATAATTGTACTTTTTGCCAGGGAGTTAGGTTATTATATATAACACTTCTTTTTTCTTTTATTTGATTTTCTATATCAGATATTGTTTTACTAATATCGACAGCTTTGTCTTCCCCTAGTTCTTTTGCTTTTTCAAGCTTAAGAAGTAATTCTTCAATAGGTTTTTCAAATTCTAAGTAGTCCATTTTTAAATAAGAATTAGCAAATTTAAATAAAATGATTTGTCTGCCCTTAAGAATTTTGAGTTGATTATTTTTGTTGTTGAAAAATAAGTGAAGAAATGATTCTATATCCTAATGCTAAAATTAATCTAGGTCTAAATGTTTTAAGAAAAAGAGAGGACGGATATCATGATTTGTCTTCAGTTTTTTATCCATTAAAAAAGGTGTTTGATATATTAGAAATTCTTCCTTCTATAGAATATTCGTTTATTAGTACAGGTATTTCAATTCCTACTGGTAATAATATTTGTGAAAAAGCATTTCAAATATTAAAGTCTGAATTTAAAATTCCTAATATTCGGATCTTTTTACATAAAAGAATTCCTGTTGGAGCAGGATTAGGAGGAGGGTCTTCAGACGCATCATTTTTGTTAATTGGTTTGAATCATTTATTTAATTTAGGTTTAGATAAGGAACAATTAAAGTTATATGCCGCGCAATTAGGGTCTGACTGTCCATTTTTTATAGAAAACACACCTCAATATATTGAGGGTAGAGGTGATCATATTTCTCCAGTTACTTTAGATTTATCTAATTATAATATACGTATAATTAATACCAATATTAATATCTCTACTTTTGAGGCATATCAGTTAGTAAAACCTTCTCTTTCCGGTCAAGATTTAAAACAGTTAATTACTAATAATATAACAACTTGGAGAGGTAATTTAAAAAATGATTTTGAACTTAGTATATTTAATAAATATCCTGTAATTGCTAGGGCTAAAGAAAAACTGTATAAAGAAGGTGCTATTTACGCTAGTATGACAGGAAGTGGGTCTGTAGTATATGGAATTTTTAAATAATATTTTTGTATTGAATCACTTAGGTTTCCTCTTTATTATTTTATCCATTCATTGTTATTAAGAACTCATTATTATCTTTTGTTTTTTGTAATCGGTCTTTCATAAATTCAATAGCTTCAATAGGATTCATGTCTGCTAAATAATTTCGTAACACCCAGATTCTCTGTATATGATCTTTATCAAGTAATAGGTCTTCTCTTCTTGTACTTGAAGATACTAGATCAACTGCAGGATATATTCTTCTATTAGATATTTTCCTGTCTAATTGCAACTCCATGTTACCTGTCCCTTTAAATTCTTCAAATATTACTTCATCCATTTTACTTCCTGTTTCTGTTAGAGCAGTTGCAAGAATTGTTAAAGAACCTCCTTTTTCAATTTTTCTTGCTGCACCAAAGAATCTTTTTGGTTTATGTAATGCATTTGCATCTACACCTCCACTTAATATTTTTCCAGAAGCTGGTTGTACTGTATTATATGCTCTTGCTAACCTGGTAATAGAATCAAGGAGAATAACAACATCATGACCACATTCTACCATTCTTTTAGCTTTTTCAAGAACTATATCTGCTACTTTAACATGTCGACTTGCAGGCTCATCAAATGTTGAAGCAATTACTTCTGCATTTACACTTCTCTCCATATCTGTTACTTCCTCGGGTCTTTCATCAATTAATAAGATAATCATATATACTTCTGGATGATTGTCAGCAATTGCATTTGCTATATCTTTTAGAAGAACAGTTTTTCCTGTTTTTGGTTGCGCTACAATTAAACCTCTTTGTCCTTTTCCTAAAGGAGTAAAGATGTCTAACATTCTGGTTGTAATATTATTATGAGAATTACCTAATAAGTTAAAGCGTTCATTTGGGAATAGAGGGGTTAGGTGATGAAACGGAATTCTATCTCTGACAATTCCAGGATCACATCCATTGATACTCTCTATTTCTATTAATGGAAAATATTTTTCGCCACTTTTTGGTGGGCGTACAGTTCCTTTAATAGTGTCTCCAGTTACTAGTCCAAATAATTTAATTTGAGAATGTGAAACATAAACATCATCAGGAGAAGAAAGGTAGTGATAGTCGCTTGAACGCATAAATCCATAACCGTCAGGCATAATTTCAATTACCCCTTCGGTGTAAATTACCCCATCAAAATCATAATCATATTTTGGGTTTTTTTGAGTTTGCTTATTGTGATTATTATGTGGTTTAGGAGAAGGGTGAGTTTTTTCTATATTAGATTTTTTTTCTTCTTGTATATTTTTTGTGTGGTTTTTATGATGATAGTTTGATTTCTTTTTATATTCTTTATTTTGGAATTGAGACTTTTTCTCTCTTTTAAAATTGCTTGATTCTTTATCTGATTTTGAGTTTTCTGCTTGATGATCTAATATTGCATATACTAGCTCTTGTTTTTTTAATTTTTCGTGTTTAGAGATATTGAGTTCTTTTGCAATTGACTTCAATTCTGCAACTTTTTTAGTATTTAGTTTTTCTAATATATACATATGATTTTTTTTTAGGCAACAACCACAAAATTTATTTTTTAGATGAAAATGAAGATATAATTGAGAGTAGTTGTTATCTGTGAATGATATGCAATAATACAATTTTTTTATTAGATAGCATAAATATTGATTTTTAATTAATTTTGTCTTTTTAAAACTTTTACTATGATACAACGATTTCAATCACTTTTTTTTCTTTTCGCTTCTATTATATTAATTATGATAATATATCAATTTCCTATATTAGAAAGGGAAGGTGTTTCATACTATCTTTTTAATCATTTTTCATATGTTAGATTGTTAATTCTTTTTTCTGCTGCATTATCTTTTTTTTCAATATTTCAATTTAGAAATACAAAGAGGCAAAAAATGATCTCAAATATTGCACGTCTTTTGATTACTATTGCACTTGTTTTAATAGTTTTTGTTTATAAAGAAGATGAAAATATAGGTCTTGGTTTATTCTTGTTAATTATACCTTTTATTTTTTTATTAATAGCTAACTTTCTTATTAGAAAAGATGAAAAAATCATAGAGTCTGCTGATAGAATTCGGTAATATTTTTTCTTGGAAATTCGATCACTTTTAAAGATTTTATTTTCTCTTCATCAATAGTAAATGAAACGATAGTCTTTACTTTATGTATTCCAAAATCTCCGATGGCACCTGGATTCATATGTAGCAAATCAAGTTCTTTGTCATACATTATTTTCAATATATGAGAATGTCCAGAAATAAATAGATTAGGCTTTGCATCTTTAATATTAGATAAAATATCTTTATTATATTTTCCAGGATAACCCCCAATATGCGTCATCATCACTTTCACTTGTTCACATTTAAAATACAAGGTCTTTTTAAGTTCAGATCGAATAATAGCATTATCAATATTCCCCCATACAGCTTTAACTTCTGCATATTGATTTAATTCATCTAGAATATTAATCGATCCAATATCGCCAGCATGCCAAATTTCATCTACATCTGATAAATATGGGATAAAACGTTTGTCTAGAGAATGGTGAGTGTCAGAAAGTAATATTATTTTCCGCATTTATTTTATTAGAGACACTAGACCTGTATATATAAAAGGTTTATCTTTAAAGTCATATGATATTATAGAATAAGAATATACCCCTTCTTGTACAAGACTGTTATTCATAGTTCCATCCCATACTCCATTTTTTGTCTCAAATATAACATCTCCCCATCTATTATAGATTTTCATGATATAATCATTACCTCCAATTATTGAAGGCTGAAAGTAGTCGTTATTTCCATCATTATTAGGTGTAAAAGAAGATGGAATAAATGTTGTGTATATAGGATTAATTATTAAGCTGTCTGTGATAGTATCTGTGCAGTTATATTGATTTGTTACTATATATGTTATTAAAAACTCACCTATATCAGAGTATTCATATGAAAAAGAGAGACTGTCATATACGGTCATTCCGTCTCCCAGATCCCAAATAGAACTTATAATATCTGTGCTATTATCTTCAAAATTAATAGACGCATTCTCTATATCAGTTGGCTGAGGACTAAATGTAAAATCTGCAATGGGAGAAGAACTAATGTTAACTATTTTTTCAACTGTATTTGAACAGAGTGTGATTGATTCCATATATTCATAGCGGATAGTATAAGCTCCATTTGCTAGATTTTCTACGTCAAAGAAATTAGTATTTATATTATTAATAAAATATTCGCCTCCAGATGGGGTTGCTACATCTAAAATAAATGAAGATTCTCCTACACAGATATCATCTAATAATAATGATAATTCAGGTAATTGGTTGATTATAACAGGAATTGTGTCATTTGTGAATAAGATACATCCATTATTATCCTCTATTGAAGATATAATGATGTCTCTACTAAAATTAGGACTTAAAAAAATGGCTCTTTCTTCAGGATTTAAAATTCCTGTTGAATCAATCACAAATGATTTTTGTATTGAGTCAATTACTGTTAATGTATAAAGATTTGTTGTAGGGCTAATAATATTAATTAAAAGTTCTGTTGAATCAAATCGACAAATAGGACTTTGTATATTAAAATCCATAATAATTTCATTAGCTTCATTTACTACTGCTATGCTATCAAAATAACATCCATTAATATCGGTTACAGAAAAGAAATATGATCCTGCGGTTAGTAATAAAGGATTAAAACTCCCAAAATCTTGAATATAAGGAGGGTTTCCTCCTGTAATATTTAAATTAATCATCCCATTGTCTTCATTGAAACAATTTACATGAGTAATTAATGCCTCTGCCCTTAAGGTGTCAGGTTGATTAATCGTAATATATCCATCTCTTGTACAATTATTACTGTCTGTTATTAAATATTGATAATTCCCAGCACTTAGATTTAATGTGTCCACGCCATACCAGTTTTGAGTATAAGGAGGGTTTCCTCCACTAACTTGTACAAATGCATTCCCATCAGATAATCCATAACAACTTACATGAGAAAGCAACTCATTAACTTGGAAATCTGTCGGTTGATTAATAAGTGCTGTGTCATATGCAATACAGTTATTTATATCTGTTACACTAAATACGTGTAGCCCTGCAGGAAGAGCATTTTGATTTAATCCTCCCCAATTTTCAATATATGGTGCACCTGCTCCTCCTGATATTATTAAAGAGGCTGATCCATCTGTACCTCCAAAACAAGATGTACTTGTTGTATTGATGATTATTTGCATACTTGGCGGCTCGTTAATTAAGATACTTCCTTGTGCTATGCAATTATTATTATCAGTAACGATATATGTATGTGTACCAGCATTTAATGCATTAGGATTGCTTAATCCCCAATCAGTTAAATAGGGTAATGTACCGCCATTTATAATTAGACTTGCTGTTCCATCAGAATAACCTCCACAGGTAGCATCTGTTGTGCTTGATGTAGCTAAAAGAGAATCCGGTTCAGATATTGTAATATTATCACTAAATGTACATCCATTTAGATCTGTAATAGTAAAAGGGTATGTTCCAGCACTTAATGAAAGAGGATTGATTGTTCCTCCAAAATCTTCATTATAAGGAGAAGTACCACCACTTGTATTTAAGATTATAGCCCCATTACTTTCGTCTTTACATAAAACATTTGTTATGATAGGATTAACTGTTATAGGTGAAGGGGATGTTAAGTTAATAGAGTCACTCACAATACATCCATTAGAGTCAGTAACAGAATAATAATAGGTTCCAGTACTTAGAACGGATGGTGTACTAAAACTATTTATACCATTAACAAGCTGTTGGTTATATGGAGGAAAATTAACGGTATAATCAGGAATTCCTCCATTAATGATTATTTGAACACTTCCATTAGTGTCTCCGTCACAACTAATATTATTTACTGTATTATTAATAGTAATAGCTGAGGGCTCTGTGATATTAAAGAAACTAGTCAGAATACAGGAGTCTATAGATATGATATTTACAGAATAATTTCCAGGAGAAAGATTGTTTATACTGCTTGTTGTTGCTCCATTTGACCATAAATAAGTTGTAGAGTTAGGTTCATTAATTACACTAATTGACCCATCTGCTAATCCATTGCAGCTAATATTATTTGAGACTATTGCAGGGTTAAAAGGTGGTGGATTTGCTAGTGCATACGTAGCATTCGTGCTGCATCCATTGGTGTCTGTTACTGTTAAAGTATAGTTTCCTGCTGCTAAATTATTAATATTTTGTGTTGTTGGTCCATGACTCCATGAGTATGAGAATGGATTATTAGAGCCTGTTGAGGTTGTTATTATAGATCCATTACTTAATCCGTTACAAGTTGGGTCTGTAATAATGGGAGAAATATTAATATCAGATCCATTTAGAATAATTTGATATTGAAAGGAGAAATTTCCGGGAGAAGGACAAGCATCATTTGTTACGTCAACAGTAAAGAAATAAGGACTATTGGCAGTATCTAGTATAGTTGGAGTCCAACTAAATGTCCCTGTAGGATTCATAGAATTATTATTAGTAATAGTGAATGATGCTCCAGGTATACCGTTATTCCAACTCATATTTACAAAAGCACTTCCTGATCCTGGTAAGACGCAAGGATTTCCTCCACTTATTGAAAAAGTATTAGAACCAAAGGTCCCAAAAGCTAAACCTCCTGTTGTGACTCCTGTTAACGTATTATTTCCTGTGATTGAATAAGTTGCTCCATTCCACCCATCTCCCCAAGAATCATACATATTAAATACTAAAGGCCCAGAGGGGACACAAACAGTAGTTGTATATGTATTATAGTTATTATAATTTCCTCCAGAAGCTACAATTACTCCAGCAGATGTTATATTCCAAGATATTTCATTTGCCCAACTAGCTGTATTTATATTTACAGTAATATTATAGCCTGGAGGAGCAGGAGGAGGTGTAGGATTATTATTAATAGTATTAATATCAAAACTTATATTTTGACTACCATCAGGGCAATCTAATTCAACGGTATATGTGTTTGTAGTATTAATATCAACAATATTTGTATCATCAATAGCGCTTAAACTAGGAGGATTGGTTGCGGTACAATTAAAAACATTTATTTGAATATCACGGATAATACTTCCTATTAATATTCCATTTCTATATTCTTCTACTTTAATGGCTAATATTCCTGATATAATGCTAGGTGGAGTTACACAGAGATTGCCTGTTACTGGATCAAAAGAAGATCCTCCTCCTACAGGATTATTTGAAGAATAAGGCGCTGTGTACGTTACAGTATTTCCTGTAGTGCTATTATATGGGGTAATTAAAGAGTACACTAAAGAATCTCCATCTATTTCAATAGCTCCATTATTATAACAATAATAACTCCCAGCACATATGAATGGGGTTGGATATTGACTAAAACTAGGAGAATTATTACAGTACATGGTATTATTAAGAGTTGCTTCAATACAGAGATCTTGACCTCCTGGATTAACGATAGTATTGATGGCTGCATTTCTAGCATATTCACAAGCATATATTGACCAGTCTGAACAGTGTGATAATGTAATGGTTCCTTGGTATGTATATTCTTCAATTCCCAAAGAGGACCCTCCATTACAGAAGCTTGCGCATTGGGGGTTAAGAATTATAGGAGGACCTATTTGTGTTAAAAATGCAGAGCCAGAGCCACAAGAAGAAGAGTATGTTATATATCCATCATAATCAGCGCCAACATTTCCAGAACAGTCTCTATAGAATTTTACAGTTACTCTATATGTATCTGAATTTGTTCCTTGTGATATACATTCATACGATATATCCATTCCTGCAGCATGAGAAGCATGCAGTTCGTGTAGATTTAGTAGAATTAATAATATTGCATAGAAAAGAACTCTCATTATTTTCAGATATTATCTAATTAATGTTACTGTCCCTTCATATGTTCTAAATTTACCTTTTATATCAGTTAGAATTAGACTATAGACGAATACTCCTTTTTTCGCATATTCTCCATTTATTTTTCCATCCCAGGCAATATCTGTCTTATTTGTTGAGAATACTCTTTCTCCTAAACGATTATAGATATTAAATTCATATTCTTGTACTCCATCTACAATTGGCAAGAAATAATCATTATTAAGGTCGTTGTTTGGCGTAAACGAATTAGGAATATATATCTTAAATGTTGGAGATATGATAATAATTTGAGATGTAATATCAGTACAGCCACTATCAGACTCAACTTCTAAAGACACTACATAACTTCCTGTATCAGAAAAAGTATGGTCTAGCTCTCCAAAATTTGTAGGTTCAGTATAGCCATCAGAGAAGTTCCATATTCCACTGATATGACCATTAGAGATATCTGTAAAATGAATAATAGGGTCAGTTATTTCAGCTGGTTGGGGATATGCTGTAAAATTAGCTTCTGGTAATGGATTTACATTTACTATTGCTGAGCCAGTAATAGCGGTTGCTTCGCACCCTTTACTATCACTAACATTTTGTATTGTATATATACCTGATTGATCCGTAGAGATTGTAAATATGTTTCCAACGTTCGATACAAAGTTTGAGTTAAGGCCAGCAGAATATTCAAGATCATAAGGAGGTATTCCAGATGATATTGTGAACGTTACATCTGCTGTACTTCCATCAGCACAAATTGATCCTCCACCGCTTAATACTACTTCTGGACGCTCATTTATAGTAGTCATAACTGTTTGGCTAATATTGTTTACACAACCATTCCCATCAGTAATAGAGTTAACAGTATAGGTTGTTGCTGAACTAGGGCTAATAGCAATTGAATCTACTTGTGTTGTGATAGGTATTGGATTGCCAGGAGGATTTCCATTCTCAGAATAACTGACATACCAAGGAGATACACCTGCTGTAAAGGTAAAAGTTAGTTGTATTACATCACCATCGCAACTTTCGCTAGGAGTATTCAGTATAACTTCAGGCAGTTCATTAACAATTAATGTTGTATTGTCAGTTAGATTAGCGGTACAACCTTTATCGTCCGTTACAAAATTAAGTGTATATGTAGTTGTTGTATTTGGAGATACAATGATATTTGTGCCAGCTGCTGGTACATTTGTAGTTGCTGCTGCTCCTCCTATTAGATAATCAACTGTGTATGGAGGAGTACCATTAGGAGCAGTAAATGATAATGCAGCATCTTGCCCTATACATATAGGGTTTGGAGCAACATTAATATTAATGTCAGGAGTAGGATTCACATAAATATCTGCTGAATTAATATTATTTTGATTTATACATCCATTAGCATCTGTAATATTTGTTATGATATAAGTGTTGTTACCTGGATTTGGTACTATACTAGATAATTGTTGTCCTGAATTATTGAATGGTCCAGCGGATTGAGCATTACCATTCACAGTGTAATTAACAGTGAATGGCGCTATACCTCCTTGATTAAAATCAAATTCTAGATTAACGGGGTCATTAAAACATATTTCATTATCAGAAGTTGTAAAGTCAACACTAAAGTAAGCAGGCTGTACAAGAGTAATGTTTGTGTCATTTGTACAGTTTGAAGAGTTGTCAGTCACAGTTACAGCATATGTCCCATTATTAAGAGCTAGGTTATTAATCCCTCCCCAGTCTACCGTGAAAGGACCATTTGATCCTCCCCCAGGAGATAGTACAATAGCTCCATCGCTATATGTGTTACAGCTAATAGGTGTGATATTAGGATTAAATGTTATTTGATCTGGCTCATATACAGTTGCTGAATCTTGTACTGCGCAACCATTTGATGGAGTAATAATAACTGTGTATGTGCCTGGGCTGAGTCCATAAATACTATCGGTATTTTGTTGGCCAGTACTCCAATCAAATGAAGCAGTAGGAGTAGGAGCATTTAAAACTATTGAATAATCCTCAGTTGCTCCAAACCATGGTGTTGCATTTAGAACATTAGGGTCTGCATAATCACAAGGACCTATATTACTAGTAGGTCCCATAAATGCATCTTGAGATACAACTCTCATTCTAGTAGCGCCATAAGCGCCTGTACTTGGCACAACGAAATTGATGGATCCAATATTTGGAGACATCCAAGTGCAATTTAAGATCCCAATTTCTTCTCCTGTATCATCAAAATCTCCATCTATATTATAGTCAATAAAAACTTTAGCTCCAGTTGGATAACTTGATCCAGAAAGATCTCCTAAAATAAGATCAACAGAGTAAGCTTGTCCTTCAGTAATATCAGCATACATAGTAGCTGTATAGTCTTCATAATAGTCAACTAATCCAGCTGTATTATTATTAATATTATTAGCATCTCCAATTAATACTACTTGTTCAATGATGGCATCTTGATTTCCAGGAAAATCAGCTGTATTTGAACTTGATTGACAATATGATAAAGTGGAAACTGTTCCAGGAGGAGTTGTAGAACCCTGAATAGAAAGACTTGCCGTTCCATTACCAACACCAGGACAACTCTCATTAGTGGTATTTACAGTAACTAATAACTCCTCTGGCTCATAAATAATGACAGTATCTGAATAAATACAACTATTATTGTCTGTTATAGTATAACTATAAATACCTGCACTAAGATTTGTTGCAGTTTGTGTTGTTTGTCCATCAGACCATAAATAAGAATTTATTTGAGAAGCAGAATTAATAGAAGCAGTACCATCACTAAATCCATTACAACTAACATTATTGGTAATTGTTGAGGCAGATATAGGGGAAGGTTCTCCAACTATTAAATTATTAATAGTTTCTGTACAATTAAGAGCATCTGTCACTGTTACATGATAGATTCCAGGAGATAAATTATTGATAGAAGGGTTTGTCGAATTATTTGACCATGCATACGTGTATGGAGGGACTCCTCCTGAAATATTTAAACTAATACTTCCATCAGAATAACCATAACAACTTACATTATTAATATTAGAACTTAATGTAATTCCACTATTGATTGCTCCTGAATATATAGAATATGGCACTATTGAGCAACAATTACCATTAGACCAGCCTCCTGTTTGACAATCTCCAATAACACTCATTCCGATAGATAAATCTTGTGGAGTACATGATGATCCAACAGTAACTTGAAAACTCATTAAAAAAGGACCTGTAGAAGATGAACCCCAATCAGAATTAACACCAGCTGTATTAATAAAGCGCCAACCTGGCCCAAAATTTAAACTACTAGGAAAAGTGTGTTGCGTATCCCATTGCCAATAACCTGTACCCTGCCAATCATTTGTATTTGGGTTTCCTGGATTTGATAACGGTGTGAGATTTGTCCATCCTGCACCTAAATTAATATCAAAAGCAATAATCCAGTTGACATTTACCTGAGTAAAACTACTTAAAGTATAATTTACAGTTACAACCTGACCAGGAGAATAAGGTCCACCAGGGTTCAAAGTATAAGTCTGTGGACCCACACATTGTGATCTTGCTGAATAAACAAAAACACTTAATAATAATATGTAAATTAATCTTTGCAAAACTCGTTTTGCAAAATTACAAAATATAGACTAAATACTAATTTACAGGGACCAACTCATAATTTTTATAATGATATAAAGGAGCTTTCATGTTAATTCTACCTCCTTTACTTAATCTTCTAAATTGAAATTTTCTAAAATCAGAAAAGAAATGCATAATAATATTATATCCAACATATGTATACTTCCCTTGATTAGTATTATATCGCTGTTCAAAAAGATCTAAGAATGCTTTATCATGTTTATTATTATAATTAAAAGAATTAGATATAGGTAAATGAACATCTAATTCCATTAGATTTCCTATATCTAAATTGTCATACCTCTTCCAAGCATCTAATCCAAAAACTATTGAAACGGAATCCATAATACCAATAGAAGCCAATAATTTACTTACAAATGCTTGATTTGATGAGGGTATAATTACAACTTGAAAATCGGAAAATATATTACGTAAACTATCAACATGTGTATGCTCAATCTCAAAAAGATTAATTTTCCTATTATCTTTTTTATATATCTTATTTATATATTCAGCAATCTCACTATCTCTTTTTTGATATAAAACCATAACCTTCTTCTTTTTATAACGATTAAGAACTTTCTTGCTAATAATTAATTGTTGGCTTTCTACAGTAGGCGATATCTGAAATACTGCGCTAAACTTCCTCACACTATTAGTTAATCTTGACAAAGGGTTTATAAGAATTTTATCTTTAGATTTACCATATTTTCTACATAATATATTAAAGTTTCTTGCATGAAGAGGACCTATAATTATATCCATGTCATCTAATAATCCTGAAGTAACAAGATTTTTTACTTTTAATGAATCCTTATTAGTATCAAAAGTATGTAGTACAATCTCTTTACCCTGATTTCTTAAAGAATCCAAAGCTAAAGTAACACCAATATGAAAAGAAAGAGCAGCTTCTGATAAATTATAATAAATAGATTCAATATTATCAGTATCCTCAAAATCATTAAACATAGTGTCATTCTTAATTAAATAATAAGGCATTAATAATGCTAAATTAAGTTCTTCCTCATTAGAATTATAATGTTTCTTATGGTCTAAAGAAGAAGAGTTATTAAGATTAACAGGAATATATAATAATTGATTATATGTAAGTCTACTATTAAGCTCATTAGCCTTAATAATTTCAGACACTTTAACATTATGTAATTTAGAAATCTTATTTAATGATTCTCCAGCTTTTACAAAATGTTCAACATATAATACTCCTTCAAACTCTACTGTATCTCGTACTATTTTAGCATTTACATTTAAAATACTAATAAAAAATACTAATAATAATATATACCTAATTATTCCCATTCAATAGTTGCAGGAGGTTTAGAGCTAATATCATATACAACACGGTTAACTCCTTTGACTTTATTAATAATATCATTAGAAACTTTTGCTAAAAAATCATAAGGAAGATGAACCCAGTCAGCAGTCATTCCATCTGTGGATTCAACAGCTCGTAATACGACAGCATTTTCATATGTCCTCTCATCTCCCATAACACCAACGGACTGTACAGGTAAAAAGACTACACCTGCTTGCCAAACTTTAGTATATAAACCTTCTGATTTTAAAGACTCTATAAATATATAATCAGCCTCTTGTAATACCTGCACTTTTTCTTTAGTAATACTACCTAATATACGAATTCCAAGCCCTGGACCTGGAAAAGGATGTCTATCTAGAATTTCATTATCAATACCCATAGATCTTCCGATTTTTCTCACTTCATCTTTAAATAAAGTCTTAAGTGGTTCTATAACTTTCAATTTCATATAATCAGGTAAACCTCCAACATTATGATGAGATTTTATCGTAGCTGAAGGACCTCCAGTAGCAGAAATTGATTCTATTACATCCGGATAAATAGTCCCTTGAGCTAACCATTCTACATTATCAATCTCCTTCGCTTTTTCATCAAAAACATCAATAAAAATAGAACCTATTATTTTACGTTTTTTTTCTGGCTCTGAAACATCTTTTAATGCATTATAGAATAAATCTTTAGCATCAACACCCTGAATATTCAAACCCATTCCTTTATATTGATCTAATACACTCTGAAACTCATTTTTCCTTAGAAGTCCGTTATCTACAAATATACAATATAGATTATCTCCTATTGCTTGCTTTAAAAGCATAGCTGCAACAGTAGAGTCTACTCCTCCAGACAATCCCAAAACAACCTTACTACTTCCTATTCTTTCTTGTATATCTAATACCGTTTCTTCAATAAATGCATTAGGAGTCCAATCTTGAGAAAAACCACAAATATTAACTAGAAAATTCTCTAAAATAGTAGCTCCCTCTATAGTATGATAGACTTCTGGATGAAACTGTAATCCATAAGTCAATTCATTATCAACTTTAAAAGCCGCAATTTGAATATTATGAGTTGAAGCAATAACCTCATAATCATCTGGAAGTGTCTCAATAGTATCCCCATGACTCATCCAAACTTGTGAATTTAAAGAAATGCTTTCTAATAATTTATTAGAAGAGGCTACAAAAGATAAATTTGCTCGACCATATTCTCTTATTTTGGAAGGCACAACTTTCCCTCCGTACCTGTGAGCTAAATATTGTGCCCCATAACAAATTCCAAGTAAAGGAAGCTTACCTTTAATTTTAGATAAATCAAAATCAGGACCATCTAAATCATGTACTGAATGAGGAGAGCCAGACAAAATTACTGCATTCCACCCATCATTAATATCTGGCAACTTATTATAAGGATGTATTTCAGAATAAATATTTAACTCTCTTACACGTCTAGCTATTAACTGGGTATATTGA
>MDSW01053705.1_pt1 | contig 18782 bp, 22 predicted proteins | sample 811171 | NCBI WGS metagenome assembly MDSW01 (sample SAMN05326641, study PRJNA326480) | marine metagenome | isolation source: seawater | place: Atlantic Ocean: North West | collected 2012 | reverse complement strand
TCTTTCAACAAAGTTCGACACTCTCTGACCGGGTTCTACTTTCTGGCGAGAGTGACGCCCCTCTCCACAATAAACATCATTAATACCGATAAAGGAATCATTACTGTCGCTCAAAATCTGACCTCCATTGGATCCACTTTGATAGAACCTAACCCGATCCAGATTCAAGCTGGCTCGTGCCGTTAATTCACTATTTGCCCTTGCAGCCCTATCCCAAATGGCAATAGCACCCCTCGGTCACCACCAGCTTGGCCTTTGTTCCCTCCGGAAGGTGCATTTGGACCTGTTGTGCCAGCCCAAAAAAGATTTTTTTCCACCGGCTGTGCCCCCCTCTCCACCGCCGCCCATTCCCATATTGGTGGCAATGGCACCATTGGCGCCATTGTTTCCACCATGCGTTGAAAAATTCTCTTGACCAGCGTAGATATTCGTACCACTTCCAGCGGCACCACCATCAGCACCTTTGGCCTCATTGCGAATAAAGCTAGCATTATTAATAAACACATTGGGTCGGGAATCGCCTGTAAAATTTCCTTGCGATGGATATATGTAATTAGCATCACCCGCCACTAACATGCTGCCATTGACCCTGCCTGGAGAGGACCTACTCATCAAGCCAGTGTTTGACTGAGCTGTATTGGCTGCTGTATCAGCAACCAAAATCACGGAACGAGGGTTCGTTTGGTTGATTGTGACATTATTTCGAAAAATATTAGGGAGCGGACTCTTAAGTCTCATTGTAAAGTAACCAGTATTGAGTTGATTATATGGGTTTGCCGTGCTGTCAAAAATAATATCAAAACGATTTCCTTCACTCGCTTGTGACTGCTTCAAGGCATCACACAGACTCCCAGGACCGCTGTCCTTGAAGTTAGTAACCTGGATGGAACGTGAAACCATGAGCCTGCCAGCAGGGTGAATATACGCTCATCGAGTGACCGATAGTCAATGAACACAAAATTCAAGCTAACAAGAAGTCGTCTTTTTGATGAACATCAATTCCAATGGGTTTTTCTTGTGATTATTGCAAGTGTTGAATGTGATTGATCTGACTCCCCTCTCGCTAAACGATATCGATCATGGACAAGAGCAACTTTGATCCAGTGATGAGCTTGAACTCCTGCGCTAGAACTTTTACAGTGCAACTCCTCGAGAAGTAAGCAGACAAGTCCTCTCATTAAGTGCAAAGAGAACAGACACGGCTGATCAAATCCCCGTCATAGTTCAGTCATCCTTTTCATCTTTCTAGACCTACCATCCCTGCAACGGCTTCCCAGGTCAAAGATCAGGCCTCGAGCTTTTATCTGTTGCGGAACGCATGTCTACGAAAGAACAGCAAGCCTCAAAGATCTGGGTTGTCGATGACGACCCAGAGCTGCGCAAGATGGTGGGCACCTATTTGATCGATCAGGGCTACGACGTTCGCTGCCTCTGTGATGTGAAGCAGCTGGAAGCACGGCTGGAATTCCAACGTCCTGATCTGGTGGTCCTCGATCTGATGATGCCCGGAGACGATGGCTTAACGGCTTTGCGACGTCTACGAGATGCAGGAGATGACCTGCCTGTTGTGATGCTGACCGCGAGAGGAGAAGCCGTGGATCGGATTATTGGGCTCGAACAAGGAGCTGACGACTATCTCGGTAAACCATTTTTGCCGCGGGAACTCTCCGCCCGAATCGATGCGGTGCTGCGACGCCGCAGTGCTGCACCGGCAGGGACGCCTGTTGCCGAAGGTGGACAGGTGAACTTCGGAGATAACGTCTTGGATCTCTCGGCCCGCACCCTGTTGCGTGATGGGGTGCCCGTGGTGATCACCAGCGGGGAATTCAGCCTGCTGGCCTCCTTCGTTCAGCACCCGCACCGGCCTCTATCGCGCGAACGGCTGATTGAACTGGCTCGCGGCCCAGGCTGCGACACCGACAGCCGCAGCATGGATGTCCAGGTCTCTCGCGTGCGCAAGCTGGTCGAACCAGATCCAACGCGGCCGCGTTACGTGCAAACCGTTTGGGGGTATGGCTACGTCTTTGTCCCAGACGGAACACCGCGTTCACGCTGAAATGAAGTTGGCGGTCTCCTGGTGGAGGCTGATCATTCGGATCAGTCTTTGGAGCGGCCTCTTACTCGGCGCATGGGTGCTCTGCCTCCTGCTGCTTCAGGTCTTGTTCGGTCGTCAGCTGGAACGATTGCAAACCGTTCAACTCGGACGCGAACTGGCTCTGAATGTGCGTCTTACGGAGCTGACGCTTGAGCGTTATCCACCAGTCCTGATCAACGAACTCACCGGTCTGAAATTAGCGGTGATGATTCGTCCACCACGACCGAGGCGCGACGATCCTGGCTTCGATCACCGCATTGTGGGCCTGCAAAGGGAACTGTGTTCCCGACTCTCCCACTGCCCAAAACTGCTCCCTGCAGAAGGCTCAGGACAAACCCGTCAAGTTTGGATCGAACTCATTTCACCTTTAGAACCAGTCTGGCTGCAGGCCGAATTGCCGACCGTGAGCTTGTGGCCGCCTGAACCGATGTTGCTGGTAGTCGGTCTCGTCGGTGCGGTGATCATTGCTGGAGGCGTCTACCTGCTGATGGAGGTTGAACGACCACTTCGCGGACTGGAACGTGCCTTGTCGAGAGTCGGCGATGGTTCCGATCCACCAGCGGTTCCAGCCCAAGGTGCACCTGAGGTGCAACGGATTACGCATCGATTCAATGCCATGGTTCTGCGCCTAGCCGCAAACCGCCGAGAACGAGCCACGATGCTGGCCGGCATTGCCCATGATTTGCGTGCTCCGATTACGAGGCTGAGGTTTCGCCTCTCCATGCCACGGCTCGATCAACCAGAAAAAGATCGTTGCAACAGTGACTTAGAGGCCTTAGAGCGAATCACAGGACAATTTCTTCTCTATGCAGGAGGCGGAGAAAGCGAAGCGCTTGTGGACTGCCCACTGGATCAATGGCTAGCGGAGGTGGTTGCGAGTCATCCATCCGAGCAGTTGATCTTGGACCTAGAGCAAATCACCGCACCAGTCCGTCCCGTCGCGCTGGGGCGGGCCGTTGCCAATGTGATCGACAACGCTTTTACCTACGGCCAAGCTCCTGTTGTGGTGCAGCTTCGCTCTCGACAACAAGGCTGCAGCATCGACATTTGGGACCAAGGACCGGGCATGCCAAAAAGCCAATGGGATCGAGCCTTACAACCCTTTCAGCGGCTTGACGAAGCGCGTGGAGAACAAGGTCACTGCGGCCTGGGTTTAGCCATCGTGAGCCACGTGGTGCACCGGCACGGCGGTGAACTTCAATTTGATGTTGTTGAAGGACCGGGCAGCTCTGGCAAGCCTGGGCGCTTTTGTGTGCGAATCGGTCTACCCCACAGAACGCTTGAGCGAGCGGACAATATGCAGAAATCCTGATCTGCAAACACTTTTTAGCCTCCCAATGGCATGACAGGGATCCAACCGAATCGATTGCAGCGATGAGCAAAAACCAGAAGCACGACTCCACGGTCGTGCTGGATGCTCTGAACTCAAGTGGCGGTGACATCGACCATCCCCAAGAGAAGCTTTTGGAACTTCAGGAGGGTTTTTCTGGCGATCACAAACAACTCGACAAGAAGACGTACGAAAAAGAGCTCGCCAAGTTGCAATCTGAGCTCGTCAAGATGCAGTACTGGGTCAAAGCAACTGGCTATCGCTTAATCGTTCTATTCGAAGGCAGAGATGCTGCTGGAAAGGGTGGATCGATCAAGCGTTTAACGGAGCCAATGAATCCACGAGGCTGTCGTGTCGTCGCTTTGGGAACACCTTCTGATCAGCAGAAGACCCAATGGTATTTCCAACGCTACGTAGAACATTTCCCAAGTGCTGGTGAGATTGTGATCTTCGATCGCAGTTGGTATAACCGCGCTGGCGTGGAACGGGTGATGGGATTTGCGACTCAAGAGCAAGTGGAACAGTTTTACGTGACCTGCCCACAATTTGAACGAATGATTGTTCAGGATGGAATCTTGCTACTCAAATACTGGTTCTCAATCAACGATGAAGTACAGGAACAGCGCTTCCAAGACAGGATTGACAATGAAGAACGACGTTGGAAGCTCAGCCCCATGGATATTGAATCTCGCAATCGATGGGTTGAATATTCAAAGGCGAAAGACATCATGTTCTCGAAAACGCATATCCCTGAAGCGCCATGGTTTACGGTTGAGGCTAATGATAAAAGAAGAGCTCGTTTAAATTGTTTACGGCATGTGCTTAGCAAAGTCCCCTACGAGGACATGACTCCTCCTCCTATTGACATGCCGGCTCGCCCTGAGCAAGGAGATTACAGGCGGCCACCCTTTAATGAGCAGTTCTTCGTGCCCAATCACTACCCCTATAAAGATAAATAAAATCAAGTAGAAGGAAAATGAGAATTGTGCAACAAAACAAATCGTTTAACTTGCAAATGCTTAAAGATGATTTGAAGCGAGGTTTGGCTCGCAGGGTTTCAAGGATAGTTTCAAGGATATTGTGCGTTGACTGGTCTCCAATAAGAATAAGAAGCGAACAATAATGAAATAGAGTGGGAAAACCCATTTTTTAAGACCAGAAAAGTTCAATGTTGAATGTTGGCCTGTGGGTCGACTTCAATCTGGATGAAGTCAAACATCTCATGCAATGAACGTGGTCAAAGACCGTCCTGTGCCCAACGCGTGAATTACAAACAATTGTCGAGCGAAAATAGAGCATCGTCTTGTTCAGGCGTATAAGTCGCGTACCTCTCTAGGGCCAATCTCAACTCTGATTTAAATGTGAGAACCACGCATGCATCTATTTCCACTTTGTCGTCGGTGGTAAACCTGTACCGATTAGGCCTTAAGACGATGTGGCAAAAACTTAAACCTAAAACCAATGAAGCAAGTGGTGATCGACTCTCTCGATCGGAAGACCAGCGCTTTTTAACTTCCTCAGCCGCAACTGGGGTGAAGACCAGCGGAACGCCTTGGGTTTGAGTGACACAGAGTGCAGGTCCCCCGATGGCTACAGATCATCAGCCAGAGAGTCGGCAACCGAGATTCACCCTTCCTTCATCCATGAGACGGCCGAGACGAAGTGCTGTCGCCACCTCGGCGCGATTGAAGTGCTTTTGATGCTTGGTCAACCAATCCACTTCAGCGGTCGTGATCACGCCACTGTTCAGTGATTCGAGAAAAACAGCGCCAACGCTCATGGGAGCAATGTTACGAACTTGTTACATTGTGGCTGATGCGGGGTTGGAACCGTGGGTTGATCGCGCTTAAGGTGCTGCTCTTTCTTTTGATCAGAGGATTTGCTGACTTCCTGGCGAGTGCTGATGCGTTTCGTGGCAAGCGGGCTTTTCCTGCTAGCCCACGGCTTGCTCGTGCTTGAGCACATCGCCGTTGGAACGGCGCTTCATGGTGTCGCAGAGCTATTTCTTGCCCCTTGGGCAGTGCGACATAAAGCGTGGGACTTGATCGTGATCGGTCTGATCTTTTGCGTTTTTGATCTCTGGGGAACGATCAGACTGACAGGATTCGCCTGAGCAGCAGTGCTTGCGCGAGACGGGCTTAGGTTTTAACCATGCAACCGCTGGAACCAAAAACCTGCCAACTGCCACGACGACCATAAGAAAATGGCCAAAAAGACCCAGTTCATCCAAGCTGGTCGCCTATCGTTCTCAAACACCTGAAAATTTTTAAAATCAATTTAATTTAAAGCAGGCTTAATTAGCTGTCGCTGTTTCATTACATATCTACGAAGTCTTTGAACACCAATCAGAGGAACGAAACGACACACCAGCTCCTCCGGCTCGTTTTAAATCGTGCATTCCTTCCAACTGGTTGTAAACAGAAAGGAGTTGACGACGGATGTGATCCGTATGCGGCAACCCGTCTAGCACGCGCAAAACGTCTTCGAGAGAACGCTTGGCATCGATGAGTAGACGACAGTCGAGGCTTCCAGGTTCGTCAATCATGATCCGAGAAGGGCTTTCTACCTATTCATGCCCATCGGCTGACATCACAGCTGTGCGATTGCCTACCGCAGGGGTGATTCGCAGGATTTCCATAGGCAGCTTGCCTCGCAGCCAACAACCTGTCAACGCTCTCCAGAACGGTGATTGTCCCATCCAGCAACTGCATTCGCCCAAAAGATATCAATTGATGTTGCATAGCCTGAGAAGATACTTTCAGACGTGCAACAGAGACTGAGCGAATGTTGAGCGAAGGTCTGATGAACTGACCTTGTCCAACCCTTGATTGATCAGGAGACGCACAATTACATGCCATTCAGTATTGGTTGATGAGGACAATGTGGCCCCTCAATCCATCGCTTGTGTTCAACATCACAACCTCAATTATTCCTCATCAAGACATCATCAAAGCGATTCAGCCACCGTGTGTTCTTCGAAGGCACCGCCTCCACCACACACCTCCAACAATGCTTCACACCACAGCCAGCTCCGCCAGTAATTTAGTCAATGAGTTTGAGCAAAACGTCGCGGAAAACCTTCCAGAGTGTTCTGAACAAGCATTGTCATCGCTTCCAAGCTTGAGCATTGATCAAATTGCTAAAACAATCCAAAAGGCGAGCGATCTATCTGATACCTTCTCAGAGGATGAGATCCACATGATCGCAAGATATTTCACACTGAAAAGTTTTGCCAACGATGAAGAACTGATCAGTATCGGACAACCTGCTGATGCCTTGATGCTCGTGGTTCAAGGGCACGCCAGAGTGATCGCAGGCGACACTCAAAGGGCTGTGTTTAAGGAAGGAGACTTCTTTGGCGAAAACATGTTTTCAGATGAAGGGACGAGAAATGCCACCGTTCAAGCGATTGGCTCCGCCAAGGTGGCCATCTTTACGCTTGAAGACCATGAGCAGCTCATGCGTCATTCAATCAAAATAGCAATTCGGTTGAGGGATTACTTCAAAGCGGTGAAACGAGAGCGAGATGAAACCAGCAAGGCACAATCATATGTTGACCCAACTAAATATCTAGCTCTAATTGCCCACAATGATATGAAAGAAAGTTTGGCAGAATTTGCTAAAACGCATGTTGACGAATTAAAGATATTGCCACTGGTCGCAACAGGAACAACTGGTATGAAGCTTTATCAAGACACCGGCTTGGTCTTGTCGAGAAAAGTAGCATCTGGTCCCTTGGGAGGCGACCAAGCCATTGGCACACTGATCTCAACAAATAACGTCTGCGGAGTGATTTTCTTTCGTGATCCCCTCTCAGCCCATCCGCATCATGCTGATATTGAAGCGCTAGGGCGATTATGTGATGTGTATCAAATTCCATTTGCAACAAATCCGAAAACCGGTGAAGCAGTTCTGAAGTATCTGCAATCCGACCATGACAATCAGGTCAATATGAACAACAAGTCACTTGAAAACTATAAAAAGAGACAGATGTCAATTCTTGCCTGATCAGCATTTATACGCTGATCAAAACAGTGCTCACATCACAGGAGAAGGATGAGCTCCCTCCTTCTCCAGTGGTTTTTTTATGAAGAACGTTATGGGCAATGGAGCGTCAAAATAACTTGGCAGTTCAAGGCCTAAGTCAGATGAACGCCAAATTATGACCAATTCAGATGTATAAAAAATAAGACCAAAAAATCAGTTGCCCTAGACATTCCTATACAGATCGGGTCTGCTCATTCATGCTCCGATGTAGATGATTCAAAATAGGAGACAGCACATTGTTCAGTACTGCGCTGGAACCAAGCTTTTGATATTGATTGCTCAGAAAAGACGTAGTCCCTCCGGGTTGAACAATCTCCCTGACGGTGCCAGTCGTTGCTGCCCAGAGACGCCACCGATAGGTTTCTAAGCTTTAGATCCCAGTCCAAGGGCTACTCGTCATCAGGTCATGTCCATGTCTGATCCCTATGACTCGGATCGTTTGTTCTTTCCTGCCACCCAGCGCAATGTTGGGCCCATTGGAGATGTTCTTTCCACAGTATTACCACGCTCAGGAGTTGTTCTGGAACTCGCGAGTGGAAGCGGAGAACACGCTATCGCCTTTCAACAACGGTTCCCATTCATCACATGGCAGCCCAGTGATCCAGAGGCATTACATCGCCGCAGTATCAATGCCTGGATCGATCACAAAGGTTTGAATCGGCGCATGCCAACAGCCCTGAATTTGAATGTGCTGCAACGACCCTGGCCTTTGCCAAGCGCCACCCTGCAATCACTGTCAGCGGTGGTTTGTATCAATCTGCTTCACATCAGTCCGCCTGAATGCAGCCAAGCAGTGATTGAGGAAGCTGCCAAGCTGCTTCCACGCGAGGCGCCACTGATCATTTACGGGCCCTTTAAGCAGAACGGCGTCCATACCAGCGCAAGCAACGCAAGCTTTGACTCCTCTTTGCGTCAACGTGATCAGCGTTGGGGAATACGAGACCAAGAATGGATCGAACAATTAGCCGATCAACAAGGTTTGAAGCTGATCGACTGGCACCAGATGCCAGCCAACAACGTCACCATTGTGCTGAGGACACCTTAACCATTGCCTTCAGCTGAAATATCAGCAGAATATGAGCCACAAGACCTGTTTGAACGATGCCTCAGGTATTAATCGACATTTTAATTGGAGCTGGGGTCACTTTACTGGCGTTCTTTTTATGTCAGCGGGTACTGCCCACCCTCACACGCAGAACCAAGTCAGATTTCGACGATTTCGCTCTACAAGTTTTGGCAGATGCAATCATCCCTTTGGGTGTTTTGATCATCCTTTTCTTGGTCGAAGATGACCTCGGGTTAAAAGGAGATGCTTTAACGGGCTACGACATTCTATTGCGACTAAGCGGAACAATATTAATTGTACGGATGGTCAATAAGCTAGGCGCTCGATTCTTGAAAGGAATCGCTCGCCGCAGCAATGTGGAAGATCTCACCCAATTACTCCACTCACTGATGCCACTGCTTCAGGCATCGATTTGGGTGATTGGTATTCTCATTCTTCTGCAAAGTTTTGGGGTTAAAATGGGGGTCATATGGGGCTTGCTTAGTGCTGGAGGAATTGGACTTGGTCTCGCTCTAAAAGAACCAGCACAAGAGTTATTTGCTTATTTTATGATTCTACTCGACAAGCCATTTACTGTCGGGCAATACATTGCGGTAGGTTCAAATCCATCACGTTTGGTTGAAAGAATCGGAGTCCGCTCCACACACTTGCGCAGCCTTAGGGGAGAAGCTGTTGTGGTTAACAATTCCGCCTTGACCAATGCAACAATCCTCAACTTTGCTGATATGGAACAACGCCGAATGATTTACAGCATTGGTGTCACTTACGACACGACTCCTGAGCAAATGAAAGAAATACCATCCCTCATTGAATCAATCATATCCGGCACAGACCACGCTACTTTTAATCGCTGTCATTTCACAGAATTTGCCGATTCCAGTCTTAATTTTGAATTGGTTTATTACATTGATACGAGGGTTTATACCACGGCCTTAAACGCCCAGCAGGCAATCAACCTTGCCATCATGGAGGAGTTTGGCAAGCGTGGCATCGAATTTGCCTTCCCAAGTCAGACCCTTTATCTCGAAGGGCTTGAGGGGGACTCTCTTAAAGGAACAGTGTCCTGAACAGCAGATTCAACATCCTGAAGCTGGCGTAGCCAGAGGCCACCGATCACGAGCAACAAAGCAATCATCGCTACACCAGCAGGAATCAAGCGTTGCTTGGTTAAATCAACACTGGATTGGATCTTCAGCTTCAAATCTGCATCACGATTTTTGCGAAAATTGTTTTGACGACAAGAACGACAAAGCAGTGTGTTATTGCCAGAATTCTTGAGCTTGTAACCAATACGTCCGGGGATTTCGACAGGCATCCCACAGTTGCTACAAGGCAACGAAAAAACGGCCATAACCCCAGATCACAACCTCCCTCACTGGTCTATCACCCTGTCAATCCAGTGGGATCTGACCACGAGCACAAATGTCCCCCCAACAGAGGCTTTGATCAGCCGTCCAACGCGGCTCAACCGATTGCCATATTCCCTTTTCGCCAATGCGCATGGTCATGCGACCGCTGCCGTTATGCAAAAAATCAACTCTTTGTGGCCCAATCTCAAGAAACCAATCCTCTCCGGGTAAACGCTGTCCAATCCGACACAACGACCAGCTCTGATCAGACTGTCGGCATTCCAGCTGGGGGGGCGAAGCCCACACCCCTGAAGCACACATTGATGCTGACAACACAGTGGTGCCAATGCAATGGCAGAAGCACGATCGAATAGCAGAGACGCGAAACACAACTTGGTCTTGACCCCACCTTCAACATGCGTTAATGGCCGCTTTCAGCCTGGCTGAGCCAACGGATTTTTTAAGGGTTTGGTGTCTGGCAGGATTCCATCAATTCCACCGCAGATCGTGCCGCGTTTTAAAGCTCGCGTTCTTGTGCGTTTGCGCCCCTCCGTGTTGGATCCAGCCGGGGAAGCCGCCCGTTCCGCCGCGTTAAGACTGGGGGTCGATGGTGTGCAAAGTCTTCGGATTGGGAAAGCCGTGGACGTGCAATTAGAAGCCCCGGATGAGTCGGAAGCTCGGCGCCGCCTGGAACAACTCAGTGATCGTCTGCTGGCTAACCCCGTGATCGAGGACTGGACTCTCGAGATGCTGAACTCATGAGCATCGGAGTTGTCGTTTTCCCCGGCTCGAATTGTGATCGGGACGTCCGCTGGGCGGCCGAAGGCTGCTTAGGCATGGCAACTCGCTGCCTCTGGCATGAAGAAACCGACCTCAGCGGACTCGATGCAGTGGTTCTGCCCGGAGGATTCAGTTATGGCGATTATCTCCGCTGTGGTGCCATTGCTCGCTTTGCGCCAGTGCTTCAATCTTTGCTCGATTTTGCTGACAACGGAGGGCGTGTTTTAGGCATCTGCAATGGATTTCAGGTGTTAACCGAGCTGGGATTGCTGCCTGGAGCACTCACCCGCAATCGAGATCTCCATTTTATTTGTGAAGACACGGTGCTTCAGGTTGCAAGTGCCCGCAGTCCCTGGCTGAGGGCCTATGGAGCTAAGGCCTATCTCAATCTGCCAATCGCCCATGGAGAGGGTCGATTCCAATGCAGTGGCGACACCTTGAAACAACTCCAAGACGACGACGCTATCGCCCTGCGCTATCAAAACAATCCCAATGGATCGATTGATGACATCGCCGGCATCACCAATTCTGCTGGCAACGTGCTTGGTTTGATGCCCCATCCCGAACGAGCCTGTGACCCTGTGACAGGAGGCCTTGATGGACGTGAACTGCTCCAGGCTCTCTTGAATTAATGCCAAGCCGCCGCTCACTGCTGATCTCGGGAGCGGCAGCAGCTCTAGCCCTGATGCCTGGACGCAGAGGACATAGTTCAGCGCAACGACAACTTGCCCATCTCAAACCGTTGCATCGAGGAGCCCGCTTGCGGGCAGTCAACCCGGGCACCTGGATGGATCCAGAGACAGACTTCACTCCACTGATCGAACGCTGTGCTGCCGAGGGTTGGCATCTAGAGATTCCTGAGTCGGTTCGACATCAATGGCGCTACTTCTCTGGACGCGACCAGGACCGTTTGGCCGATCTCAAGGCCGCCTGGGCGGACCCAAACATCAACGGAGTCCTTTACGTGGGAGGAGGTTGGGGTGGTGCACGCGTGCTGGAAGCAGGATTCCGCTTCCCCAAACGTCCTCTTTGGAGCTTAGGTTTTTCCGATAGCAGTTCCCTGCTTCTAGCCCAATGGAGCGCAGGACTCATCGGTGCCATTCATGGCTCTATGGGCGGCCCGAAGGAGCAGTGGGACCGGACAGTCAATCTGCTCCGTGGAAAGGATGTGGAGCCTCTGAGGGGTGTTGGCATGCGCAAAGGGGTTGCCACGGGACCTTTGGTCGTGACCAATCTCACGGTGGCCACCCATCTGATTGGGACCCCTTGGTTCCCCGATCTACGGGGAAGCATTTTGGTGCTTGAGGACGTCGGGGAAGCCCCTTACCGAGTAGACCGAATGCTGACGCAATGGCGCAGCGCTGGACGCTTACAAGGTCTGGCTGGTGTAGCAACGGGCCGTTTCAGCTGGAAGAAGGACGACATCCTCCCGGGTGATTTCACAATGGAAGAAGTTCTCGAGCAGCGGCTTGGCGATTTAGGAATCCCCTTGGTGATGGATCTACCCGTGGGCCATGGTTTGCCCAATCTTTCCTTGCCGCTTGGACGTCAAGCGATGCTTAATGGACGCACAGGCCACCTCACTGTGATGAACAAGCTTTTTTAAAGCAAGATCTTTTTGGATCGATCCAGAGGTCTGGACCAGAGCGAGGAGAAGCCAGGCATCACATCATGATCAAGCGACTTGGTGGCGAAGTCGAAATGTCTAGTGGGCTGATGTCTTTGTATATGAGAGATCGATGTGATCCTCAGCAGCAATTACCCGTGCAATCGTCATGCTGATCGAGTCATTCAACGGCAACCAGCTATGGGCTGAGGCTTAATCCCGGAATGAATCGGAACAATGAGCCAGGACGAAGTTATCATGTACATCTTAAGATCATTTGTGAAAGAAGATTGGCTATAAGCGAAACGGAGATAAGGAATAGTTGGTTTTGAGCAGGTTGTAAATGTATTGAAAAATCATGCTAACGAATATCAAGCCCCCGATGAATGGGGCAATGATAAGCGTGTTTGGTTGCGAAATTAATGCAAAAGAGCGTAAAAACCTTTGACGGTGCCAGGAGCCGAAATCGTCTTAACCATCAAATTTACACGCGCCAAATCCAATCGAGAACACACCTTAGATTGTTAATCGAACACGATGTCAGAAGTCACGATGTCAGAAGTCACAGTTTGACAAGCAGTGTTGACATGATCCATGGCATCAAAAAAGGGGGGTTGCCCCCCCCTTGAGTGATTCGTTCAATCAACGGGTTGATCTGAAAATCATGCGGCAACTGCAGTCTTCGGATCAAGGGCACCCTTGGCATAGAGGCCGGCGTAGTAATTGATGCTCTCTTGCTTGATCTTGCTGGCCTGACCAGCACACCAGAACTGCTGATAACGATCGAGGCAAACCTGCTTCATGTATTTGCGAGCAGGCTTGTTGAAGTGGCGAGGATCGAAGTTGGCAGGATCAGCCATAGCAGCTTCACGCACAGCTGCAGTAAAGGCGAGGCGATTATCGGTATCGATGTTCACCTTGCGCACGCCGTTGCGAATGCCCTCCTGAATCTCCTCAACAGGTACGCCGTACGTTTCAGGAATGGCACCACCAAACTTATTGATCATGTCCAGCCACTCTTGAGGCACGGAGGAGGAACCATGCATCACCAGGTGGGTGTTCGGGATGGCCTTGTGTATTTCAGCGATTCGGCTGATGGCCAGAACTTCACCGGTGGGTTTACGGGTGAACTTATAAGCACCGTGGCTGGTGCCGATGGCAATTGCTAGAGCATCGCACTTGGTTTTGGCGACGAAATCTGCTGCCTCGGCAGGGTCAGTCAGCAACATGTCTTTGGACAGTTCGCCTTCAAAACCATGGCCATCCTCAGCCTCACCTTTTCCTGTTTCAAGGGAACCGAGGCAGCCCAGCTCACCTTCAACACTGACACCCACGGAATGGGCAAAATCCACAACTTCCTTGGTAACAGCAACGTTGTACTCGTAGCTGGCAGGTGTTTTTGCGTCGGCCTCAAGTGATCCGTCCATCATCACGGAAGTAAAGCCGTTGATCGCAGCGGAGAAACAGGTGGAAGGAGCGTTTCCATGATCCTGGTGCATCACCACCGGGATATTTGGGTAAGTCTCAGTAGCCGCGAGGATCAGATGGCGTAAGAAGATCTCACCGGCATAGCTGCGGGCACCACGTGATGCCTGAAGGATTACGGGGCTATCGGTCTCGGCAGCGGCCTCCATAATCGCCTGAACCTGCTCGAGGTTGTTGACGTTGAATGCAGGAATGCCATAGCCGTTCTCGGCGGCGTGGTCGAGTAAAAGCCGAAGAGGAACGAGCGCCATGGTGAAGTCTTGTTTAGGAGGGGCCTTAAAACGAACAGAAGTTCGTAGCGGCGAGACTTTACCCGTGCAGCGTTAGAAATGTCACGCGACCCTGTCGTCAGCCTGACGACAGGGGGTGATCAGAACCTTATTAGTAGGTGTAGCCAGCTACAAACAGCTGCTCATCCGATGAAGGTTGAGAGCCGGGCACATAACGACCAAGCGAAGCTTCCGAATTGGCCTGTGCTCTAGCTAGCAATGCTTTCTGCCCAGCTTCAAGATTGGAACCTGACCATGCTTTCAGACAGGAATGTTGTAGGGCTCTGCCATAGGAGAAGCCGAGGTTCCACTTTGCCTTGCGCTCAATCGTATTCATGTGATTGAGGTAAACCGATGCAGCCTCTTCGCTGAGACCACCACTCAAGAAAACGATGCCAGGCACACTGGCAGGAACGCTTCGCTCCAGGGTCCTTACGGTCATCGCGGCGACATGCGCTGGATCAGCTTTTTGAGCGCAATCGGCACCCTGAACAGTCATCGACGGCTTCAACAACGTGCCTTCCAACAAAACGCCATTGGCATGACATGCGTGATAAACCTCTTGAATAATCCTTTCTTGGATTTCGGCCGTGGTTTCAATCGTGTGATCGCCATCCATCAAGATCTCCGGCTCGATGATGGGAACCAGGCCTGCTTCTTGAACAGATCTGGCATACCGAGCAAGCCCCCAGGCGTTTTCCCTCACGGCCAATGACGAAGGGCTGCCATCTGAGGTGATCTGTAGGACAGCACGCCACTTCGCAAAACGTGCTCCCTGGGCGTAGTAATCAGTCGCCCGCTCGACAAGTCCATCCAAGCCTGTGCAGAGTGTTTCAACGGCATGAGCACCAGGTAAGGGTCTCAACCCCATATCCACCTTGATGCCGGGGATCACTCCAAGTTTCTCAAGTTTTTTAACCATCGGCTCTCCATCAGCGTGATTCTGAAAGAGGGTTTCCTCATAAAGAATGGCGCCACTGATGAACTCTCCCAATCCTTCAGAGGTGAAAAGCATGCCCCTGTAAGCCTGACGATTGGCCTCAGTGTTTTCAACACCGATAGAACCAAGACGCTTACCAATCGTCTTGGTCGATTCATCCACCGCCAGTATTCCTTTTCCTGGAGCTGCCAGTGACTGTGCTGTAGAAATCAGCTCTGAGGAGTAATCAGCCAGGGTCATAGAGGCATGAAATAAGCAGTGAATTTTCAACTCCTCTCACCAACAAGAGGTCCTTGGCTTTACAAAAGTCCGTTGCGTTTGAAACAACGAAATGATGCATCCAGTCGCTGATCAGCTTGCGACAACACCTTCTGCGGCTTGATCACAGGCCGTTCTGCTCGCAACTCCCTCGATCAAGCCTGGGATCATCGGCCGACTAGTGCGAATACTCTCCGCCCACCAGCCCTGGATCCGAGCTACAGGAGCAATGCGTCCGTCACTCCAGGTCTTGGGGAAGCTGAGATCCTGATCTGCCTCGATCCGTTGTGGACTTTCACCGGTCTCGGCATGCCATAACCCAAAGCCATGCACGTAATCCTTCTGGTTGTCACTTCCCAAAATCAGACTGCCACCGGAGCCATAGATCTCTAACCAGCAACCTCGACCATTGCGGGCCACGGATGCCAGGTTGACCTGAGCTGGAACAGCGACATCGGCACGTCCTTGCCACTGAAGTGTGGTTTGAATCAGAGACACATCCTCGGCATCTACAGCAGCAAGGCCGCCGTCTGGATGAGGCCGCTGCTTCACCGAAATGCTGTTTAAAGCCCGGACCATGCCAACAGGTCCAATCAACCAGCCCAAAATGTCAAAAGCATGGGTGCCGAGAGCGCCGATCACTCCACCCCCCTGGTCGGCCTGCGAATACCAATTCCATCCACGCTTTGGATCGGCTCGGCTGCTCATCAACCAATCCAGTTTGACGAACCAGGGGGTCCCCACTGCACCAGCACGGAGCAAACGCTCAGCCTGCATGAACAACGGCAGAGCTCTGTATTCGTAGTCGACAGCAACGGAGAGGCGCTGCTGAATCGCAAGCCGTTGCAACTCCTGCGCCTGGTGAACGTTCAACGCCACTGGCTTCTCGAGTAACAAGTGCTTGCCGGCCTCCAAGGCCTGCCGGGCGAGATCGAAACGAGGCGCAGGCGGCGTGGCGATCACAATCGCGTCGACCGCTGGATCAGCCAGCAGTTTTTCCCAGCTTGTGTACCCCTGTAGACCGTGGGAGGCGCTGACTTGATTGAGGCGATCTTCGCGTGGATGCCACAGAGCCACGGCTTGCAAGTCAGGATTGGCGACGAGCGCCGGCAAATGAACTTTCTCACCGAAACCGAGGCCGGCGACGGCAACCCCAAGCGGACGGGCAGCAGCAGTCATGGATCTGAATTCAGCTTGGCAGAGGAGCGCTGCAGACAGCGTTGATCACGGAATCGATCAAACCATCCGATCCAGCAGGCTGCCATTCCGCCCGAAAGCGGGGCAACCCGTTCACCTGCTTATCCCGATACAACTGCTGAGCGCAATCGATTTGCATCACGTAAAGAGAGCCAGCACGGGGAGGCTCATCATCCGCAACCGCAGGGGTGAAGCGGCTCAACACCGTTCGCATCCCATCATTGCCTAGGCGAACGCTGCCGCGATCCCACCACTGCTGACCAGCTTGCGTCTGGGGCACCTCAACCCACTCCACCGGCCCAGCGAAGAGTGGAGTAGGCCAGAGCAACACCAAACCAAGAACAATTAAAACAACGTGCTTCATGCGCTGGTCAGCTCGAGAGGGTGGCACCCATGCAGGCGAAGCAACCGCGCCAGGGTGGCGCGCAACTGGGTCCTCCGCACAATGGTGTCGACAAAACCATGTTCCTGGAGATACTCAGCCGTTTGAAAATTATCGGGAAGCTTTTCGCGCAGCGTCTGCTCAATCACACGTCGACCAGCAAAGCCAATTAATGCTTTTGGTTCGGCAAGAATGAGATCTCCAAGCATGGCAAAGCTGGCCGTCACCCCTCCGGTGGTGGGGTGGGTCAACAAGGGCATATAGAGAAGTTCAGCATCCCGATGTCGCTGTAAGGCACCTGAAATTTTGGCCATTTGCATCAAACTCAACATGCCTTCCTGCATGCGAGCACCACCAGAAGCACAAACGATCAAAAGAGGAAGCTGATCGGCTGTCGCATGTTCCACCAAACGGGTGATCTTCTCCCCAACCACAGATCCCATCGAGCCACCCATAAAGCGGAAATCCATGACGGCAAGAGCCATCGCCATCCCGTCAACCCGACAGGTGCCGGTCACAACCGCATCATTCAGTCCAGTACCAGCCTGGCTTTCAACCAATCGATCCGCGTAAGCCCGTCGATCCTTGAATTCCAGAGGATCGACGGGAGTCAAGGAATCATGCAGAGGCTGAAAACTGCCTGGATCAGCGATGACCTCAATCCGCTCCTGGCTATCGATGCGATGGTGGTAATCGCATCCCGCGCAAACACTGGCATTGGACTTGAGGTCCTTCACATAAACAACGAGTGAACACTCAGGACACTTGCTCCAAAGCCCATCCCCTTCATCAGGTTCCTGGCTCACCTTGCCGACGAACTGACCTTTACGCCGGTCAGCGAACCAATCAAACAGAGACACGGGGAAGAGCCAGACCCAACCATTAAAGAACGGGCTAGGGCAGGGGTTAAACCTCTACTTAAAGCTGACCCCATTCGGCGGGGAGCAGATTGGCGATGAGCTCAAAGCCTCCTTGGCCATCTGGCTTGATCACATAGGCAATTCCCTGAGGTTCTGGATAAATGCCAGTGGCTGCCTCAAAAATGTCGTCGTGTCCGACGATGACCGTATTAACGCCTGCGGCTGGCCTTGCACTCAGCAAAGGAGTCACGTTCTTTTTCATCAGCTGCACAAGGGCATCGCTGTACTCCTCATAAGGAAGAAAATTTAATCGGGAGTCTCTACGATCCTCACGACCAAACGCATAATTAGCCGTTTTCCATGATCTGCAATATTCACTGGTAATGATTTCACCTATGGGAATTTTTTTCTCCGCAAAAGCCAGACCAATGGCATAGGACTCCTTGATTCCTTGCAGACTAAGTTTACGCTGAGAATCACAATTCTGAAGACTCATTTTCGGATCAGCCTGATCTGCATAATCTTTCTCTGTTGTTGCATGACGGAAATACACGACATATCCGCCTTGTCGCAAAGCTGCCAACAAGGCATCGCCACGAAGTACATCTGTGAAATCAGCATTCGCCTGTTCGGCAGCCGAAAGGTTCGTCTTGACTGACACTGATGAGACCGCTTGGCCGGGTGTTGTTTCAGAAGCAACCACACTTCCACAATTCATCACAAGAAGGGTCAGCCCAATAGAAACCGTTTTTTTCACAACTAAAGTGCAAGAGCCACAACAGATCAATCTGTTTGCGCATACGACATCAAGCTGGGCCGAAGACCTTTGCAGCCATGACAAATCACTCTCGCGAGTCAATCATTTGATACCACCTGCGGCGAGCACTCTTTGACGGAAACGACTGTGATCAACTATTGAGCCGTTTGCTTCTGATGTTATTACTCAATTTCACACAGCATCTTCTGATGTGGACTGAAGCGACTCAAGGGGTGATTTCAATCCAACAAGTGATCTGATGTTTGTTATTTTAGACAGGATTTGCGAAAGACTTAAGTGTCTTATTTCATGACTATACATGCATTTTTAGAGCACAGCAAGGAGTGTTGAATGGCGGAGT
>MDSW01189265.1_pt1 | contig 18786 bp, 14 predicted proteins | sample 811171 | NCBI WGS metagenome assembly MDSW01 (sample SAMN05326641, study PRJNA326480) | marine metagenome | isolation source: seawater | place: Atlantic Ocean: North West | collected 2012 | reverse complement strand
CATTCCCGCGCAAGCGGGAATCCAGGGTCTGCCCCCGTACACTGGATCCCCGCTTGCGCGGGGATGACGAGAATGACCGTCGGGCCTCCTCTGCAGACTGGTTCCCCGCTTGCGCGGGGATGACGGGAATGGCCGTCGGGCCTCCTCTGCAGACTGGTTCCCCGCTTGCGCGGGGATGACGGGAATGGTCATCGGGCCTCCTCCGCATGCTGGATTCCCGCTTGCGCGGGGATGACGGGAGTGGTCATCGGGCATCCTCCGGCAGCCACCTGAGTGCACTGCGCACCGGGTTGGGCGTCAGGCCGCCCATCGCGCACAGTGAAGCCTGTTCCATGGTATCGCACAAGTCCGCCAGCAGCGCGCGATTGGCCGCCACGTCGTGCCCCGCGGCAATGCGCTCGAGCACCTCCACGCCACGCACCGCGCCGACCCGGCAGGGGGTGCACTTGCCGCAGGACTCGGCGGCGCAGAACTGCATGGCGAAACGCGCCTGCTGCAGCATGTCCACGCTGTCGTCGAACACCACCACCCCGCCGTGGCCGAGCATGGCGCCCATCGCCGCGTAGCGCTCGTAGTCCATGGGCGTGTCCCAGGCGGACTCGTCGAGGTAGGCGCCCAGCGGCCCGCCGACCTGCACCGCGCCGATCGGCCTGCCGCTTGCGGTGCCGCCGCCCAGGTCCTCCAGCACCTCGCGCAGGGTGATGCCGAAGGGCAGTTCCAGCAGGCCGCCGCGGCGCACATTGCCGGCCAGTTGCACGGTCAGCGTACCGCGCGAATCGCCGTGGCCGAACTCGCGGTAATAGCCGGCGCCGCGCGCCAGCACGGTGCTGGCCGCGGCCAGGGTGAGCACGTTGTTGACCACCGTGGGGCGGCCGAACAACCCCTCGATGGCAGGCAGCGGCGGCTTGGCGCGCACCATGCCGCGGCGCCCCTCCAGACTCTCCAGCAGGGCGGTCTCCTCGCCGCAGATGTAGGCGCCGGCGCCCATGCGCAGCTCCAGCTCGAAGCCGCGGCCGCTGTCGAGAATGTCCTCGCCGAGGTAGCCGGCGGCGCGGGCGCGCTGCAGGGCCGCGGCCAGCACTTCCCGGGCGCGCGGGTACTCCGAGCGCAGGTAGATATAGCCGTGCTCAGCGCCGACGGCGAGGCCGGCGATGATCATGCCTTCGATAAGCTGGTACGGGTCGGACTCCAGCAGCAGGCGGTCGGCGAAGGTGCCTGAATCCCCCTCGTCGGCGTTGCACACGATGTACTTGCGATCGGCCTCGGCGTCCAGCACCGTCTGCCACTTGCGCCCGGCGGGGAAGGCGGCGCCGCCGCGCCCGCGCAGACCCGAGGCGGCGATCTCGTCGACGATCGCCTGGGGCGACAGCTGCAGGGCGCGGACCAGGCCGTCGAACCCCTCCAGGGCGCGGTAGGTTTCCAGGCACAGGGGGTCGCCGAGGCCGGCGCGGGCGAAGGTCACGCGCGTCTGCGCGGCAAACCAGGGATGCTGTTCCACGTCGCCCAGCGCGGTTGCGCCAGCGGGCGCCTCGCCGCCGAGCAGCGCCGGCACATCCTCCGGCCGCGCCGGCCCGAACGCGTGGCGGCCACCATCCGTCTCCCGCTCCAGCAGGGGTTCCAGCCAGAAGGCGCCGCGCGAGCCGTTGCGCACCAGTTCGCCGCCACTGCCGGCCAGTACCTGCTCGGCGCGCTGCGCCAGCGCCTGCGCACCCAGCGCCAGCGCCGTGGTGTCGCGGGGGATGAATATACGGCCGCTCATTCCGCACCGTCCTGTAACTGCGCCAGCAACACATCCAGGCGATGCGCGTCGACCCGCCCGTGCACCGCGTCGTCGATGCGCACCGACGGCCCGCAGGCACAGTTGCCCAGGCAGTACACCGGTTCCAGTGTCAGCGCGCCGTCCGCCGTGGTGTCGCCGAAGTCGACGCCCAGGGTGGCCTGCGCGTGGCTTTCCAGTTCGCGCGCGCCGACCGCCTGGCAGGCCTCGGCGCGGCACACCTGCAACACATGCCGGCCCGGCGGCCGCGTGCGCAAATCATGGTAGAAGCTGATGACGCCGTGCACCTCGGCGCGGGACAGGCCCAGGGCGCGCGCGATCACGGGAACGCAGTCAGCGGGAATGTAGCCCAGGTCGGCCTGGATATCGTGCAATAACGGCAACAGTGCGCCCGGTTCGTCGCGCCACACCGCCAGGCGTTGATCTACCAGGTCCTTGTACTGCACATGCGCTTCCCGTCAGGCGAAGTGGACCAGTATACGCAAACGGCGTAAGGTGAAAACCCGCCTCAGGGAGCCAGCTGCCACAACGCCAGCAGCCCGACCAGGGCGCCGCCGGCGAAGGCCCTGGCGAGGACGTCCTGGTCGATCTTCGCCAGTTCTGTCAGCGGGTCGCCGCCGAAGCGCACGCGGCGCAACACCGGCCACTCGATGATCGCGGCAAAGACGAAACCACCCAGCGCACCGGCGAACACCGCGGCGCGGCCCAGGGTCTGTGGCGGCACCGTGGTCCACAGCAGGCCCAGGGCGGCCAGGCCGCCCACGGTACCGGCCAGGCTCATGGTGAAGAACTGCCCGGTGTCGTTGCGCTCGAATTTCCAGTCGTAGACGAACAGCCCCAGCTTGTGCGGGATGTCATAGGCGCCGCCGGACAGGCGCGCGCCGAGAAAGTGGAACCACTCGTGCACCAGGTTGCCGGTCACCAGGCCGGCGAGCGCGCCGCTGACCACGCACAGGAATGTCGCCATGAGCGGACCGCCGAGCAGGTACCAGCTCTCCGCGGCGGCGAACACCCCCAGCGCGAGCAGCCAGGCCAGCGCGTGCACGCCGGCCAGCCTGGCCAGGCGCAGCCTGCGCAGCGACCTCTCCGGCATGGAGGCCAGCGCCTCATCCAGCGAACGCGGCGCGGCGGACTGCGCGGCGATATCGGCCGCGACCTCCGCCGCCACGCCGTCCGCGGCCTCTCCCGGAATCCTGTCATTCATCGCGTCTACCCCGTCTGCAATTGCGCCGCACCGGAAATGCGCGGCAGGTCAAAGGCGGTGACCACCCCCGGAGGTGCCGCGCACACCGCCGGCAGGGCGTTCACCACCCAGTTGGCGGCGCTGGCGTTGCCGCCGCCGGCCGCGCCAGGCTCGTGGTGATCCTCGCCGTGCACCGTCAGGTGCAGGTCAGGATCGCCGCTGATGATCACCTGGTGGCAACCGCGCCCCTGCGGCGGGTAGGGCCAGTCCGGCGCGCAGTCGTCATCGATGCGCGTGACATGCTCGAGCACGTACAGCGCGCGCCCGCCGTGAAAGCCGCGCACCTCGAAGCGGAAGGCGCCCTGGGTGCCCGCCTCGAAGCGGCCCATACCCTGCACTTCCACCGTGCGTTGCAGCGGGCGCCGCTGCACCTCGATCTCGATACGCTCCACCGGCTTGCCCAGGGCGTCGCCAACCAGCCGCACCATTGGCGCCCAGACCATCTCGATGGCGAAGTCGTGCAGCATCATCGGCAGTTCGTCCATGGAGGTGCCGAAGCCGATCACCTCGCGCACCACCTGCGGCTGGTCGTACAGGGCGTAGTTGAAGATCTCCCGGGTGCGCAGTTCGCGAATACCGGACACGGCGCCGCTGGCCACCACCGGCAGCCAGTCCATGACCCAGCCCGGGTCGATGCCGGAGATGAACAGCGAGGCGCCGCTGGCGCGGCAGACGTCGGTCACCGGGGCGAGCACCTCCTGCGGCGCGGAATGCGGATGCAGGAAAGCATAGAAAGACGTGGACACCACATTGATGCCGGCGGCCAGGCAGGCCAGCAGGTCGGCCATCGCCTCCTGCGGCCGGGTGTCGGCGGTGGCCGTGTACACCACCGCGTCGGGGTTGCTGTCCAGCAGCGACTGCCAGTCGTCGGTGGCGCGAATGCCCGTGGCCGCGACTCCTGCGATCTCGCCCGCGTCCAGGCCCACCTTGTCGGGATTGGCCACCACGACCCCGGCCAGCTGCAGGTCCGCGTGGGACAACACGGCGCGAATGGCGGGTCTACCGACGTTACCGGTTCCCCAGACAACGACTCTCAGCGGCATGTGGCACGTACTCCTCTGTTATGGATTCTAGCAGGCCTGGCACGACATCTACGTCGCGCGGGCCGCGCCGGATCAGCGCCGCGCACCACCCGCGCCAGCCACCGTAGCAACTCGCGTCCGGCGCCACAATGCGCCGCTGTCTGCGCGGACGGACGAAAGGTATGATGGCCTGAATAGCTAGCCCGCCCGGTGCATCGCGGCGGGCCGGGCGCGACGGGACAGGACATGATCAGCGACCAGGCGGAAGGCGGCGAGGCACACCTGCAGGCACTGCTGCGCGAGGGGTACGCCCTGCTGGCGCGCGGCGATATCGAGGGCGCGGGCCGCTGCTGCCGGCAGGCGCTGGCGCAGCGCGCCGACCTGGTGCCGGGACATTTCCTGGTCGGGCTGGTGGCGCTGGAAGCCCGGCAGCGCCGCACCGCCTTCAGCGCCTTCCAGTCGGTGGTGCGACTGGACCCTGACCACGCCGCCGCCTGGGCGCACCTGGCGCGGCTGTACATGAGCGAGGGCCAGGTCAACCGGGCAGACCAGGCGCTGCGCGAGACCCTGCGCACCCGCCCCGACGAGCCGGTGGTGCTGGACATGATCGGCACCACCTTGTCCCTCATGGGCGAGTACGACGCGGCGCAGGCGTTCTACGGTCGCGCCAACACGCGCCGGCCCGATCATCCGCCATTCATGCAGAACCTGGCCAACAACCTGGTCTACCAGGGCGACAGCGACGGCGCGCAGCGCATATTCCAGCGCATCATCGAACTGCAGCCGGACAGCCCGCAATCCCACTGGGGTCTGTCCAGCGCGCGGCGTGCCGCCGACAGCACGCACATAGAACAGATGCGCGCCCTGCAGGCCGGGCACCGGGACAACCCCCGCGCCCGCGCCTTTTACCTGTACGCGATCGGCAAGGAGTGCGAAGACCTGCAGGCCTGGGAGGAGGCCTTCGAGGCCTTCGCCGCGGGCGCCGCCGCGCGCCGCAGCAGCGTCGACTACGACGAGGCCGCGGAGGCGGCCATGTTCGAGCAACTCGAGCAGGCCTATGACCAGGCGTGGCTGGACGCCCCCGGCAGCGGCGACCCGGACCCCTCCCCCATTTTCGTGCTCGGCCAGCCGCGCACCGGCACCACGCTCATCGAACGCATCATCGGCAGCCACTCCCAGGTGCACGCGGCCGGCGAACTGCAGCAGTTTCCACTGGCGGTGCGCCGGCTGGCCGCCTACCGCGACCCACGACGCTTCAGCGCCGAACTGTTCGACCGCGCCCGCTCACTGGACCCGGGCCAACTCGCGGCGTTGTACCTGAAGACCACGCGACGCATGCGCGGCACGACCGCGCGATTCGTCGACAAGCTGCCGCAGAACTACCTGCTGTTGCCGCTTATTCTCAAGGCATTGCCCAACGCGAAAATCGTCCACCTGGTGCGCGACCCGATGGACGCCTGCTTCGCCAGTTTCAAACAGCTGTTCGCCGACGCCTACCTCCACTCCTACGACCAGGAAGAGATGGCGCGTCACCACCTGCGCTACCGGCGCCTGATGAGCACCTGGCGCGAGCGCTTCGCAGGCCGCTTTTTCGACATCACCTACGAGGACACGGTGAGCGACCTGGAGCCCAGTGCGCGCGCCCTGCTGGACTTTCTCGAACTGCCCTGGGAGGACGCCTGCCTGGAGTTTCACCGGCGCGGGGGAGCGGTCTCCACCGCCAGCGCGGCGCAGGTGCGCGAGCCGGCGCACACGCGCTCGATCGGACGCTGGCGCCGCTACGAACAACAGCTGCAACCGATGGCGCGGGTACTGGCAGAAGCCGGCCTTGTTGTGCGATAGTTTCACGCACGGGACACCTCCACTGCACGCCCGGCGGCGTGACGCGGGGCTGCCGCGTAGGCGGTTCACAGCACCTCACTCTCTACTGGACAAGGGGAGATCAACAGCATGGGCAGACTCGCTTGCAGGCACTCCGGCGCCAGGCGCTCACGCAACAGCAGAAAACCACTCGCCATCGCCGTTTCGCTGGCCCTCGGCGGCTCCGGGCTCGCGACCCCGGCCTGGTCGCAGGCGCTGGAAGAGGTCATCGTCACCGCGACCAAGCGCGCGCAGTCGGTGCAGGATGTGCCGCTGGCCATCACCGCGCTGTCGGGCGACTTCATCCGCGAGGTCAACCTGCAGGACGTCAAGGAACTGGTGTTCTACAGCCCGGGGGTCAGCGGCAACAGCCAGGACGCCTTCCTCGACACCATCAGTGTGCGCGGCATCCGCACCCAGGACTTCGGCCTGGCGCTGGACCCGTCCGCCGCCTTCTTCAAGAACGACCTGTACGAGGGGCGCAACGGCGCAGCCGTGTCCACCCTGTACGACCTGGACCGCGCGGAAGTGCTGCGCGGCCCCCAGGGCTTCCTGTTCGGGCGCAACTCCATCGCCGGCGCCTTCAGCGTGCACACGCGCAGGCCGGAACTGGACGGCAACGACGGCTACATCCAGGTCGAGGCCGGCGAGCGCGACATCTACGGCGCGGAAGGCGCCATCAACCTGCCGGTGAACGACCGTTTCGCCCTGCGCCTGGCGGGCTTCCAGTCACACGAGGACGGCTACGCCGAGAACAAGGCCGGCGGCGACGACCTGATCGAACACAACAACTGGGGCCTGCGGCTCTCCGGCCTGTTCCAGACGGACAGGCTGGATGTCTTCGCCTGGGCCGAGTACGAGGACCGGGAACAGTCCGGCTCGGTGTATCGCGCGGTGACGCGCGGCGCCGCCTGGGAAGCACTGGAGGCTGCGCTGGGCCCGATCGACGTGCGCGGCGACGACGACTCCACCGATGTGGACGTGGACCTGACCGAGGGCGACAACGACGACGCGGAGGTGCTGACCCTGGGACTGCAGGTGGACTACGACCTGGGCTTCGCGACACTGACCTCCAACACCGGCTACAAGGACCACGACTACTACTACAACGAGGACTACGACGGCACCGCCCTGAATCTCGAGGGCTACCGCGTCGACCAGAACGGCGACTATTTCCAGCAGGAACTGCGGCTGACATCAGACAACGACCAGCCGCTGTCCTGGTACACCGGGGTGTCCTACTACCAGGAGGACGTCAAGGGCGACTTCCGCCTGGCCGGCGAGGAGGAGTTCTACTGCCAGTACTACGGTTACGCCTACTACGGCCTCGACCCCTCGAGTTGCGCCGACCTGTTCGACTACTACGGCTACGCCTGGTACCCCAGCGCCAACGGGCTGCTGGAAGAGACCGGCCGCGGCGTCGGCGACTACGAGGGCTGGGCGGCCTACCTCAACCTTGCCTACAAGCTCACCGACACGGTCGAGGTGGAGGGCGGCATCCGCTACACCGACGACGAGAAGACCTACTCCACCGACGTGCCCACGCCGGAGAGTGAACTGGGGCCGTACTGGGCCTGGCAGTACTCGACCGACGGCAAGCTCGAGGACACCGCCTCCTGGGACGAGTGGACACCGCGTTTCATCGTCAGCTGGACGCCGAGCGACACCGCGCTGGTCTTCGCCAGTTACACCGCCGGCTACAAGTCCGGCGGCTTCAGCCAGTTTTCCCTGGACCCCACGCCGGAATTCGGGCAGTCCGATATCAGCCGCGCCGACGGCTTCCGTCCGGACCAGGTAGACCCGGAGGAGGTCGACTCCTGGGAGATAGGCTACAAGGACAGCTTCCTCGACGGCGGCGCCAACTTCGACATCACCGCCTACTACTACGACTACACGGACCTGCAGGTGACCGTCGGCACCGAGGGCGGCCCGACACTGACCAAGAACGCCGGCACGGTGGAGACCTGGGGCGTGGAGAGTGCAGTGACCGCCGCGCTGGGCGAATATTTCACCACCTACCTCGGCCTCGCCTACATGGACAGCGAGGCCACCGACATCCAGGATATCTGCGGCCTGGAGGACCCCCAGGGCTGCGAGGGCAACCGCCTGTTCTCCGCCCCCGAGTGGTCCGGCTCCTTCGTGCTGAAACTCGACTACCCCGTGGCCGGCGGCAGCATCACCAGCGACTTCGAACTCTTTTTCGAGTCCGAACGCGGCGGCGGCTGGGAGGGCTACAGCTACACGGAAATCGACGCCTACGAGGAGATGAACCTGCGCGTGGGCTTCCAGTCCGAGGACAACTGGTTCGTACAGGCCTACGTCGAGAACCTGACCGACGAATTCACCTGGGACGGGCAGAACAACCTCGGCGGCAAGGAACCCGACGTGTTCTTCGGTCCGCGACGGCCGCGCACGTTCGGCTTGCGCGCCGGTTACGCCTGGGATTAACACCGCAGCATGCGCCCGCCCTACTCGCGCAAGCGGGGACCCCTTGCACCCGGCATTGCGGCGAGGCCTGCTTCCGTCATTCCCGCGAGGCCTGCTCCCGTCATTCCCGCGAGGCCTGCTGCCGTCATTCCCGCGAAAGCGGGAATCCATAAATGCGGAAACACACTGGATTCCCGCTTGCGCGGGAATGACGGGGTTCGGGCCGTGGATTCCCGCTTGCGCGGGAATGACGAGGTTCGGGTCGTGGATTCCCGCTTGCGCGGGAATGACGAGGTTCGGGTCGTGGATTCCCGCTTGCGCGGGAATGACGAGGCTCGGGTCTTGGATTCCCGCTTGCGCGGGAATGACGAGGCTCGGGCCGTGGATTCCCGCTTGCGCGGGAATGACGAGGCTCGGGCCGTGGATTCCCGCTTGCGCGGGAATGACCGCGATCGGGCTGCAAACCTGGCGCAGCCGCCGCTGGACGGTGCAGGCCAGTGAAGCCGGATAGTCCCGATACCAAAGCCCTTCGCGACATCGACCGCGCCCACCACCTGCATCCTTTCAGCGACTGGCACGCACTCAGTGAACACGGCGGGCGCATCGTGTCGCGGGCGGAACACGTCTACATTTTCGACAGCGACGGCAAGCGCATGCTCGACGGCATGTCCGGCCTGTGGTGCTGCAACCTAGGCTACAGCCAGCGGGCGATCAAGGACGCCATTGCGGCGCAACTCGACGCCCTGCCCTACTACAACAATTTTTTCCAGTGCTCCAACCAGCCGGCGGCCGAACTGGCGGCGAAACTGGTGCAGGTGACGCCGGCGCAGTTCAACCACGTGTTTTTCACCAATTCCGGTTCCGAGGCCAACGACACCAACCTGCGCCTGGTGCAGCGCTACCACGACCTGCTGGGCAAGCCGCACAAACGCTGGATCATCAGCCGCAGGAACGCCTACCACGGCTCCACCATCGCCGCGGCGTCCCTGGGTGGTATGAACGCCATGCACCAGCAGAGCCGCGGGCTGGACTACGTCGCGCACATCAACCAGCCCCACTGGTTCGAGGAGGGCGGCGACGAAAACCCGGACGACTTCGGCCGGCGCGTGGCACGCGAACTGGAAGCGAAGATCGAGGAACTGGGTGAGGAGAATGTCGCCGCGTTCATCGCCGAACCGGTGCAGGGCGCCGGCGGCGTGATCATTCCCCCGGACAGCTACTGGCCGGAGATCAGGCGCATCTGCACCGAGCGCGACATACTGCTCATCATGGACGAGGTCATCTGCGGTTTCGGCCGCACCGGCAACTGGTTCGGCTGCGAGACCTACGACCTGCAGCCGGACCTGCTCACCTTCGCCAAGGCGGTGACCAACGGCTACATGCCCCTGGGCGGCGTCATGGTGGCGGACAAGCTCGCCGACGTGTTGCTGGGCGGCGGCGGCGAATTCGCCCACGGCCTGACCTACTCCGGTCACCCGGTCGCGGCGGCGGCGGGGCTGGCCACCCTGGACATCCTCTGCGAGCAGGACACCATCGCACGCGCGGCGCGCAGCCTGGCGCCCCTGCTGCAGGAACGCCTGCGCGAGCTGGCCGACCATCCCATCGTCGGCGAGGTGCGCGGACACGGCCTGTTTGCCGCCGTGGAGCTGGTGCGCGACAAGGGCAGTCGCGAGCGCCTGGCGCCGGACGCCGCGGCCGCCGTGTTCTGCCGCAACAGCGCCAACGAGTTGGGCTTGATGGTGCGCCAGACCGGCGACGCCATGATCATGGCGCCGCCGCTGGTTTGCGAGCCGGGGGAAATCGAGGACCTGGTACGCATGCTGGCCCAGGCCCTGGACGTCACGGGGCGGCACTACGGCGTGGCTTGAGCCCGGGGGTCCGCCGCCCTTCCAACGCCGCGCCAACTGTTACCTGACACTTGACTCCAGCTACGCCGCCGGGCGATTACAAAAGACAGCCAGTCTACTCGGACGCGACCCACTCAATGGCATTGAGCACCAGGTTGCGGGCATCGTCGTGCTGCCAGTTCGCGTGAAAATGGCCGCCCGTATAGCCGAAACCCCGGCCACCCCCGGGGCGGTTGTAGGCCCAGGCGGTTACCTGGGGCGCACCCTCTGCAACCAGTTTGCGCACCGCGTCATTCCCACTGTGGGGGCCATTCCCACGCTGCATGGTGGATGCCGGTGCCACCGCGCTGAGAATGTAGGTCACCTGTTGCTCCCGGAAGCGCATGTTGAAGTACCACTCGTCCTGCAGCGCGAAAGGCTTGATGCCGGTGGTGACCGGGTGATCCGGCAGCGCGGTGAAGTTCGCCAGCCAGTGCGGGTTCACTGACCAGTCGGTCTCGAAATACCCACCTGTTGCCCGCAACATCGCGTCTGCTGACGCGCTGCCCCTGGGAACCTCGACACAGTAGTGCAGCGCGACAACACCAACCCCGGCATCCAGCATGCGGTTGAAACTGTCGAGATGGTCGTTGATCAGGTGCCGCTTGCCACCGTCACAGTACATGACCAGGGCGTCCAGCCCTTCGAAGATCGATTCATCCTCCGGCCAGCCACCGTAGACGTTCACCGTTTGCACCATGGGCGACCGGTCACGCAGAGCCGCGGCCAGCAGTTCCGACCCCGCCCTGTGCTCGTGCGCGCCCGGGCCGTGGCTGTCCGGGCCGGCGAGAAACACCACTTTGGTTTGTCCTGGCGCGTCCGCGCCTTGCACCTGTACAGTGATTTCCTGCGGGCCACAGGCTGCCAGCGCAAACACTGCCGACAGCGGCAAAAACAGTTGCAACAGGAGACGACATGCAGTCATGGTCCAGGCTCCGCCGGGTTGATGATCGGCTCTGCAGTGTAAATGTATCTTAATCGCTAATTAAGCTAGTGGTTATAAACTTTTTAGGGTAGAGTAGCGCCCACCCGCTGCAAGTATAACGAATGGGGGTAGCCCGTGACGTTTCCCAGGTCAATCTGGCTGGCCACCTGGCTGGTCTGCTCAACTGTCTCGGCAGGTGAATTCACAGCCTACGTACAGGCCATACCCGACACCGACCAGTCCATAGCGATGCTGCCCATCAGAGGCGGCAGCTTTACCATGGGCAGCCCCGATTCCGAGCCGGGACGGCAGCCTGCCGAGGGACCGCAGCGCACGGTTAGCGTCGGCGACTTCTGGATGGGCCAGTACGAAATCAACTGGCAGCAATACGAGTTGTTCGTCTACCGGGACGAGGCGTCCTTCGACAGCCTCGTTTCCGACGAGCGCCTGGCGGCACTGGCCATCGATGGCGTGACCGGCGCCACGGCCCCCTATGTCGAAATGAGTTTCGGCATGGGCAAGGAAGGGTTTCCCGCCGTGAACATGACCCAGTACGCCGCCCTGCGGTACGCCCGCTGGCTCAGCGCCAGGACCGGGCACTTCTACCGCCTGCCCACCGAGGCCGAGTGGGAGTACGCCTGCCGGGCCGGCACCGAGACCCCCTGGTCATTCGGCGAGAATGCTGTAGCCGCTCCCGAGCATGCTGTCTACGCTGACAACAGCGACGATCGCTATGCCACCACCGGCAGTCGCAAGCCGAATGCCTGGGGGCTTTACGATATGCACGGCAACGTGGCCGAGTGGACCATGGACCAGTTCGACGCGGAATTTTACCAGCACGCGGGCAACGATAACCCCTGGAACCCGCCCACAGCGCTCTACCCCAGGGTTGCACGCGGCGGTTCCTGGGCGGACCCCTTGCCACAACTGCGTTGCGCCGCGCGCACCGCATCGGCCGCCAACTGGAAAGAGCGGGATCCGCAGATTCCCAAGAGCAAATGGTGGCTGACCAATGCGCCCTTCGTCGGGTTCCGCCTGGTCAGGCCGCGAGTGCAGCCTGACCCGCAGGCTGTCGCGGAATACTGGCTGGAGGCGATCGAAGACTATGGTATCTAGAGAACACAGGTATAAACATGACTGACCAAACCGACAAGACGCAGGGAGAACTCAGCAGGCGCCAGTTTGTCGAGAAGACCGGTGTGCTGGCAGGCGGCATCCTGGTGACCAGCGGCCTTGGTGGCTGCGCCACGGGGGCTGCACCCGGCACAGCCAGTGCCGCGTATGCAGGTGGATCGGGAACCTTGAAGCTCGCGGTAGTGGGCTGTGGCGGCCGCGGCACCGGCGCCGCCACCCAGGCCATGAAAGCGGACCAAGGCGTGGAACTGGTGGCAGTGGCGGACGCCTTCCCCGACCGGGCGGAGAAATGTGTCAAGAGGCTGCGCCGAATCTTCGGCAAAACGCGGGTCAAGGTCACCCCGGAAACCACCTTCGATGGCTTCGATGCGTTCCAGAAGGCCATCGACCTCGCCGACGTGGTGATACTGGCCACCCCGCCCGGGTTTCGTCCGGAACACTTCGAATACGCGGTGGCCGGCAACAAACATGTTTTCATGGAGAAACCGGTCGCCACCGATGCCTACGGCGTGCGCAGGGTGATGCGTGCGGCCGAGGAGGCCGACAGGAAAAAGCTGAATGTCGTGGTGGGCCTGCAGCGCCACTACCAGCGCTCCTATCTCGAGACATTGAAGCACTACCAGTCCGGCGAGATCGGTGAAATCGTTTCCGGCCAGGTCTACTGGAATTCAGGCGGTGTGTGGGTGAGAAAACGCCAGCCCGGCCAAACCGAAATGCAGTACCAGATGCGCAACTGGTACTACTTCAACTGGCTGTGCGGCGATCACATCCTCGAACAGCACATCCACAATATCGACGTCGCCAACTGGTATATTGGCGCCGTACCCGTAAGCGCACAGGGCATGGGCGGCCGCCAGGTCCGCACGGGGCCGGAGTATGGTGAGATATTCGATCATCACTTCGTGGAGTTCAGCTATGCCAATGGCGCGGTGATCAGTAGCCAGTGCCGGCACCAGGAAGGGTGCGTCAATATGGTCGAGGAACGCTTCCAGACCACCGGCGGCAGCATTTTCACCAGCGGCAGCAATGCGGGCGTGGTGAGCAAACGCGGCGGGGGTACCCTCTACAAGCACAGCGGCATGTTCGATGCCTCGCCCTACCAGATAGAGCACGATCAACTGTTTGCCAGTATCCGCGCCGGCGGCCACATCAATGCGGCGCACTACGGCGCCGAGGCGACCATGACGGCCATCATGGGCCGCATGGCAACCTATTCAGGCAAGCGTATTGAATGGGACAAGGCGCTGGCTTCCGGGCAGCGGCTGGGGCCCGAATCCGGGCAACTGTCATGGGAGTCCGATCCCCCCGTCATGCCGCTGGCCGATGGCAGCTATGCAATCCCCCAGCCCGGCCGGAGCCGTGCGTACTAGCCTGGGGTGGTCACTTGCCGCCCTGGCGATGTTGCTGCCAGGCTTTGTCCTGGCCGGGACCAGGGTCCTGTATGTCAGTCATGAGCCCGGGCGCTGGCACGACTACACCCGACAGCGAGAAGTTTTCCAGACGATTGCCGCCGATGCCGGCTGGGACCTGACGGTGATCAGCGGCGACAAGGAAGCCATGCTGGCCTTCCTGCGCCGTCCTGATTACGCCGCCGGGCAGGACGCGATTGTTTACAATTTCTGCCTGGCCGACAGTCGCGATATTGCGGCCATGGACAACCTGATGCGCCAGACCCGCGAGGGCGGCGTGCCGGAAGTGCTTGTGCACTGCGCCATGCACAGCTGGTGGGACACCTTCAGGAAAGGCAGGCCGATCGAGGGCAATGCGCTGGGACTCGCCCGGGCGAACAGGCGGTTACTGAAACAATGGACCCGGGAACATCCGCACCGGCCGCTGCCTGCCTGGGGCGATTTTACCGGTATCGCCAGCACCAGGCACGGGCCGCAAGCACCGATCGAACTCTCGGTTCTGGCGACACACCCTGTTACCGCCGATGTGCCCGCGCAATACCAGACTGCACACACCGAACTGTACAACAACCACTACGTCACCCCCGGCGTCGTGCCGCTGCTGCAGGGCAGGCAGGGGGGCGATTCGGCCGTCGTCGGTTGGGAAGCGTCACGTGGAAAATCACGGATAATCGGGTTGACCCTGGGCCACAACAGTGACGAGTGGCAGGACCCTGTATTTGTGAACCTGCTGACCAACAGCGTCACTTACCTGATGGGCGACGACTGAATCAGGGCACCAGGAATACGCTGTGCCGCTCGTCTTTCTGCGGACGTAACGGGCCTACGCGCACAACCGTTCCCTGACACCGACACGCTCAAGGGAGTCCGACCCCGCCAGCCGGTTGTGGCAAACCGTCGCCCCCGAATGCCCCCTCCTCCACGGATTGCCGGATACGGTGCAACAACAGCCGGGTTATATAACGTATCGTCTCGGGCCGCTTCGGATGCACGTGATCACCCGGGCTCCAGAAAACCTCGAAGGGGGGACGCAGGGCGCCGTGCAGCTGCGCCACCGCTGCCGTGGTCAGCGCGCTGTCCTGCGCCGCGCTGATCACTACCAGCGGACGCGGCGGCAGGCGCCCCACCCAGTGCTCCGGGCTGAGATGGTGGGCGCCGGCGACGGCGGCCAGCCACCAGGCGACGCCCTCGCGCAGCGGCGCCGGCGAGAGCCGCCCGCGCAGCCCCGCAGCGATCACCTGCTGCGGATCAGCGGACCCGTGAATCAGCCACAGGCGCTGGACCCTCGGGTCCAGCACCGCCGGCACCGCCGCGATAAACGCGCCGAAACTGATGCCGGCCATCTCCACCCGCTGCGGGGTGAGGTCGGGGTGGGCGAGCAGGTAATCCAGGGCCAGCATCGCCGCCGGCGGCGTATCGAGGATGCCCCGCTGGATGCGCGGCAGGGCCAGCGCCAGTGCCAGGCTGTCGCGGTGCGGGATGGTGCCGAAGGGATAGCTCAGGGCCGCCACCGCCACACCGCGCGTATCGGGCAACAACTCCACCGCCTGGCGCCCGGTCTCCTGTCCGCCGAGCATGAGCAACAGCGGTCGCCCTGGCAGGGGCTCGTCGGGCAGCAGCAAGGCCAGCTCCACCGCCAGCCCCGAGGTGGACTCCAGGCTGACCTGCGCGACCCGCCCCCCGGGCACACTCCACTGCAGCGTGGTGCGGGCGCGCGCCAGTTCGCCCTTGCGCGCGGCGAAATCCGGCTGCGCCATCACCGGCGCCAACAGCCAGACCAGCAGGACCAGGACACACAGCAAGGCCGCGGCGAGCAGGCCGAGGCACAGGCGCAGCATGCGGTAAGAGCAGTTCATGCCTACCCCGTCGTGGACATTTTCGCGCGGTCACCGTGTCCTGGCGACCGGTTTGTCTTATGATAGCCCCCTTTGTGCCAGTGAGCCTGTCCACAGCGACCACACCCACACATTGAACCAGACCGCGACACACACCCCCATGATGCAGCAGTACCTGCGCATCAAGGCCGAGCACCCCGACGACCTGGTGTTCTACCGCATGGGGGATTTCTACGAACTGTTCTACGACGACGCCAAACGCGCCGCGCAGTTGCTGGACATCACGCTGACCGCGCGCGGCAAGTCCGCCGGGGAGTCCATTCCCATGGCGGGGGTGCCCTACCACGCCGCCGAGGGCTACCTGGGCCGCCTGGTCAAGGCCGGCGTATCGGTGGCCATCGCCGAGCAAATCGGCGACCCGGCGACCAGCAAGGGCCCGGTGGAGCGCAAGGTGGTGCGCGTGGTCACCCCCGGCACCTTGTCCGACGAGGCGCTGCTGGAGGACCGCGTCGAGCGCCTGCTGCTGGCGATCTGCCAGCGCGACGAGGCCTACGGCATGGCCTACCTGGACCTGTCCAGCGGTCGTTTCCGCGTGCTCGAAGTCAGCGGCGAGGAGGCGCTGAGCGGCGAACTGCAGCGGCTGGACCCGGCGGAGGTGCTGTATCACGAGGCGATCTACCACCCGCTGGTGACGGCCCGCCCGGGCGCGCGCAGCCAGCCTGCGTGGGAGTTCGACCTGGAGGCGGCGCAGCGCGCCCTGAACACCCAGTTCCAGACCCACGACCTGCGCGGCTTCGGCTGCCAGGACATGCACCTGGCCATCGGCGCGGCCGGCTGCCTGCTGCAGTACGTGCAGGACACCCAGCGCGGCCAGCTGCCGCATATCCGCGACATGCGCCCGGAGAACCGCGCCGAGAGCGTCATCCTGGACGCGGCGACGCGGCGCAACCTGGAGATCGACCGCAACCTGGCCGGCGGCGAGGACAACACCCTGCTGTCGGTCATGGACCGCGCGGTCACCGCCATGGGCAGCCGCATGCTGCGCCGCTGGCTGCACCGCCCGCTCACCGCTATCGACGCCCTGGGGGCGCGCCACGACGCCATCGCCGCGCTGTGCGCGAACTACCACTACGAGACGGTGCGCGAACCGCTCAGGGGCGTCGGCGACATGGAGCGAATCCTCACCCGGGTCGCCCTGCGCTCCGCCCGCCCGCGCGACCTGACCCGGCTGCTGTCCTCGCTGCAGGCGCTGCCGCAATTGCGCCGGGAACTGGCGCAGTGCGCCGCGCCGCTGCTCGGCGAGCTGGCGCGCCAGGCCGGGGAGCACCCGCAGCTGTACGACCTGCTACAGCGCGCCATTATCGACAACCCGCCGGTGGTCATTCGCGACGGCGGTGTCATCGCGCCGGGCTACGACGAGGAACTGGACGAGTTGCGGCGCATCTCCGAGAACGCCGGCGACTACCTGCTGGAGATCGAGCAGCGCGAGCGCGAGGCCACCGGCATCAACACGCTGAAAGTCGGCTACAACCGGGTGCACGGCTACTACATCGAGATCAGCCGCGCGCAGTCGGGGCGCGCGCCGGCGGAGTATGTGCGCCGGCAGACACTGAAGAACGCCGAGCGTTTCATCACCCCGGAACTGAAAGAATTCGAGGACAAGGCCCTGTCCAGCAAGAGCCGCGCCCTGGCGCGCGAAAAGGGCCTGTACGAGGAACTGCTGGAACGCCTCAACGAAGACCTGGCCGCGCTGCAGGACTGCGCCGCGGCGGTGGCGCAGATCGACGTGCTGGCCAACCTCGCCGAACGCGCCGAGGCGCTGAGCCTGTGCCGCCCGGAGTTCTGCCGCGACGAGGTGTTCGAGGTGCAGGCGGGCCGCCACCTGGTGGTGGAACAGGTCCTGGAAGAGCCCTTCATCGCCAACGACGCCCTGCTCAACACGCGGCGCCGCATGCTGCTTATCACCGGCCCGAACATGGGAGGCAAGTCGACCTACATGCGGCAGAACGCGGTCATCGCCCTGCTCGCCCACATCGGCAGTTACGTCCCGGCCAGCGCCGCGCGCCTGGCGCCCATCGACCGCATCTTCACCCGTATCGGCTCCTCCGACGACCTCGCCTCCGGGCGCTCGACCTTCATGGTGGAGATGACCGAGACCGCCAACATCCTGCACAACGCCACGCCGCGCTCGCTGGTGCTGATGGACGAGGTGGGACGCGGCACCAGCACCTTCGACGGCCTCAGCCTGGCCTGGGCCGCGGCGGTGGAACTGGCGCAGAAGGTGCGCGCCTTCACCCTGTTCGCCACGCACTACTTCGAACTCACCGCCCTGCCTGAACACTGCCCGACCATGGCCAACGTGCACCTGGACGCCACGGAGCACCAGGACCACGTGGTGTTCCTGCACAATATCCAGGAGGGGCCGGCCAACCGCAGCTACGGCCTGCAGGTGGCGAAGCTGGCGGGCATCCCCGCGGCGGTGCTCGCCGCCGCGGCGGACAAGCTGGCCGAACTGGAGCGCGGCGAACCCGGCGCGGCGGCCGCGGCGCCGGCGCCCGCCCAGGTGGACCTGTTCACGGCGCCACAGCCGCATCCCGTGGTCGGCGCCCTGGAGGCGCTGGACGCAGACGGGCTATCGCCCCGGGAGGCGCTGGAAAAGCTCTATGAACTCAAGGACTTGGTTCACAAAAATCCCTGACGGTTTTGGCCAATTTCCGCCCTCTAGAGCCCTTCATTTCTTGCCGCCTTGCGGGTAAACTAACGCCCCTTAGTCAACCTGACACTAAACGAGGCCCAACTGGAATGACTTTTGTTGTAGGAGAGGACTGCATCAACTGCAAGCACACCGACTGCGTGGAAGTGTGCCCGGTAGACTGCTTTTACGAGGGCCCGAACTTCCTGGTGATTCACCCGGACGAGTGCATCGACTGCGCCCTGTGCGAACCCGAGTGCCCGGTCGACGCCATTTTCTCGGAAGACGAACTGCCCGAGGACCAGGCGGTGTTCCTGGAACTGAATGCGGAGCTGGCGGAAGTGTGGCCCTGCATCACCGAGATGAAGGACAGCCTGCCGGAGGCCGAGGAGTGGGCGGGCAAGCCGAACAAGCTGGAGCTTCTGCAACGCTAGTGCACCAGCGCGCAAGCACACGGGCCCCGCTATCGCGGGGCTTTTTTTTGGTTCATCGCGCATTACCGGGGAATGCTGCACGGATTTTCAAAAAGAAGTAGTCAGTATCGCGATAGCCGTAGGCCATTCGCTTGATCACCTT
>MDSW01017168.1_pt1 | contig 18788 bp, 16 predicted proteins | sample 811171 | NCBI WGS metagenome assembly MDSW01 (sample SAMN05326641, study PRJNA326480) | marine metagenome | isolation source: seawater | place: Atlantic Ocean: North West | collected 2012 | reverse complement strand
CGTACTAAGTTTGATCTCGTCATTCTCGATGAAGCACAACGAATCAAAAATCGTGCGAGCCAGACAAGCAAAGCAATCTGTTCAATTCCTCGAAAACGCTCATGGGCGTTGACAGGGACTCCGGTTGAGAATCGATCTGAAGATCTTGTGGGTATCTTTGATTTTGTTGCACCAGGGCAGGTTCATGATGGTATGTCTCCTCGGGTTCTAGGTGCTGCAGCCAAAGGGCATTGCCTCAGACGAACAAAAGACAAAGTCCTGAAAGACATGCCACCTCGACTTGATACAGACCGATATATTGAGCTTTCAAATGAACAGCGAGAGACGTATCGGCGGGCCGAAGAGGAAGGTGTTCTGAGGCTTTCTGAGATGGGGCAGGAAGCAACCATTCAGCATGTGTTTGAACTAGTGCTGCGACTGAAGCAAATCTGTAACTTTGATACGGCAACACGTGCAAGCGCGAAGACAGATTGCCTTGTAGCAGAGCTCGAAGAGGTGCAGTCTAGTGGCCGGAAGGCAATAGTCTTTAGTCAATGGGTCGATACGCTTTCTCGTCTTCGTGAGAGATTGAAAAGTTTCTCGCCACTTGAATATCACGGGGGTATGTCGACAGCGGCCCGAGATGAAGCCATCGAATCCTTTCGAAATAAAAGCCAGCACTCGGTGCTCTTATTGTCATATGGAGCAGGTGCAGTGGGACTCAATCTCCAATTTTCACAATACGTTTTTCTGTTCGATAGATGGTGGAATCCAGCCATAGAGGATCAAGCGATCAACCGCGCTCATCGGATTGGAGCAGTGGGTGCGGTGACAGTTACAAAGTTTCTTTCTGTCGGCACAATTGAAGAGCGAATTGATGAAGTGTTAGCGAGGAAGCGGAACCTTTCTGATGTGATTCTTTCGCAGGCCGAGCCGGAGCCTGCTGCAAGTATGTCAGCCGAGGACATTTTTTCCTTATTCGGTCTCAAAGTCCCTGGTCAAGGAAACCGCCGAGCTGCTTAGGTGCCGCTGATTCGGGCCCGTGGTATCCAGTGTTCCCGGCATGCACATGCTGATTTGTGCGACTCTTCGTGCTGTGAAAGCGATTTTGGGACGATATCTTCATTCGAGACAATCAATTATCATGGAAAGATCGATGTCGTATCTCCGAAGGTGTTTTAATGTCTGCTACCTATAACTTTGATGTGGTGGTTATTGGTGGGGGGCATGCTGGCGTCGAGGCAGCCGCAGCCGCAGCAAGGCTTGGTGCTCGAACGGCGCTGCTCACAGCCAACTGCGATACAGTTGGCCAGATGAGCTGCAATCCTGCCATTGGTGGCGTTGGGAAAGGGCAGTTGGTACGCGAAGTCGATGCACTGGGCGGTCTCATGGGGCGTGCCATTGATGCCAGTGGTATTCAGTACCGTGTATTGAATCGTTCGAAAGGCCCGGCAATGCATGGGCCCCGGGCGCAGGCTGATAAGCGTCAGTATCAGATGGAGGTGAAGCATCTTGTTGAGTCGACACCGAATCTCGTGCTCCGGCAAGAAATGATTGAGGGGCTTCTGTTTGATACGCAGACAAAAGCCGGTGGAAACTCAGCGCAGAGGCAGATCGCAGGCGTCGTTGCTCGAGGCGGAATCGAGTACCGTGCCGGGGCAGTTGTGCTCACAACAGGTACGTTTCTGCAGGCGATCATGCATACGGGGGAAGCCCAGACGCCTGGTGGTCGAGCAGGGGAGGGGACAACTGCTGGAGTAAGCCACGCTCTTCAAGAAGTTGGCTTTCGGCTCGATCGATTCAAAACAGGCACGCCGTGTCGGCTGCATGGTGGAACGATCGACACGAAGCAGTTGCAGGAACAGCCAGGAGATGTAACTCCACAGCAGTTTTCTTTTTTGACAGACTCAATTCAACGAGAGCAGCTTTCATGCTGGATTACGAGAACGACTCCTGAAATTCATGAAGTGATCCGCCAGAATCTACATCGTGCGCCAATGTATAGTGGCCAGATTAATTCACGTGGTCCACGTTACTGCCCAAGTATCGAAGACAAGGTTGTTCGTTTCTCGGATAAGGAGAGTCACCAACTTTTCCTCGAACCTGAGGGACAGCGGACGCACGAAGTGTACGTCAACGGTATTTCCACAAGCCTGCCAAGAGATGTTCAGGACGTCATTATTCGAATGATTCCTGGTCTCGAGCAGGCAGAGATAATGCGGTATGGCTATGCCGTCGAATACGATTACGCGCCTCCGGATCAGCTTACTCTAAGTCTTGAGAGTAAGCCTGTTTCGGGACTCTTTCTCGCTGGGCAGATTAATGGCACGACGGGATACGAAGAGGCGGCAGCACAAGGACTCGTCGCTGGCACGAACGCCGCGTTGGCTCTTGGAAAAACAGAGCCGATGATTCTTTCGAGGGAAGAGTCGTACATCGGTGTATTAATCGATGACCTTGTGACCTGCGGCGTTGATGAACCGTACCGTATGTTCACAAGTCGGGCAGAGCACCGGCTTGCTTTACGGCACGACAATGCAGATAGGCGATTGACGCCAGTCGCCGAGAGGTACGGTCTCGCTGAGCCTGATCGTGTCGATCGATTAAATCGTAAGCTCATTGAGATTGAAGCAGCAATGACTACGTTGGCTAGTCATCGTGTGGATGGAGTGACGCTTGCTGATCTTCTCAAACGTCCGGAAGTGACATGGAAAGACTGCCTCGAAATGCTTCCAACGCTGTCTTCTGTTTCTCATGAGGTGGCATTACAGATCGAGAATGATATCCGGTATGCGGGATACCTTCGTGTTGAGCAACAGCGAATCGAGCGAAGGAAACAACACGGAGAAAAGCCAATTCCTGAGGAATTTGACTATGACGGGGTGAGGCATCTTCGAGCTGAGGCTCGCGAGAAACTCGAACAAATAAGACCCCGCACGTTGAGTCAAGCCGGTCGTGTGAGTGGTATTACTCCGTCCGATCTTGCCCTCATTCTATTGCACCTCAATCGGCCGGGCCGCGCATGAAAGGAAGCAGCGACTTGTGAAGATTGTTCAGATTACAGCTGGTGCAGGAGGTCGAATCTGTGGGACATGCCTCCACGACAATGCACTTGTCCGGACTCTTCGTCAGCGAGGACGGGAGGCTATGTTGGTGCCTGCATACGTTCCAACAACGTCTGATGAGGAGAATGTGGCAGAACCAATGGTTGTGATGGGAGGCGTCAACGTTTTTCTGCAACAGAAGTCATCCCTTTTTCGCCGTACACCTCGTTGGATTGATTGGTTTTTTGATCGCCCGGTGCTCTTGCGAGCGTTATCACGTTGGACTGGTAATACTCGTCCTGCAGACCTCGGCCCGCTCACTGTTTCTACGTTGCAGGGCGAGGATGGATGTCAACGGAAAGAGGTCTATCGATTGGCAGAGTGGTTGGCTCGTGATGTAAAGCCAGATGTTGTTCACCTCTCAAATGTTCTTCTCCTTGGGCTGGCGAAAACGATACGGCAGACGACAGGTGCGTCTTTAGTGGTGACCCTCTCGGGTGAAGATCTTTTTATTTCTCAATTACCCGAACCGTATCAGCACGAGGTGCGGGAGTTGCTTGTCGAAAGAGCAGGTGATGTAGATCGGTTTATTGCACTCAATCAACCCTACGCTGACCGTATGCAGAAGATTCTCGGCTGTCGGGAAGAGAGTGTTACGGTCATCCCGCATGGGATTGACCCGGAGGGTTTTCCAAACGATCCGCCCGACCTGATTGCTCGGAGGACCCCACGAGCTGATCGTCGAGTTATTGGTTATCTCGCAAGGGCGTGTCAGGAAAAAGGGCTGGATCAGGTGATTCAGGCGACAGCACGTCTTGTGGGAAAAGGGATGGATGTCGAATTAGTCGCGGCAGGGGCAACCATTCCGGCTGAGGAGGAATACTTGTTGAGTTGCCACACGCTGGCCCAAGAGTTAGGGATAGCTGAGCGGTTTTGCTGGCGAGGACAAGTTGATCGCAATGAGAAGATTGGTCTATTGAAAGAGATTGATGTCTTCGCAATGCCAACGCCAGTTCCTGAGGCGAAGGGAATTCCAGTTATCGAAGCTATGGCGGCAGGCGTGCCAGTTGTTGCATCGGCATCAGGTGCATTTCCCGAACTACTTGGTATTCATGAGGCATCGCCTGCTGGCGACGTGCACGTACCGGGAGACATTGCTGATCTTGCGCGTTGTCTAGAAGAGATGCTTCGCAATGAAAGGCGGGCTGTTGATTGTGGTATGGCCGGGCACGCTCGCGTGAGGAAGCAATACCAGTCACATCATATGGCTGCCGCGCATGAATCTCTGTACGAAGAGGTGCGACGGTAACCATTTATTTCCAGAGACCAGTAGATTGGTAAGAGTCGCAGATTAGACGCGATGCTTGTTGTCAGACTGGCATGCCGGTTAGAAAACCTACTCTTTTGGAGAGGAGGTATCTGCATGCTCCTTACTCTCAGTCTTTTTTGTTCCGGGAAATAAGAGAGATGCGGCGACACTGATGCCGATGAGGCCAATAATCACAAGAAGAGATGCCCATGGCGGCACAAGATGTCCTTGAGCGTGAGCATCCCAGCCCCCTATTTCTGCTACCCATTCAGTGTGATGGGCGGCTTCAGCAATCATCTTGCCGCCAACAAAAACAAGAACAGCTGAGAGTCCATAATTAAGAAAGCGGAAAAGATCCATGACTCCCGCCAAGAGAAAGTACAGTGCGCGGAGTCCAAGAATGGCGAAAACATTCGAGGTGAAAACAACGAACCGAAAATAATGGGCATGCTGATTAACAACTCCGAAGATCGCTGGCACACTGTCAACTGCAAAGAGGACGTCAGTACTCTCAACAACAATAAGTACAAGGAAAAGTGGTGTTGCGACCCATCGTCCAGCTTCTTCAACAAAGAACCGGTCACCTGCAGGCTTGGTTGTGACAGGAATAAACCGTCGGAAAAACTTTAGAAGGAGATTGTCTTCTGGATGCACATCTCCACTCGAAAAAGCAAGTTTCAGGCCCGTGTAAACGAGGAATCCACCAAAGAGCCAAAGGATGCCTTGGAATCGTTCAACAAGTTCTGCCCCCACAAGAACAAAAGTCAGTCGCATTAAAACAGCACCGAGTATTCCCCAAAACAGGACGCGGTATTGATATTTCAGAGGCACGCCGAAATAGCCGAAGACAACTGCAAATACAAAGACATTGTCCATTGAAAGCGACCACTCGACGAGATACCCCGTCAGGAATTCCACCGCTGCGGCGCTTCCCAACCACCACCAGATCAATCCATTGAATGAAAGGGCAAGGGTGGACCAGACACATGTCCAGAACGCACTCTCTGACAAAGATGGTTCACGGGAGTGTTTGTGGAAGACGGTGAGGTCCAGCACCAACAGAACTGAAACAAAAACGGCAAAGGCTGCCCAGTGCATCATTCGGATTGGGCTATCAGGGGCGGCACTCGCTGTTGATGACTCAGCAATCGCAAGGAGTGCGTGAAGTCCAGTCCAGGTGTGTTCTGCCAGAGCGACGGAAAGTGCGGCGACCACGTTGGTGTACGATCCTTTGTATATTGCTAGGGAAAGAAGAGTGCAAATTGGCATCCGAATCCTATCAGACCGCCCCTAATCTGATGAGGGGCCATTTCCGATGGTCCCTCGAACAAAGCTTGTGGTCATTGCCCTGAAAACGTGATGAAGGCGACTCCAGTCACGATCTTCTGCCTGGCAAAAAAATACGTAACAGGCTGTTGCGGTAGCAAGACAGCGGACTTCGGCCGTATTGGTCAAATCAAGATACGAGAAGTTGAAATCGGCCCCAGAAAAACTGCTACCGAAGATCTCATCTGATGCGGGGTAGGCTTCAAGATCAGGGTATTCTTCCCGCAATTGCTCTGTTGTGGCATCGGTAAGTTGCTCAAAGTCGACTTCTGTTGGCTGACGGCTTAGCGACCAAAAGGCACCATCCGGGGCTGATGCCGTGATGCTGAAGACGCCATCTGGAGAGCTATCTTGCTCAATTGTCCAGTTCTCAGGGTATTCAAAGCGAATGCCGTTGCGGTTGAATTCCATGCGTATTTCCGGGAAAAGTCTGCAAAAACTCTATTTGGAGCGGTATGGACGTCCTTGGACATGCCACGCTATCGTCTCAATTCAAAATATTTTACCACACCCGGCGGCTGAGTCGCCGACTTGTTCTTATGGCTCGTTCTTCAGGTACCCCGACGGCATTCTCCCGCATTGCTGCTGGCCATGTGGCGGATCTTGCTATCCCTGTCGTCATGCTTCTGGCCGTTCTTGTTGTTCTGGCCCCTGTTCCATCATCAGTTGTTGATCTGCTGTTGTCTGCAAATCTGACGGTTGCGGTTCTCGCCCTCTTGGGGTCACTGGCTGCCCGCACGCCGCTCGAAATGGCAGTATTCCCCAGTTTTTTGCTTACGGCTACTCTTGTTCGGCTGGTACTCAATATTGCGACGACGCGTCTTATTCTCTCACAGGCCGGTACGGTTGGAGCCGGAGCTGCTGGTGATGTTGTTGAGGCGTTCAGTAGTTTTGTTGCAGCCGACAATCTTGTTGTTGGCATCGTGGTGTTTGCCATTATTGCAGTCATCCAGTTTGTAGTGCTTACCGCAGGTGCCACCCGAACGAGCGAGGTTGCTGCACGGTTCACGCTCGATGCGCTTCCGGGTCGACAGGCTGCGATCGATGCGGAGGTCTCCTCGGGTGGATTATCAAAAAATGACGCCCGACAGCTTCGGGGCGAATTGCAACAACAGGCTGAATTTTACGCAAGTATGGACGGTGCCAGCCGTTTTGTACGAGGCGAAGCTGTAGCGAGTGTTGTGATCGTCTTAGTAAATCTCGTTGGTGGCTTTGCCATCGGCGTTGGTCAGCTTGGTCTGCCTGCTACGGAAGCCGCTGGTTTATATGCCCGACTTACGATTGGTGATGGCCTTGCGAGTGCGGTTCCGTCGCTTCTTGTTTCTGTTGCGACTGGCTTGCTTCTGTCCCGATCGACTATGCGACAGAATCTGCCGCGTGAGCTTGGTAGACAGTTATTTGCACGACCGGCTCTGCTCGTGGTGACGGCTGTTTTTCTTGGTCTTCTATCGCTATCGGATTTACCTACTGTTCCGCTGGCAATCATGGCGATTGGGACGGCAATCGCTGCGTGGCTGTTTAGCTCGACTGCTTTAAAATCAATCTCTCATCAGTCGTCGAACAGGGGAGGGGAGCCGACTCAAAAAGTCGGATCGCCAATCGACACAATTCTTGGTCAGAGCCGTTTGGTGGTGCGGGTTGGAAAAGGCCTTATTGGCCTCATTGCCGGTGAGAAATCAGGCCTACCTGCGGCCGTCGAAGGTGTCCGCAAGCGAATAGCCGAAGATCTTGGAGTCATTGTCCCGGCGGTACTTTTTCGGGACGACACAACACTCGCCAAGGGGCAATGGGTCATGGAATTGGACGGTGATCCAATTGACGATCCAGTCGTGCCAGCAGGTCAGTGGCTCTTGGTCCCCAGTGCAGGTGACGACGTGACTCGTCGGCGCTGGCGGGAAAAACGGGCTGCTGCAGATAAAATTCTGCCTACTCAGTGTGTGCGGTGGGGGAGTCCTGCAGAAGCCGAAGAGGTTACGAGCCGTGGAGGGCTTGCCTTTATCGGTGCAGATGCGATTGCTTATGTATTCGAGGAAAATCTGCGTCGATGTGTTGACCGACTCTTGTCCCGTGATCAGATGGCGAGAATGCTTGAATCATTACGGTCTACTGAGCCCGCGACTGTCGAGCAAACGGTTCCCGATGTAGTCAGCGTGGCAACAGTACAACGGACGTTACAATGTCTGTTGAGAGAGGGTCTGCCCATTAAGCCACTCGCAGTACTTCTCGAAGCCATTGCGGACCATGCTTCGGAAGGGTGTTCACCCGAACAACTTGCAGAAAAATTGCGGTCGCACATTGATCGCACGATTGTTCGTCGTCTTCGTGACCAGGAAGGGCGTCTTGCTATTATTGAAGTGACTCCACGAGCAGTCGAGTCACTCATCGCTTCAGAATCTGAGGTGGCACTGCGCTTGGAACAAAAGCGACTTCTTGCTGAATTGCAACGAGCGATGCGTCCTTTGCAGGAACGTGGACGGCGGTGTGCAATATCCGTTGCACCGAAGAATCGTGGGGCTTTCGCTGAACACATGCGAGCAGCAGGCGTGTTGATTGCAGTCGTTGCTGATACAGAGTTGCAGGGCCAGCCCGGTGTCGAAATCTTTGCAACCATCGGTACACCAGGAAGTTCAGTTCTGGGTGGCGGTAGGGCAGCCTGACGATTTCAGTGGCCTCATGCCCTGGGAAGTCTGGGGGTATAGGGGGGCACGGTCGACGAGAACGGAAGTTTTGCTGAATTTCCTGAAACGAAGCCGATGAAATGAAGTTGTGCTGGGGATGGGTTCAGGCATATCCTCCCACTTGGTCAGGAGACTGGCCAGCGGTTTGATCATGGAAGTTCGGACCGCTCGAAAGGTGATCAAGGAGGATTGTTGTGGCGAAGGATTTCAGCCAACCCCCACCGGAAGAGATGCTTGAGCTCTGGAAGACATTCAAGCGAGATCAGTCTGATCAGTCTCTGAGAAATCGTTTCATCGAAATCTTTCATCCATTGGTGAAATACAACGCTGAACGAATCTGGGCGAGACTGCCTGATGGTGTTGAGCTTGACGATCTTATATCGTCAGGAACATTCGGACTCATGGATGCTATTGACGCCTACGATCTTTCACGTGGTGTAAAATTTGAAACCTATTGTGTGCCACGAATTCGTGGCGCAATGCTGGATGAGTTGCGGACGATGGACTGGGTTCCTCGTCTCGTGCGAAGTAAGGCAAGTAAACTCAACGAAGCAATCAAGACGCTTCAGGCACGGTTTGGGCGGGCACCAGCTGACGCCGAGGTTGCCGCTCATATGGAATTGTCTGCCGAAGAGTTCGAAAAACTTCTCGTGGAAGCCAATGCCGTAAGCCTTGTGAGCCTGAACAAAAAGTGGTGCGAGACGGACAGTTCGAAAGACGTTCGTGAGATCGATATTCTGGAGGATAAGAAGGGTGAAGACCCCACTCGGCGAATTCAAAAGGGTGATCTCATGCGGCTTGTGACAAAGGGTCTCAATCGGAATGAGCGGCTTATTATCATTCTTTACTACTACGAAGAGCTAACAATGAAAGAAATAGGTCTCACTCTTGATCTTTCGGAAAGTCGTGTGAGCCAGATGCATTCTGCGATTGTTGAGCGACTACAGCATCAATTGGTACCGAGGCGTAAGGAGTTTGCGGCTTAAGGTGGGTTAGGTAGTCTGCGTCAACAGTTTCATTAAAAAATGAAAAAAAGTTTTAAGTTTAGGTCCATCTTTCGACGATATGACTAAACTGGTGTGTGGAGAGAGTACAAGCCTTCGAAGTCTGAATCGTCAGGGATGTCATTCAGTTTCGAATAATTAACAAGGTGAAAAGGGCAGACTCGACGGATTTCAGTGAACCATAAGAATGTTGAACGCGTAAAACATTTCTCTTTGGGAAGCGGAAATCGAATCACGAACTGCAAGGAGTGCAACAATGAATATTTCAGGTGTAAGTTCAACGCATGGTTCATCATCGGTGAACAGCGTTCAGGGTATTGAAGCGACGGAATCAACAGCAAAGACTCAGGCCGAGGGTCTTTCTGAAGTTCGAGACAACGTTTCACTTTCAGTAGATGCCATTCAGGCAGCCGAGACTGTGGGTGATGTGCGTCTCGATAGAGTGAATTCGATCCGTGCCGCCATCGCTGACGGAAGTTATGAGACTCCCGAAAAACTCGACGTCGCAATCGATCGTCTGCTTGATCGCTTGTCGTAAGCGGTCTGGCATCCTTTCGCAGAACATGTAATTAAGGCTTCTCAGGCCGAATGGTGGCCTGAGAAGCCTTTTTGTTTCTCGCTCCCAAGCTATTACCCCGATTCATGTCTGTGCTATCATTAAGGAGATCCTCCTTCGATAGATCACGGTCAGATCTTTGAGGTACGTTTTCCGACCAGAACAAAGCATTTGAACACATGTCAGTAGACGCTAATTTTTCTCTCGGTCGCGTGAATACCGCCCTTACACCGCAAGAGCGGTTTGAGGAATTTATGCAGACGCGTGGAAAACGAATCACGCGGCAGCGACAAGTCATTGTTGATCACGTGACCACTCGTCATGAACATTTTGATGCAGAGCAACTGCTGGTTGATCTAAAGAAAACGGCTGCCGGGGCACAAGCCAGTCGGCCGACAATTTATCGAACGCTTAACGAAATGGTGGAAGCCGGTATTCTCAAAAAGATGGAGTTGGACGGACGAGCCGTCTACGAGCATGACTACGGATACCCGCAGCATGACCATCTCTATTGCACGAGTTGTCAAAAGCTCATTGAGTTTTCAAGTGAAGAACTGACCAAACTCCGAAATGCCGTAGCGGAGACACATCAGTTTCGACCGCAGGGACATCGGTTTATTGTGTCCGGTATCTGTTTTGATTGCCGTAGCAAACGAGGTACATCGCGTCACCAAGATCGCGTGTAGGTCTTCTTAAGGCAAGGAGGCTTTTCTTTTGCGCACGTTGTATTTCGTGCTCCGTAATGATTAGCCTGCTGCTCGACGACGAGCATTCTTTCCACTGGCCTGATTTAATCCACAGTTGGCTGCTTGTAGCCGTAACGTTGGATGAATGGTTGCCACCGCTTCGCTATTTCCGAAACGATCCGTGGATCATGTTGGTATGTATTTGTGGAGTATCCTTTCATTGACTCTGCCTGTTTCTCGAAGGCAGGCCGAACTTTTTCAAAGCCTCCAAGTTTGAGTTTCTCGTACGCTTTCTCCATGCTCGAAACGGGATCTTTGACAAGCTCTTCGTAGCGTATTTCATGGAGCCGTTCATCGTCGAGTTCAGCCCGGTCGCGTTCGAATGCGGAATACATTGTGTCGAAGCAATCGAAGACATATTCCTCAGCATTCTTTTCAGAGTCTATTTGCATTGCCTGAACATGATGCAATGAATGCCAGAGCCGTTTTGTTGAAGGGAATACAATAAATGGGTCTCGGACAATGTGAATGAACCGGGATCCCGGGAACATCTTCGCGAGCGTTGCCATCCGTGCGGTGTGCGTGGGGCTTTTCAAAACAGGTCGGCGAGCATCTCGGATTGCGAGTGTGCCGATAAATCGGCGTAGTACGGATTTCCATTGATCGATCTGATCGGCTGATAGCGTTTCGAGGTCGAGGGCGGTCGGCTCGCAAGGCATGGTGTTCGGGAAAGCCATCCTACGATACGGAGATGCTGCTCCCATGTTCACCAGCGCGAATTCATCTTCCTGTGGGCGGTGCCATCCGGCGGCAACATTATCCATGGGGCGCTTCGAAGGCATGATCCACGCGAGCATGGTTGTCAGAACGGTCTCTGTCAGCAAGAAGTGTCCAGGAGCAAAACACTGGTACGTTGATGGGCAGCAAAAACGATCATCAAGCATGAGGATTTCATGCAAGAGAGTTGTTCCGCTTCGCCAGTGTCCAATTATGAAAATAGGCGGGTCGGTTTCAGGAGGGGATTTCAGCTGCCTTCGATAGCGCGCGTTGCAGAGTGACTCAGCGATTGAATTGAAGCATGACGCGACTGAAATTGTGCCGAGGAGGCCGAGGCGACTTGGTGCAATGTTCCAATGATTCTGGCGGACAAGTTCAAACCAGACCCGCATCGGCATGCCGTGCCAGAATCGTGGACTCCACCACGGGTAACTGTGAAAGTCTTTGTTCGATAGTTTCTTCTTTGTGGGTGTATTCATCAGGGTGCGCTACAAGTGAGGTTGAAAGGCGAAGTGCATGAGCAGTTTTAGGAGTGCAAGAGAGTCTAGTTATCGAGCATTTTTTTGCGGTGTGCTCTTTGCCGTGTGGAGAGTGTCTGTGGTGGTGGCAGGCTTGGTGTCTTCTGTTTTAGTAACGATGTCGTTGTCTTCGGCACTGCGAAGGTGACGTTCAGCGATCTGGCTCGAAGAAAGAGCACTTTGGAGAAGAGGTGTGAGATCAGCCACCATGGTGTGGCCGCTTCGCCGAATGATTTCATTGTCTTCCGTGTCAACAATGAGAATTGTAGGGAATTGTGTAACGCTGTACTGTTGGCATGTTTTGGCATGCCTGTCAGCGTCAACCTGCACGCATATAAAACTATCAGTGAGAGCTACGATCGATGGGTCGCTGAGAGTCTGTTGTGTAAGAGCCATTGACCAGCGGCACCATGCTGCTCGGAATACAATAAGTAATGGTTTGTTTGCGAAGTCAGCTAAACGCAGGCCGATATCACAATTTTCAATAAAAGAAATTCTTTCTGAATCGTAGCGACCAGGTTGCGTGTCATTTTGGTCGATACGGTAAGTTACTGGTTCTGGCCAACGGTTATGCGTTGATTGTGTCGTATGGACGACTTCATCGCGAACGTCACAGCCGACGACGAAAAATGCGATCACGGCCAGTCGGATGAGGCGACGGTTATAAAACGGGGCCATGTGGTCAGTCCAGAACGGGAGCGAAGCTGCCTCAATGCAGCAGGAAATGCGGGCTGTATGACACTCATCTCTGTATTCCTTCGGCAGAGCACGAACGATCTGTTTGTTGTCCTTGACCTGGAACGGATGACCGTCCCAAACCCTCCTTTTTGCCAAGGTTCCATAAGGCTCTTGGTTGGTGCAGCAGACTGAGCGACGTTGTGTCTATGCATGGAAACCTTCTAAGGTCTGGTTGGTTTGAAAGTTGGTGTCTTCGTGTCTTTTGTTGATTCACAGCCAACTTTTGCAGCGTTGTTGAGGCAATCGTGTCCACGGATCACAAAAAGAAATGGTTCGTACCAGTTGTGCTGGTTGTAGCGACATCTTCTGTCGGCTGCCGGCTTGTGCCTCGAAATGGTCCTGCTCCTGAGCAAGTTGCTGAAGCAAGGCGTCTCAGTAATCTGGGGCTTTCAGCAAGCGATGCCGGTGATCTTTTGAGAGCTGAGGGACTTCTGGAGCAAGCTGTTGATCACTGTCCAACAGACGTTGATTCTCGGAAGCATTACGCTGGTGTTCTCTGGGAACGTGGTGAGAAAATGGAGGCTGTTCACCAAATCGGAAAAGCGCTTTCGCTTTCACCTGGAGATATCGATTTATGCCTTGATGGTGGAAAGATGTATCTTCAGCTTGGTCTTCTCGATGATGCTGAACGATTAGCGAATGAAGCTGTTGCTTCGGCTCCACGATCCTCTGAGGCATGGCACCTTAAGGGACAGGTGAATCTGTCTCGTGGTAAGCCGATTGATGCACTTGCTGACTTTCAGCACTCCTTGGCCTTTCAGCCAGACAGTCGAGAAGTTCTTCGTGAAACCGCTGAGGTCTATCGTCAGCTTGATCGCCCCAAGCGTGCGCTGGCAACGCTTGCGATTCTCGAGGAGACATATGGTCCGAATCAGGTGCCGGCAGATGTGCTTGCACTGGAAGGCTTCGCGCAAGAATCACTTGGGCGTCGAATCGATGCTGCTGAAAGTTATCGAGCAGCGATATCCAAAGGCGATGCTCCGCCAGAGACTCTTGATCGACTGGCCGTTCTGGAATCAGAAGAGGCAGTAACTACGCTACGGTGACGACTCAGCCACAGCACGAAGAACGCCCGTCAGGGTGGAGAGGCTTATACGTCGCCAGTTGAGCTTCGGCCGGTAAGGAGATCGAACGCGCCAATAGCTGGAACCAGCAGTGCTACCGTTGTGAATCCGTACGCAACAGCCACAACGAGGAGAACCTGAAGTGTATTGCCTTGGAGAAAGCCTGTGATCCCAACAAAAGTCAATGCTGGCAGGATGGCAGATGCCCAGCCAATCGCTGGTGATGGATTGCGGGCTGAGAGGGCTGCATACAGTCCAATCCCACCACCAACAATGACAGCAAGGAACGGAGCCAGTTGCAATTCAAAACTCGAGCCAAATGCAACCATGATGCGCATGGCAGTGGCAACGCCAATAAAGAGAAAGGCTATAGTTCCCAGTCCCACTGCAATTGCTCGGCGAGACGAAGGGTAAGAGAGACCAATATGAATTCCCAAAACGGCGGCAAAAAATAAAAGGATTGCGGTGCCAAGCAAGAGGTAGCAACCGTTTTCAAGCGAGGCGATCCCACTTGCAATAAGAGCAACGCAGAGCAAAAGAGGCAGGACGACAACCTCCCGTGCAACCGCTAGTGCCCCAAACAGTTTCCCCCAAATGAATTCTTTGGGTTCCAGATCACTTACAAGTAAAAGGTCGAGTGAGCCACGATCTCGTTCGGTTGTAATGCTCGTTACAGCAAGTGCCGTGACAGCGAGAAGGCTCGCTAATGCCATTGGAATGACAGCAACAGCAACAGCAAAACGATCTGGGTTCTCGGCACGAGCCTCAGACATGATTCCAGCTACTGCGGCGGCAAACAGAAGCATCCAGGCGAGTCTGACAATAACAATTGTTCGACCATATGCATTTGTACATATTTCTCGCCAGAGGATAGGGTTTTGCCAGATGTTTCTTGTGGGACGGTGCGTTGTCGAGCTGCCGGTTCCTCGTGCCTGAGCGGCTTGGCGGGCGTCTCGGGCCATGTTCCAGCTTCTTACCTGCCGAATTGCTACAAGGTTGGTTCCCACAATAATCAGTCCACAGAGACTCAGGAATGAACCAAGATTTCCACCAGCAGGAGAGAGTGCGGCAAACATTGCCCGAGCTGGTGAGATCTGTTCTCCAACACGTGGTCCAAACCACGTGGCAACTGCCTCACCAGTAACGATCCATGCAACCAGAGCGAATGCGGTGATCGCAACTGCTTGAAACGTGGTGTCCTTCCAGAATGCCACGGTTGTGGCGATGCTTGCGGCAGAAAGAGCCGCAGCAGCTGTGACGACAAAGAGTCTTCCAAGTTGAATGCCTGTGACGCCACCAAAAAGTGCAGCAATACCAAAGACAGGAATTGCTGAGACGAGCATGAGTATGACGCGCAGAAGGCTTGCGGCAAGTTTTCCGAGTACAAGTTCTCGTTCACTAAGGCGGCTGAGGAGCAAAAGTTCAAGCGTACGACGGTCTTTCTCAACACTAACCGCGACAGCAGCCGTCATAGCAGCAGCGAGAACAGCGAGAGTAAGCTGTAATGGGGCGAGTGTCCTGAGGAGCGTTGCTCCAAATCTGGCCGTGTCCCCGGCGGAGGTAATGGCTTGAGTACCTGTCAGAACAAGCCAGCATGTTGCAATAATCGCCAGAAGGCTACCGGCATAAATTGCACGGCCAAGAAAGAGCCCTTTTGACTTTGGCGCAAAACGCACCTCTCGCTCAAAAACGGCCCCAAGCAACATAGGTGCGATTCCTTTAATTAGGTCATTCGGACCCCAAAGAATCTATCAGATGATGCCCTCACAGGAAATTTGCAGTCGTTCCTTCTGGGGTCTTTTCACTATCTGTGTCGCAGCGAAAGGAATTTTCACAGCGGTTTAGTCAGTTAGCGTCGTCGCCACCGTATACGACGGGTCTGTGTCGGGGCAGGTGTTTGAATTGCTTCAGGTGCCTGTGCAGGCCTCACCCCTTCGTCAAATGTTGGTGCTGTTCCTGCACTGGGAATCGCCCGAATGGTGATTCGACCATTTCCGACGGGCACACCCGTTTGTGGAGGAACTCGGTAGGCAGCCTGTCGGCGGGCTCGAAGTCGGTCACTCCGAAGTGGAATGCCTGGATAGGCTTCGATTGGTGTTTCAAGGCTTGGTAGCGGCACCCGGCTTCCATCACCAAAAAAAGTAAACATCTCAATGGCATTTGCAGGGCGAATACACATGGAAGTTGCAGTAACAGCGAATGTCAGAATCAGCAAATATTTCAAGGGAACCGTAGCGAGCGTGCCTGGGATAGATGAAAAAATTTCACAGGAAGGAGTGGAGCGTCGCATGCTGTGTCTCTTGGGTGATAAGGTGTTTGTAAGCCTGACGCTCTATTATGACGTCGTACTCGCTGCATGTCTTCAAAAAGCAATTAAAATACATACGGTAAAATCAGGACAATCGGCCCGACCAGAAAGGTCAACTAAAGTTCTTCATGCTCATCGAACTCTTTTTTTCATTTGTGCAGTTTGACTCGCTTCTCGATCGCGGGCAGATTCTTACCGCAGGAACAAGTGGAGCAGCAATTATCTTCGTCATTCTGTCCTGTTGTGCTGCGTGGTTTGTGCGAGGGTCAACGGCTGTCCCCGCTGCGTTATGGAGTGCGGCCGCCGCCCTTTTTTTTGCTCTGACAACGCTGCAGCAAACGACAGAAAATCTGGATGTCGCGACATTGGGAATTCATCGAGTCGTTATTGCCGCCTTGTCGGTTTGTCCAGTGATGTCTCTACTGGGGGCAAAACGACCGCAGCATGGAGTATGGCAATTTATTGTTGGAGCGCTCGCAGCGGTGCTTGCACTGCCAGCGGCATCTGCGATTCTTATTCATCCAGGAAGTCTTCCTGACCTTCATATTCTCGCACGATTTTTTTTACCCGTTTTGGTCCTAGTTGGGTGGATGAATTTTATAGGGACTCGCCGTGCAGCTGCCGCGACACTCGTTGCGGTGGGGCACTTTGGACTGATCTGGCCGCTTTTGCCAGGAATACGATTAGAAGAAGCCTTGCCACAGCCAGCTCGCGACCTGGTGGCAATTTCTTGTATGACTGCTGGCGGTTTTCTTGCCTTAGTTCAAGCTGTTTTCGCTCGGTCGAGACGAAGGTTGGTATTGACCGATGGGGCTCAGTTTCCACTTAAGAATTCAGAGTTCGAATACCGCGTAAATACGTGTTTTCTTGCTCTGCGTGAAACACTTGGGGCGGCCTGGACGCTTCGGTTGGCTGAGCGTTTCGATCAGATGGCGAGGCGGCGTGGTTGGCCGGCTCAGCTCACGTTCCAAGGGCTGCAAATAAAAGCTGAATTACGAGAAGCGAGCTGGGAGCCTGATGCTCTTCGAGCGATGGAGGCCTTGATGAAGCGATTTGTTTCATCGGCTTGGCTCAAGCGTCATGGCTGGGCAGGTTTTTCCGTTTGAATAGTGAGAAATGCCACAGAAACGCTGGTTCAATCCTCATGGTAGCCCCCAAATCAGAAGGGGAGTAAACTTTTTCCCAGTCGGGAACGTACTACCAGTGTTGTTTTGACACAGTATTGTTCCCAGAGCGGCTGCTACCACATCCGCACATTTATTAACACGGAGTTACGTCGATGGCTGAAGAAACCAAACAAGCAGCAAGTCCTGCACCAGAACCTGTTCCAGTTGATGAGACAAGCATCGCAGCTACGTATGCTAATTTTTGCCGTGTCACGGGCACGCCGGAAGAGCTGATTGTTGACTTCGGTCTCAATAAACAGGTGGTTGGGAATGCTCCTGATACGATCCAGTTAAATCAGAGGATTATCGTTAACTTTTTCACTGCGAAGAGACTTGCAGCTGCACTTATGATGGCCGTTCAGCGTCACGAGCAGGCCTTCGGAGTCCTTGAAACTGACGTGCAAAAACGTGTTGTTACACCACCGACGAAGGCCTAACGCAGGTCTTGGGTATGGTGAAAGAATAGGCCATCTGGCATCGGTGTTCGGTACAATCGTATGGGGCACCGATGCGATGGTCGTATTGGCCCTGAGAAAGTTTGAGCCCCATGAGCACTGTCGATCCCCGGTCGGTTGAAGAGGCCCGACAGCAGATTCGTGCGCTCATTAGCGAAATTGAAGAACTCTCCAAAACGGATGCCGCGGAGGCCGAGTTTTTTCGAGGCCTGCTTGAGCGAGTTATTGAGGCGATGGGCGCGGTCGCTGGTCTTGTCTGGCTCACGGGCAAAGAGGGCCGTGTTGAGCCGATTGCACATCTGAAAATGCAAGACACTGGACTTTCAGATAATGAGGAAGTTCAGTCCGCCCATAGCGGTATGGTGCACGCCTTAATGAACTCACCTTCCGGTCTTCTTGTTCCGCCGCAGGCCGCGATTACATCTCCAGACGGCAAGCCGAGTGGCGCAAACCCTTCGAGCCTCTTGGTGGTCGGTGTGCCGATTGATCGTGGAGAAGATCGTCAGGGGCTTATTGAGATATTTCATCAGCCGAATCAGTCTGATGTTGAACGGGGCTACCTGAAGTTTTTACAGCAGGTTGCAGTTGTTGCAGGTGCGTATCTCGATCGAAAACAGATCAAAACACTCGATACGCAGCAATCCGCACTGGAGCAGGTTGATCGATTTAGTCGTGCGTTGCACGAATCGCTTGACCCGGTCGCAACAGCATTTGTTCTGGCGAATGAGGCTCGCCGAATCATCGGCTGTGATCGCGTCAGTGTTCTTGTGAAAAAAGGGCGGAAGTTACGGCTTGAGGCAGTCAGTGGGCAGGAGTCAATTGAACGCCGTGCCTCTGCCGTAAGGGCGATTGAATCACTTGCCCGGGTTGTCGCTAAGGCTCGTGATCCACTCTGGCATCCGGATGCAGAGCGAGAATTGCCGCCTCAGATTGAGGAGGAACTTGAAAACTACATTGATGAGTCGCACTCAACGGCCATGGCAATTCTGCCGCTTGAAAAACCAAGGCCGACACCAGTTGTAAAGCCAGGTGGGGTTGATGCCGTTGCAGTTGCTAAAGCGGAGTCACCTCCGAAAGAGGCACCAGACCCAATCGGTGTTCTGGTCGTTGAGTGGTTTTCATCGACAACATTTGAAGGCGGCAAAAGAGCCCGTGTGGAACTGGTTGCTGAGCATGGTCG
>MDSW01149002.1_pt1 | contig 18794 bp, 19 predicted proteins | sample 811171 | NCBI WGS metagenome assembly MDSW01 (sample SAMN05326641, study PRJNA326480) | marine metagenome | isolation source: seawater | place: Atlantic Ocean: North West | collected 2012 | reverse complement strand
GAGTTGGCAGTGGTCATGCGAAAGGCTGGACTCGCTGAGCTTGGGCAAGCCTTCGTCTCGGTGGGTAAAATGGCTCTGATTGACTTGTGTCGGCAGCTGCCGTCGGAGCAACAAGAAGAACTTATCTTGGCGGTCAAAAAAGCTACCTTCGGCGACCCGCTCGAGCTTAAAAGTGCGCAACGTTTCCTCTCTCGTGTGGCAACCGACTTCACCTCTCACGATGACTTCTTTCATAAAGCGGGGCTTTGGCGCATGGCCAAAAGCTGCCTCATCGAAACCAAAGAATTTACCATGGCCTTCTCTCAGAGGTTGCCTCGAGAACCCGGACTGCTTTTTCGGCGTATGGTAGAAATTGCCCATGGCATGGAAGACATGACCCAAGAGCTAGTCTTTGGCTTTCAGGACGCCCTTCTTTCGGAGATTCCAGAATTGCTTGCCCGCGGCCAACTTGATGCCAAATGGGCCGATCATCCCGTTCAGTTCCACGATCCCGATAGATTTTCAGCGGCGGCTGAGCCGAATCCGAGCCCAAATGCCGATGAGCCAGATAATCCGGGTGAGAATGAAGCCTGATCCTTTCAAGATGGCGCAGCTCGTGGCAGAATCGGACTATGGGAAAAGTAATTAAGCGCAGCAGCACCGACAACGCAGACTCCTCCTCGGACTCAGAATTCTCAGAAGTTGGTCGACGCTCACCAATCATTGAACGCTCAACCATTGAAGCTCGATCTCAAGCCGATGACATTCGTGAAAAAGCTCAAAGCGAAGCCGAAGCCTTAATCACAAGTGCACGAGAAGAAGCCGAAACCCTGCGCACCCAGGCCCGAGAAGAAGGCTACGCCCAAGGCCGGGAAGAAGGCGCTAGAGAACTCACCGAGATGGTTGCCAAGAGCAGCCAAAGACTTGGACAAATCGAAACCCAGCTGGTTGCACAAGTAAAAGACCTGGCCCTGGGCATTGCCCGAAAAATATTGGGGCGTGAACTGGCCACCCGACCCGAAGCCGTGGTGGAATTGGTCAAAGAAGCACTCGCCGAAAAGGCACGCCAACGCAGAGAGATTTCGCTGCGCATCAATCCAGAAGACATGGCCGTGATTCGCGAGCATCGCAGTGCATTGGTAGAAGTGCTGAGCCGTGCCAAAGAGATCAGCATCCGTGAAGATCCCGATGTTGCTCGTTTCGGCGTCATCATTGAAACCGATGCAGGAACCATTGATGCCCAACTCGAAACCCAGCTCGACGTCATTGAAGGCGTCTTGCGACAAATTCGATAAGCACAGATCATGAGTGATTTAGAAGCCCCCATCATCGATATCAGCCGTTACTTGGCTGCCGTAGAAGACGCAGAAACCATCAGTGTGCGGGGCCGCGTCACCGAGGTCACAGGCTTGGTTATCAAAGCCATGATTCCCGGTGTTCGTATTGGCGAAATGTGCTTTGTGGATAACGGCGGCGGAGAACGCATTGTCTGTGAAGTGGTCGGATTTCGCGACGAGACCGTCATGCTCATGCCCCTGGGCGAAGCCCAAGGTGTGGGTCCAGACAGCGAAGTCATTGCAAGTGGCAAACCCTTTTCCATCAAATGTGGTTACGGCTTGCTGGGACGTGTTCTTGATGGTCTTGGAAGACCTATTGATACGGGCCCTACTCTGGAAGGATTGCCCGACTTAGAAGACTGGGCTGTGGAGCGCGAATGTCCTGATCCAATGAAACGCATGCGCATCAGCGAAACCATTGCCATGGGTGTCCGCGCCATAGACGGTTTACTCACGGTTGGCCTGGGACAACGTATTGGCCTCTTTGCCGGTTCTGGTGTGGGTAAATCCACGCTCATGGGGCAAATTGCTCGCAATACAGAAGCTGAAGTTGTGATCTGCTGCCTGATTGGTGAGCGGGGCCGAGAAGTTCGTGACTTCATCGAAGAAGCGCTCGGGGAAGAAGGCTTGAAGAAGGCAGTCGTGGTGGTTGCCACCTCAAACTCGCCTTCACTGGTCCGCCTTAAATCAGCATTTGTGGCAACAGCAATTGCTGAATGGTTTAGAGACCAAGGAAAAAAAGTCGTCTTTATGATGGATAGCTCCACGCGTTTTGCCAGAGCTCAAAGAGAAATTGGACTCGCCATTGGGGAACCGCCGGCGCGCCAAGGTTATCCACCCAGTGTCTTTTATCAAATCCCCAGACTCATGGAGCGAACCGGAAACAACGAGCACGGCTCTATCACCGCACTCTATACCATTTTGGTTCAGGGTGGAGATATGGAAGAGCCCATCGCCGATGAAGTACGCGGTATCTTGGATGGTCATATTATTTTGAATCGAGAACTCGGTGCCCGAAACCACTGGCCGGCCATTGATATTCTTCCATCCCTATCCCGGGTCATGAATGGCATTGTAGCGGACCAACATAATGCGGCCGCGGCCAAACTACGCGAAGTCTTGGCCAACTACGAAAAACAAAGAGACCTGATTTTACTTGGCGCGTATCAATATGGGACAGACCCAAAAACGGACTACGCTATTGATAAAATTGATGAGGTCGAAGCCTTCCTAAAACAAGGGGTCATCGAATGCGATGATTACGAAACGACCATTCAAAAATTGACCCAGCTTTTTGCCGATAGCCTCTAAGTAACCCATGGCCAAACAACCCGACTATCGACTTCAAACACTGCTCGGCTTACGTGAAAAAGCCAAAAACGAAGCCGAAAGACACCTCGGCGATTGCCTAAGAATTCTCAAAGAAGAAGAAGAGCGACTCGAAGAAATGCGGGCCGAACTCAGACGCATGATCGCGAGCCGTGAAGCCAAAAGCCGCGATTACGCGGAAAAACAAATGCGTGGAGAAATGAGCGCCCAAGCTATGATCGGCGCTCAGGCGTACATCGAACGCATGAAAGAACTTGAAGAAGGCCAAGAGCGCGCCATTGAGGGTCAAGAACGGGTGGTCGAAAATAAAAAAGACGATGTCGACAATGCGAGAGCACTTTTGGTCGAAGCCAACCAAGAACTGAAAGCCCTCGAAAAACATAAAGAAAAATGGGCAGAAAAAGTTAAAAAAGAACGCCAAGCCAAAGAGGAGGCCGATCTCGATGAGCTTGCGCAAACGATGTACCTGGGACGCAACAAAGACTAGCGCATTGCGTCATGAGAAAATCAACCCACGGGATGCCCGGATGTGAATGATAGCGTGGTAGAATTTATCTTCGTGGAGAAGTGAAACATGAGTCGGGTTAAAGACAATCGAGACGCTGAACGCATTCAAGAGCAGAAGCGTATTGAAAAAGACAATCAGGCTAAAGACCGGCAAAAGTCAGACACCTTTTCGCGTATGATGAATCAACGTAAAGGCACGGAGCAAAAGGGCACCAATAAGCAAAACCTAAAACAGCCTCCTCAAGCCAAAACCAAAACCGGGGCATCCAATGCACTCATGGCTCGGCAAGGCATTGCCAGCAACCGCTTTGCCGCAACTCTCCAAAAACAAGGCTCCGAGAACCTTAAATATTCAGAATCCCTAAGCACAGACCGTGGCGGGGAGATGCAGGAAAAACGAGTTGAAACCGCAGAACGCCAAGATACCCAAGAATCCAAACGACTCGATGGTCAGCAAGACCGCGTAGAAGCCGTAGACCGCGATGACGGACGCGGACAGGGCCAAGGCCAAGGCGGCCGCGGAGATGGAAGCGGTGGGGGTCAGGAAAAGCGAGAGGGGCAACATCAAGGCGATGGCCAAGGTGTTCAAACCGCTGCAGCTCTCAAAGATGGCGCCTCCGCTCCGGTGAATGCGGCCAATCAGCCTAAGATTCCCGAAAATATTCTCCAAGAAATCGTGAACCGGGTTTTTGTTGGCGCCAGCACTGAGGGACTGACTCAATTTCATGTTGAATTCAAAGAAGAGATTTTGGGCGGACTCAGGCTCGAAATCAGTGCCAAAGATGGAAAAATCAGTGCAAAGTTCATCACCAGCGACAAAAACATTGGGCGTTTACTCAAGGCCAGTGAAGGACAACTCTCTAGAGCGTTCGGTCATAAGGGCATGAGCCTCGAACGACTTGATGTGGAAACACGCTGATCCTTCCCCTTTCCCCTCATATCCTGCTATCACCTTGTAATAAGGAAGTGATTCGCCTCACCGGGTGAACAAACGCAGAAGACTATGAGCTCAGTGAAACCTTTTCAGTTTAAAAACCTGCCTCGTTACTCACGGGTCCAAGCCGACTGCTTGCAAAGCATCTCAACCTATCTAAGCACCCGGCCCTTCGAGCAAGAGTTTCGAAGCCACATCTGCGAAATCCTACAAGAAGCCCTGAAGGTTCCAGCCAAACTCAGCGGTGTAGATATCCAGCCCATCGAAGCGGATAAAGTCACATCTATCCTACCGGCCGAGAGTTGTTTCGTCATACTTGGCGCTGCACCTGGCCCGCAAAAAGTCATTGTGGATGTAGACCCCATATTGGTCACGCAGGCCATCGACCGTTTACTGGGCGGAGATGGACAAAGCGAAATCATCCGGCGCAGCCTCACCCATGTCGAGCAAGGTGTTGCATCTTTCGTGCTGCTCAAAATTATTGGAGCCTTTTACAATGGGTGGCAAAGCGGCCGAGAAGTCGCACTCACACTGGATGATTTTGCCAACACCCGTGAAGAGCTCAACGCAGTTATTGAAGAGGAATCCGACTATTACTTGCTTGGACTGCGGGCAGGACTGGGAGACTCCGTTGGCTACGCCCGGATTCTTTTGCCAGCTAACTTTATCCAAAGTTTTGCGAAACCTGTTCCTCAATCTGGCGGTACCCCCGAAGACCTTGCGCATATGCGTAAAATGATCGGCCAGCTTGCAGATAAAGAAATCGAAATGAAGATCGAGGCGGGTCGGCTTGAGCTTTCTTCGGAAGACATTGCCAATCTGGAAGCCGGCGACATCATTATCCTCGAACACCATCAACTTGTGCTGGGTCCCGAAGGGCCCGGAGGCACGATTTCAGCCCATATCGGCAGCGGCCGAAACGGAAAGTTACAAGGCCAACTCGTTGCAGCCGAGGGCCAACTTAAATTCGCAATTTCACAAATCATTGTTCAAGAACAACCCATCGAGACACCTATGACAGACGAACTAAACGATGAGCCTACCATCCAAGAACCCACCGATAATCTCCCAGAGACCGAAGGCCTCTTAAGAGATATCGATGCTCCTGTAGTCATTGAGCTGGGGCGCCTCAAAATGAACACCGCTCAGGTTACCAGGCTTAAGTCGGGTCAGATTCTCCGCCTACCTCGCAATGCCAATGACCCCGTAGACCTTGTTGTAAACGACAAGCTCTTTGCTCGAGGCGAACTGGTAGAAATTGACGGCGAGCTTGGCGTTCGACTCGTCAAAGTGACCGGCGAATCATAGGGCCTTTATCCAGGTATGCTTAAACCACTTCTCATTGTTGCCAGTATGCTTCTGGCACCCGAGACCGCCAAGGTCGATTCACCCGTACCGGAGAAGTCTGCGGAAGCTGCCGCAGAGAAAAAAGTGGGAACCAAAGCTGAAACACCGGCCCAACCCGCCATTGATGTTCACGCCGACAACCCACCACCGACCCGTTGGGATCAAGCTTCTGAGAATCCCAAGAGCTCTCAAACCAATACAGCAGTCGATGAAAACACGCTGACAGAGCAGTTGTTTCAAACTCTCTTGGCTCTCGTCTTTGTCTGCCTCTTGATTTACCTAGTGGGCCGCTTTGGACTGTCCAGATTGACCGGACTTCGGACCGGGGCCCCCACCAAAACCCTCAGCCTTCATGAAAAGCTCAGCCTAGACCCGAAAAATGCGCTCTATATTGTTGAAGTCAAAGGCAAAGGGAAGTTGCTGCTGGGCGGCGGTGAACAAGGGTTGCAAATGATATGTAATCTAAACGACCCGTCAGCATTCGAAGCCTCTATGAGCCGTACCCACAGTCCATTGGTGGATTCGACCCCTGACGCTGAGGTACAAAAGGAACATCATGGTTAACGCGCATACGACCCGCAGTGGTCTCTCCAGCTTGACCCGTTGGTGGTCCTGGCTACTCACGGCAAGTATCGTCTTTTATTCAAACAATGCTCTTGCCCAAAAGGTCGGAGAGATTTTTGATCAAGACAGCGTGACCAATAGGCCACTTCTCTTACTGACTGCTCTCGCAGGACTCGCCATCGTGCCTTTTGCACTGATGATGGTAACCTCCTTTGTTAAAATTGCAGTCGTCTTGTCCATTGTTCGGCAAGCCATCGGTACCCAGCAAATTCCGCCGACTCAAGTTATCACTGGTTTGGCCATTGTGCTTACGGTCTACATCATGATGCCCGTGGGACTGGAAATTTATCACAATGCCCAAGAAAGCATTCTCCAAGATAAAGCCACGGGCAAAGAGCTAAAACTCACGGACCTAAGTGTGGATCAAATTGTCGAACTTGCCGGCGAGGCTCAAGGGCCCATGCGTGGGTTCTTAATGAAGCACGCCCACTTAAAAGACCGAGATATGTTCTACAAGCTGGCTTGGCGTATGCGCCTGCCCAAAGACCGAGCCACACTTACGGACAAAGATTGGAGTATAATCATACCCGCCTTTGTCATCAGTGAGCTCAAAGAAGCTTTCCAAATTGGGTTTATTTTATTCGTTCCATTCCTGGTGGTGGATATGGTGGTGGCCAACATTTTGATGGCACTGGGCATGCAGATGCTCTCTCCAACCACGATCTCCCTACCGTTCAAGGTCTTACTCTTTGTACTCGTTGACGGCTGGTACCTTATTACCAAGGGCCTTGTGGTCGGCTACCAGTAAGCCAAGGAGCGTTCGGATATGGATCAACAGGTACTCGATTTCATTTTGCGGATTACCAATGAAGGTCTGCTGATGATTATCGTGGTCTGTGGACCGCCAATCATCCTGAGTATGGTAGTTGGCTTGGCGGTATCACTCTTTCAAGCCGTGACGCAGCTCCAAGAAGCTACGCTTACATTTGTTCCAAAAATGATTGTTATTTTTGGTGTCTTAGCCGCACTGGGCCCCTGGCTTGGGGGAACACTCTTGAACTTTGCGCGCCTTTGCTTTGAGCGATTTCCAGAATTCATCTTTTAAGGACCAGGTGAATTGATGGAACAGGTCCTCGCCCTCGTTGGTGAAAAACTAAATTACACCCAAGAGCTTCTCATGGTCGCGCTGATTCTTGGCCGAACCATGCCCATGATTATGCTTACGCCCTTTTTCGGCGGACAAGTCATGCCCACTGAAGTCAAAATGGGTCTTGGCATTCTCATGACCATTTTGATTTGGCCAACGGCAAGCATGGCTATCTCTGGAGCGGTTCCCTTTACGGCCGTAGGCTTCTTTTTCCTAATGCTCAAGGAAGCATTTATCGGTATGGCCATCGGCTTTGTAAACTCTCATATTTTTTACGCCATGGACATGGCCGGGCGGCTCATCGATACGGTTCGCGGGACCAGTATGTCTGAAGTCATGGTTCCCCACTCTAAACAACGGGCAACGCCCACTGGTAATATGTATTACCAACTCTTGCTCGTTATCTTTTTCGTCATGGGTGGGCACCACGTCTTTCTAGAGGGCTACTTCATGTCCTTTGCCAGCATCCCCATCAACGAAACACTCTCGCTTACGGCCGGTTTTGGCGACTTTGTGGATTTTATGGTTCGTATGACCGCTAACATCTTGTTGGTGGCGGTAACACTGGCTGCACCCGTGATTGCTGCCACCTTTATCACCGATGTGGTCTTCGGGATTTTAAACCGGGTTGCGCCTCAGCTAAACGCTTACTTTATGTCTATGCCAGTCAAAGCACTGGGCGGCGTTATCATCATCTTTATTTCTCTGGGCGCCATCGTAGGCAACTTTGAGGTCTATTCAGAATGGGCCGTGGTCGCCACCCAGGAAACCATCGATTACCTTGCTGCGACCATGGATTAACCGATGAGTGATGGCGGCACAGGGGAAAAAACAGAAGAGCCTACGCCCGAGAGGCTGCGTAAACTTCGAAAAGAAGGAAACGTACCCAAAAGTCAGGACGTCACCAGCGCGGTTTCGTTTATTATCGTCTTTGCGGTACTTGCAGGTTCTCTGCCGTACATCACCGACGAATTCAGCGATCTCTTTGCAACAGCTTTAAGAGCTGCGGCGTCCTCGGAAGCAGAAGGTGTGATTGCTCACCGACTTTTGGTTCAAGGTATCGTCACCATGGCCAAAACCTGTGCGCCCATTTTGGGTGCAGCGTTTGTTCTCGGTATGGCCATGAACCTGGCCCAGGTTGGTTTTATGTTCACCACCAAGCCCATCACCCCGGACATTAAGAAGCTCAATCCCGTTCAAGGGTTCAAAAACCTGGTGAACATGAAAAAGATGGTGGAACTGCTTAAGACCATCGTGAAATTCGTGGTCATCAGTTGGCTTTCTTATGCCGCCCTTAAAGATGCCATACGAGACGTCATTTTGATCATCCGCAGCGACCTCTTCATTGGTATGAAGGTTATTGGCTCGATTATATGGACGTTCTGCCTCAAAATAGGAGGAGTCTTTGTCATCATTGCCGGCTTCGATGCGATCTATCAGAAGATGCGGTATATGAAGGACAACAGGATGTCGAAGTACGACGTCAAACAAGAGTACAAACAATCCGAGGGTGACCCTCAGCAAAAGGCGGAGCGAAAGCAGCTCCACCGAGAAATGATTAACTCAGGCGGCTCAGGAGCCGTGAAGAATGCGGATGTTGTTGTGAGAAACCCAGACCATATTGCGGTGGCGCTTAAATACGATGAGGAAGAAGAAAACGCCGCCCCCATGGTTGTGGCCAAGGGTCAACGCATTTGGGCTGAGAAAATCCTAGAAGAGGCCCGGCATTACGGTGTGCCCATTGTTCGTAATGTACCCCTGGCTCAGGCCCTGAATAAGGTAGAAGTAGGCGACGAGATCCCCGAAGAACTCTACGATGCTGTGGCCGAAGTCCTTAATTTTGTTTACAATTTAGCCGAAGAGCAAAAGTCGCGGCAAAATCCGAGAAAACATTTACAACCGGGACCCAAAGGGCCTGTGTAAGTGAGAAACCATGGCAAATAATACCATCAGCTACAATCGCTTCTCAGCGCTACCGGCAAACATTGCAAACTACGGCGCCACCAGTGAAGAACTCGCGCTCCAAAAAGGCGCTCCGGACCCAGATCCGGTTCTCTCACCCATGGCTGACGCAGTTGCACCATCTGAGCAGCTCGCGCTTAGCCGTCTTGGCTCAGATAAGTTAAGACTGGCCACTCCGAACCAGCCTATGGTTAATCCCTACGAAGGCAGCAAGCCGAATCTGGTTCACAGCCGGCACGCGGTCACCAAATTGGCCGGTCCAGTTATCGACCAGCTCAAAGGCCTTGTGGACGGCGGACAGGTCGTCGAAGGCAATGTACAGCACCAAATGATGCATTCGCTCAAGCGTGTGGCCTCTTTGACAGCCTTTCTCGACCAGCAAAACAAGATGGTCGACAATATCTACGCTCGCACCTTGAGCGTCAGCAAAGGCTAGCCTCGAGCCCCCTCTCTACATCCCCTCCAAGCCATGATAAGAATTTGCTCATGAGCGATGTGGACCCAAAAACTCTCGACCCTCTGACCAAACGCTTGCACAAGCTCACCCTGGAGTGGAGCCAAGGACGGGTCAGTCTCAAAGAAATCGTGGGCCTATCCCCGGAAGAGCTCTACGCCATCGCCAATCAAGGCTACCTCTTCTTTCTCCAAGGCAAAATTAAGCCGGCCCAGGTGATATTTGAAGGCTTGGTCGCCATCGACCCGAGAAATGCTTATTATTACAGAGCCTTAGGGGCAATCTACTGGCAAGAGCAAGAAGCCCAGAAAGCACTTCGACAATTTACCTACGCCATCCGAGTAGCGCCTCACGACGTATCATCCTACGTGAACCGGGCCGAAGTCTTTGTTGCGAGCAAACAGTTTGAAGAAGCCCGCAAGGATTTACATCAAGCTCTGAGCCGGGCCAGACCCGAAGACCAGCCCCTGGTTAAAAAAGCCAATGCCATGATGCAGATGATCGCTAACCAGGAATAGCGCGTTGCGTTAAAAAAAAATGCGAAGTACGTCGTCTCAGCCTTTGCAGATGCGACGCGATCTTTGTAAACTGCCAGGCCTCTACGAACCACGGACAAATGGTCCCTCAAGTTGACATCCGGGTTCGCAGATTGTTAACTCCCTCCGGTTATTACTCCGGAATGCTGGAGTTTTCACGAACCTTACGCCCTTTGGAGAAGTGCGCAAATGTCTCAATCCGAGCGCCGCAAAGCGACCAGTGATGATATCATTCTCGAACTAGAGGATGCCTATACCAAAGACCCCGGGAAAAATGTTGGGCCATTGGCCGAAGCATACATCGACTTCGGTCGACCCAAAGATGCCATTCGTGTTTTAGAAAAAGACGGCAATGGACAGGTAGATACTCAGGTACTACTTGCCAAGGCTCTCTACGACAGTTTTCAAAATGCGAAAGCGGCTGAAACAATTAAAGCGGCAGTTGCCAAAGGCAACCTTGAAAAAAATCTGCGCGCACAATTGCTTTTAGGGGAAATGGCTTACGAAGAAAATCGTGAAGATGAGGCCAAGAAGCACCTTAAAGTTGCTTTCGACATCGACAACCAAAACCGCAGAGCAGCTGAGTTGCTAAACACTCTCGGTGAAAACGTTACGGTACCGGAAGATGACGAAGAGGAAGATGAACTCGTTGGCTTTAGTACTGAAGTCGAGCAAAACGAAAACCTCGGAAAAGCTCTAGGACAAATCGTTCTGGGTATTCTCATCTGCGGTGGTATTTTCTTTGCTTACTACACAAGTGCACAGCGTGCGCACGAAGCTAAGATTCTCGCTGTAGAAGCTATTCCGATGCTTGAAAAAGGCGATGTTGAAAGTCTTCTCGACGCAGACAAGAACTACGACAAGATTCTCGATTTGGAATCGGACAACCGTTATGCATTGGCCGGTAAGGCATACCTACATGCTTTGCTTTGGGTAGAGCATGGCATGGGCGCTTCACGAGCGGACACCATCGACTACGCAGAACAAGCTGCTGCGGACGATATCCTCAGTGCAGAGCGATATGCTGCCGAAGTACTCGCCGCGGTGGGTGACCAGGATTACGCCAAAGCAACGCGCATTGCAGAAGAAGTTGCCGCAAGTGGTGGTATCTCTGACAAGCTTCAGTATGCTTTGGGCCTTGCGCTTGAGCGCCAAGGTAAAACACGATTGGCACGAGAGAACTTTAGAAAAGCACACGACGTGAAGTCTGGTGCACCTCACTACTCAGCTCACCTCGGTAACGCTTACGATGCAGACGGCGACCGCATCAACGCAGCTCTTTACTGGGCCAAGTCAGCACAAGCCAACAGCAACTTCGTTCTCGGTGCCACCCGTGACTTGATTGCACGCATTCGCAAAGGCGAGACAGCACTGAAGGTAGAAGAGACGCTTAAGCGACTTGAAAGCTTTGGTACAGAGCTTCTGGGTAAAACAGATACTGCAGCCATTGCCATTACTCGGGCAGCTCTTGCATACCGTGAGGGCCAAGGTGAAGCAGCGGTTAAGGCAGCGGACGCAGCCATTGCGGCAGGCGGCGCTACAGCATTCCACCTTTACTACAAAGGCCTGGGACACTTGGCAGCAGCTCAAACCGAAGAAGGCTTTAAAGCACTCAAGGGAGCACTCGACGCGGAACCATCTAGCAAGCGATACCTTGGTGCATTGGTTAAGGCATACACCGACGGCGGCAAGGTTGACGAAGCTGTCAAAACTCTCCTTGCACAGCCTAAGAAGGTTCAAGACGAAGCTGACTTCCAAGTACAACTTGGGGATGCTTACCGAACCAAGAAAGACTTTGAAAACTCAAAGAAGGCCTACGACAAAGCATTGGAACTGCGTAAAGAATATGCAGATGCTCTCTTGGGAATGGCTATCCTTTACTGGAACCAAAAGAAGAATGACGATGCCATCAAGTGGTTCGAAAAAGCTGCTTCGGCTCGTTCAAAGTTCCCAGAGGTATACGAAAACATCGGCATGATGTTTATCTCCATGGGCGCTACCACCGACGGCAACAATCAGCTTGAAGAAGCTGAGCGTCAGTACATGGCTAAGCAAGTGGGTAAAATTGAGCTGGCACGCTTCTACAAGCTTTGCGCAGATACTTTAACCCCTCGGTCCTGGTCACTGGGAACCAAGTGGAAGGGCAAGCTTGATGCTTTGATGGCGCCTCCAGCAACGGCTGAAGCACCCAAGAAGTAATAAGCTTCTCAACAATAAGAATTGAAAAGAGTCGCGTAACCCGCGGCTCTTTTTTTTGCGTACTGGATATCGAAGTTCGAGACCGCCCAGGATTTCGCTTGAGACCATCCCTCCCCCGGGGAAAGAGCTAAGACTTGTCCTCAATGAGAGCGATTTGATGAATCTCTTTTTGAATCACCGAAAGTTGTTGGGCTAATTTCTCAAGTTTCTGATCCTTGGTCGGGCCACCGGTCTGCTCAGCTTCTTCAAGCTCTTCTCGCACAACCTCAGCTTCGGCTTGTTCCATGCCGTTCATGATGACACCAATAAACAGATTCAAAACAATCATGGCCCCAAACATCATGAACGAGCAGAAAAAGACTGCGCCCAAAACCGGTGAGGCTGCCGGTTGAGTGCATAACTCTGCCATGCCTTCGTAACCGTACTCATCGCAGCCGTACATGGCGATGTACATGACATCGGTCCAGTCTTCTCCGGTAACAACACGAAACAAAGAAAGCATTGCCAAGGGCAGGTGTCCAAAATGCACAGGATCGTTGGCTCCAAAAATAAAAACCGCAGCACATGCATAAACGTAGAACACCATAAAAAGAAGGATCGCCACGTAACCCATACTCGGAATGCTCTTTAATAAGGCAGTCACCAAGATCCGTAAGCGCGGTAAGGCGCGCACGAGTTTAAGCACCCGCAATAAGCGCAGCAAGCGAAGAACCGGAGCATATTCAGCCTGAAAGGGGAGAAAACACACAGCAACAATCGTAAAATCAAATACATTCCAAGGGTCCTTGAAATATTGCCATGGCTTGGAGCCTTCAGCCCCCATCTTGATCCCAATCTCAAGAACGAAAATCCACAGAATGATTTGATCGATTAAGTCGAGTGTTTTTGCGGCGGCTCGAATATCGGGACTGCTGAGTTCATAGGTTTGAACACCCACGAGCACACTGGCCAAGAGGATCGTAAAAGTTATCGCGTGCTGAAACCAGCGCGCGTCCGCTATTTGTTTACATGTGTCTCTCATAGATTTTCCTATCGACCACGGATTGATGCCTAGGTATCGCGCGGCGACCTAACACACCCAAATTGATGTTGAAAATAGAATCAAAGAATAAGGTGGCTCAAGTTCGTGACATGATGATTGGCAATCGGATGCCTGAAGCAAAAAGAGTCGCCCCTGTAATTACAAGCAATGCAATCCGGATTTCAGAGTCGGCACGCCTCAAAGACCTTAATCAGTTCGCGTCTTTTGCGCACCGAAAACCGTAGTAGTTTTCTTGGTCGTTTTGATTCGAAAAACCACGCTTGGATGCTCGCCAGATATTTCCTGAAGAGTTCCCGAGATTGAACGCGCCCCCTTTAAGAACCTTGAGATTGTCTACGTTTGTTTCAGGGCCCGCAGGATTGGTCCAGTCATCTACCTGGCTCTCGTAATAATCCTCCTGATACCAATCGGAAACCCACTCATACACATTTCCAGTCATATCCATCAAACCATAGGGACTGACACCTAATGGATAGCTGCCCACCGCCTGAGTTTTCACGCCACAATCATTCATCGCAGCGTAGTCACATGTGGCAGGAGCAGTTGGAAAATCGCCCCAAGGATAAATAAGTCCGCTCTCACCGCGAGCCGCTTTTTCCCACTGTGCTTCTGTTGGAAGATTTTTGCCTTTCCAAGCACAATAAGTAGCGGCCTCTGCGTGATTCACATTGTTGATGGGGTGGTCTATGTATTCCTCACGGTCATAGGTGCGAAGGTTCGCAGTGGTGCTTCCTGTATATGAACAGGCCCCTGCATCAACACAATCCTTGTATTGCCCAGCTGTCACTTCATAAACATCAATTAAATAGGCATCGAGATAAACATCATGTGCTGGCGCTTCCCGAGCATCACATTGCGTATCTGTTGGTGAACAGCCCATGAAAAAGGTCCCAGCGGGAACCAGAACCATATTGGCCGGAATCATCACACACACGTCGTCCGAGAAATAGTAGTCGTTGGCGCATTCAAAGCTGCAGGTAAACAAATCACTGCCAATGCCCATACAGACCGGTGTAGAGCCATCGGGAATCTGCTCTCCGAAACAGTTCACAGAGTTAACGCCATCCCAGCAATGTTGGACATCGCTGTTCTCGTAACAAACATTGTCCACCACGTGCTGGCCTGCCCCGCAGTTCACGGCTTCAACACACTGATCTCCAGTGGCAACAAAGCCAAAGTCACATTGGAAACCGCAGATAAAGCTGCTGAATTCAGCGGAGTTGATTTCAACGCAAGTTGCCTGGGCATGCATAGGCACCGAAGCTGTGCAATCGATGGAGCTTTCACCATTCCAGCAGTGCTGGACGTCGTCTTTGTTGTAACAGACACCATCCACCACGTGCTGCGCCTCGCCACATGCCGTGACCTCTGAACATTCATTTTGCCCATTGGGAGCAAAGCCCCCATCGCACTCGAAGCCACACGTAAAAAATCCGGAGGAGTCAACGTCACCGCAAGTTGCCGTTGAATTCGGCGGGATGAGTGCGACACAATCAATCGATTCTTCACCGTTCCAGCAGTGTTCTAGGTCGTCATTGGAATAACAACCACCGTCATCTTCGTGTTGACCGTCAGGGCAGACACAGGTGTTTTGGTCATGTTCAAATCCATCATTGCATTCAAAATCACAAAGAAAGAACCCGGTATTTGAATCGGGAACACACTGGCCGGTTGAGAAGTCAGGAGCAGCCGCTACACAATCAAATCCTTGAGTTCCGTTCCAACAATGGGTTGACGAATTATCTTCCACACACTGGTCATTCCATAAGTGCTCTCCTGCAGGGCAGGTAAAGCCTTCGACACACTCAAAATCCTCTTCCGTGAACCCTTCGGGGCAATTGTGTGCACATTCATAAACACCAGGGTTACCCTCTACTGCACTGCAGGTGACTTCCGCGCCCACTGGCGAGGACTCAATGCAATTTTGAGCCGTCGTGCCATCCCAACAACTCGAGATTTCGTTGTCAGGTACGCATGTGTCGCCAGCCGCATGGGTTCCCTCTGCACAAGATTCACTCTCCGCTTCACAAGCTCCAACATCTACTTTGCAATAATAACCATCAGCGCAATCGGCATTGGTCTCGCAAGCGTAAGTTCCCTGCGCTGGGTCGGGCCAATCAAGACTGCAGCCGGTGCATGCCAAAATGAGAATCATAAAGAGATTGCGCATCATTGAAAGCTCCCTTGTAGTAGAACACCGCTGGCATCTGGACTCGCGAACGGAACAAGAGATAAGGCAGACTCGGAAGGATTCTTGTCCTCAGCTCCATCAACAAAGAGCCACAGAGATACCCCAACCGAAAGCGCCAGCGCACCAACACCAATCAATACATTGGTCATCAAGGCCGACTGCTTGCCACTGTCGATGGCAGCTTGGGAGCCCATCCCTCCAGTTCGGGCCAAGTCGTACTTCGACTGTGCGTCCAAACCAAAATAAGTTCCGGCACCCAGCATGGCCGCGCCACTTCCCATCATGACCCAAGACCATGTACTCGGGGCACCTAGGCTTGATGCTGCTGACTCAGTCGCTTTGGCGGTAGCGACCGGTACAGCTTTGGGAGCTGGCTGGATTGGCGTCGATACGACACCGGCTGCCTTCCAAAGTTGGTCCAAGACCTGAGTTGCCGCGTCTCGGTATTCGTTGGGCTCATTTTCAATGGTGATACTGCTTCGAGCCAAGACCGCCGCTTTGGCTACGTCCATCAGGGTAAAAGACAGCATCAATTCGTCACCAATGCCGGTTACCCTTGGGTAGAGAAGTTCATCGACGCCCAAAGAACCACCGATCTCGGCCAAGCAGCTCATATCGGAGCAATCAAAGGCCTGCTTGGTCTGCTCAAAACCCAACATGGCCTCAATATCACGCATGGTGATGATCTTGCGCTCGGTCATTTTACTCAACTCGGCTACAAACACCTCGTTGAAAATCTCGGCAATCGATTCATCCAAACCGACACTTTGCGCGGGCAAAACCGCGAGCGAGCGAATATTTTGCGCGTGAGCTGAGAGCGGAAGCATCAGACACAGCAGGAAAGAAAAAAGCATTCTCATGTTTATTTCCTAAATTAAGGCTTAAGAGACCCAATGGTACAAGGAGGTCTCTACTCTTTGGGAATCACAAACTCTACTGGAAACGTCTCTTCTGCATCCATTAAGACAGGATCCCAGCCTCCGGAGAGCTTTTTAAGACGGCTACCTACTTCAATGGTGGTTAGGTGGTCGGCCCACACCGGAAAGCGATGCTCTGAACCATCCAGTAATTTAACCACCGCCGTATCGGCCGCCTGGGCATTGGGGCGAGGCTGAATTTTGACCACCGTCCCATACCAATTGGAGCTGTAGCGCTTAAACATATCCAAAAGTGGTTTATCCGTATCGATGGGTGTGCTCTCAGCCAAAGCCCAGCTGCCCAGCTCTTTGCTGACCATCATGCCGGCCTGAACATTCGGTGCTTCAACCCACTCCGGTGGCCGGTCGTGCAAACCTAAAAGTACTTGTTCTCCGCGTACTTCCAGCGCCACACCTCGGTAATTATCCAGCATACGGTTTAGATAAGGTGCACAAAGGAATGCCACCACGATGGCAATAATCATGGGGCCGTAACGCTTAAGCGGGCCTTCCATTTTGAAGTCGTCGTCATTTAAATCATCGCTCATGGCGAGGTCTCTACCATGAGATACGTAAATCTAAAACTCCAGAGAGCCCGAAACTACACTTCTCTCTCTAAGAGTCCGGCAAATCGCTGATCAAAATACAAAGGAACCGAGCGCGTCTTGATATCCCGGTGCTGAACCCGGATGATTTGAGCAAATGCGCGGCTGGGATCAACATCATCGCCTTCATTTTCTCCCGTATGCCGGTGAATCATCACAACGCTCTCAAAATGTTCCACCACGCTGCCAAGTCCGGGCAACTCAATACGATCGGGTGCATGATTTCCACGGGGCAATACTTGGCGGACCACCCCGGCAGCGCCGCACTTTTCTATTCGCCGAGCAATGGCTTTCAAGCCCTCTTGGTAGCCACGAAATCCCGAATTTTCTCCGGCCTGACCTTGGTGCGGTTTAAAATCAACAACCAGCAAGTCTGGAGGCTGGCGAATGCATTGATTCAAAACACCCGCCAGCTCAACCTGGCGTCGGCAGTGAATCAGCAATCTATCCCACTCAATGGAGCTGCGGGCTTTATCAAGCGCAAATTGTTCTTCCTCAGTCATCAGGCCTGCCTGAATTCGGTAACCGTTTACTTCCGATGCACGCAAGATAAGCCGCCCAGTGAGTTGGCGCTCATTAAGGCGATCGGAATAGTATGCGACTTTGAGTCCCTGCCCGAGCGCACTTAATACAGCTCCAATTAAAAGCGAGGTTGCACCAACTTGGGAACGGCCCGCAACCATCGTCATCTGTTCTCGGGCAAAACCCCCACGCATCCCGTCGTCCACCGAAAGTAAGCCCGTCGATATAAAGGCATCGTACTCAGCTTTACCCAAACGTTTCGCCCCGGCGGCCGACGACGAATCAAAGCTCTCGCGAGTTTGGGTGCGCTTTGAACGCGATGAAGAATCGTAAAGGGTCATTATCAAAATTGTCGACCAATCGCCCGACAGATTCAACCGAGAGTTCTGGACAAAAATTCATGATTCCATAAAAAGCGTACGCGGGATGTAGGATGACGTCCCATAGCGATCTTAAGATCAGGGAGTGCTTGCATGCAGTCACGGTTCTCAATTCACCAAGCCAGTGCCTTCGAGTTCTTAAAAGAACTTGCCGATGAATCTGTGGATTGTTTGATCACGGACCCACCGTATGAGTCATTGGAAAAGCATCGCTCGGTGGGGACCACCACCAGACTTAAGCAAAGTGAAGCATCCAGTAATGTTTGGTTTTCTGTTATTCCCAACAGTTCTTTTCCTGAATTGATGCAGGACATTTATCGAGTCCTTAAAAAGGACCGCCACTTCTATTTGTTTTGTGATCAAGAAACGATGTTTGCCGCTAAACCTGCAGCAGAAGCGGCTGGATTTAAATTCTGGAAACCACTGGTTTGGGACAAGTGTGCCATTGGCATGGGCTACCATTATAGGGCCCGCTATGAATTTATTTTGTTTTTCGAAAAAGGAAAACGCAAACTTAACGACCTATCCATTCCGGATATCCTAGCTCAGAAGCGTATTCATAAAGGCTACCCAACCGAAAAGCCGGCTGAGCTTATCAAAGTCTTAATTGAACAGAGCACTCAAGCTGGTGAGGTGGTTCTCGATCCATTCATGGGTTCGGGATCAACGGGCGTGGCCGCACTTAGCCAAAATCGGAACTTTCTCGGGTGTGACATCGCAGACTATTCTCTTCAAACTGCATCCGAGCGCCTCAGTCCACTGGCTACACAAATCCAAGAGCTCGAGAAGATGGGCGTTTTACCGCCGCAGCTCAATCTCTTTTCCTAGAATAGAGGGAGCTG